>Ga0334889_1000321_pt1 | contig 76799 bp, 66 predicted proteins | sample GraSluR1_MG_2_FD_207222 | JGI IMG/M metagenome (GOLD analysis project Ga0334889, IMG submission 207222) | Sludge microbial communities from methane-producing bioreactor in Wageningen University, Netherlands - Granular Sludge_8_08-R1 | ecosystem: Engineered > Bioreactor > Anaerobic > Unclassified...
CCCGCGAAGAGCAGCATCGAGAAAGGCACCATGCGCAGGACCCAGCGCCGTTCACCTCGGGTCAGGCCGGGCGAGACGAAGAGCACCGCCTGACAGACCAGGAACGGCAAGGTCACGAAGAGGCCCACCACCATCGACATGTTGAGAAAGGCGAAGAAGGCTTCGGTGGGCTGGGTGTAGATGAACCGGAAGTCATCTCCCGCCAGGGTCCGGATGGCCTCGAGAAAGTGACGCGAATAGAACGCATAGGCCAGGCCGCTGACCAGGGCCCAGACCCCGACGCTCAGACCCAGCCGCCAGCGGAGCTCGGCCAGGTGCTCTTCCACCGGCATGGGCCGGTCGCGATCCAGCTCGCCGTCCGGATTCGCGGATTCGATCTCCTGAAGTGGAGGCGGGTTCGTCCCCGGATCCTCCTCAGTCCTGGACACGGGACTCCTCGTCCTCCTGCCCGGCCTTCTCCCCCTCCTCGAGGGAGGACCTGAAGGACTTCAAGCCTCTCCCCAAAGAGTGGAAGGCCCGCTTGAAGAAGGCGGGGCCGAAGAGGATCAAGCCGATCACGCCGACCAGCAACCATTCGCCGAGGCCGAATCCAAACATGTGCACCTTCCTGTCAGGGCCGCACCTGCAGCCTCCAGCCTTCAAGATGGTCCAGGAGGCGAACCTCCACCTCGTCCCCCGCCTCCATCCTGGCGACGCCCTCCGGCAGGATGGCCAGGGCCTGAGCCTCGAGCATGGACATCAGGATTCCGGAACCCTGGGGACCGGTCAGATGGAGCCGCCACGATCCATCGGCCGACTCCGCCAGGCGGCAGCGGGCAAAGACCCGGAGGGCCTGGGGCTTGTCCACGGCCTCAGCCAGGCGCGCCCGCAGCACGCGGCGCGACTCCGCAGGGTGCCCTGCCATCTTGCGCAGGGCAGGGCGCACGAAGACCTCGAAGCCGATCATGGACGAGACCGGATTGCCCGGCAGGCCGATCATCGGGACGCCGCCCAGCGAGCCGAAAGCCAGGGGCTTGCCGGGGCGCATCCGAACCTTCCACAGGTCGAGCTCGCCGCCCAGCGCCTCCAGGGCCGCGCGGACCAGGTCCCTCTCCCCCATCGACACCCCGGCGCTGGTCAGCACCAGGTCGGTCTCTTCTGCCGACCGGCGCAAGGCCTGCTTCAGGACCTCCAGGCGATCCTCCAGGAGCCCGAACCGCACCGGCTCGCCTCCGGCCAGGCGCACCAGGCCCTCGAGGGTGTAGGAGTTGGAGTCATGGATCTGCCCGGGCCTCAGGGGGAGCCCCGGCTCGACGAGTTCGTCGCCCGTGCTCAACACCGCGACCTGGGGGCGGGGATGACAACGCAGGGTCGAGCGCCCGACCGTGGCGGCCATGCCCAAGGCGGCCGGATCCAGGACCCGACCCGGGAGCAGGACTCGTTGCCCCTCGCGCAGGGCCTCGCCGGCCCGGCGCACGTTCTGCCCGGCCGACACCCGGCCGCGCGCCCGGACCCGGCCTCCCTCCAGGCACGTGTCCTCGACCATCACGGCGGCATCGGCGCCTGCCGGCATCGGGGCGCCGGTCGTGATGCGAAGGGCCTGCCCCGAAGCAACCGAAAGATCGGGAATTCGGCCGGCATACGCCTCGCCCACCACCTCCAGCAGGGCCTCCCCGGTGGCGAAGTCCTCGCTGCGGACGGCGAACCCATCCACCGCGGAGTTGTCCCAGCCGGGCAGGTCTGCCGGCGAGCGCACCTCTTCGGCCAGGATGAGTCCGAACGCCTGGGAGAGTGGAACGGAAACGGGTTCCAGGACGGGGACCCGCTGCAGGATCCGTTCCAGGGCCTCGTCCACCGACAGGTTCATGTTGGGGGGCTGCTGCGTCATGGCTTCTGCGCCTGCATGCCCGCCAAGCAGGCCGGGACCGGTTCCTCGTCGCCGTAGTCGTAGAACCCGCGTCGAGACTTGCGGCCCAGGAAGCCCGCCTCCACCATGCGGACCAACAACGGAGAAGGCCGAAAACGCGGGTCGGAAGTCCGGTTGAAGAGGGCCCGGCAGGTCTCCAGGACGACGTCCAGGCCGATCCGGTCCATCAAGGCGAATGGCCCTTCGTGGAGCAGCCCTCCCTCGGACAGGGCCCGGTCCATGGCTTCCAGGTCCAGTTCCTGCTCAAAGAGCTTCCAGGCCACCTCGTTCAGACAGGGCATGAGGAGGCGGTTGAAGAGCAGGCCGGGGACGTCGCGGACCAGGACCGGTCGCTTCTGCATGCGCTCCAGCGCCTTCCAGCAGGCTCGGAAGGTGGCCTCGGCGGTGTGCTCGGTTCGGACGACTTCGACCATCTTCACGTGGGTCGACGGTTCCGGGAAGTGCACACCCAGGAAGCGGTCCGGACGGCCGCTGGCCAGGGCCAGTTCAGCAACCGGCAGGGACGAGGTGGTCGTGGCCAGGAGGGTCGGCGCCGAGCACAACGCATCCAGCTCCGAGAAAAGCCGGATCTTGGCCTCCCGGACCTCCGGCAGGGCCTCCAGGATGAGGTCCACCTCCCGCAGGGCTTCCAGGTCCTGGACGGGTTCGAGACGATCCAGGATCGCGTCTCGGACGGCACGCACCATCCGGCTGCCGTTGACGGCCCGATCCAGGTGCTGGCGCAGGGCGACCACGCCGCGATTCAAGGCCTGCGGGTCGGAATCGGTGAAGAAGACCCGATACCCTCCCGAAGCGGCCAGACGGGCCAGCTCCGTCCCTCGAGACCCTGCGCCGACCACCCCCACGCTGGAGAGTTCGCGCACGGGGGCCTCGGGCGGGAAATCCGAGGGGCTGTCCAGAGGCGCCGGGGAACAAGGCTCGGTCATGGCGTTTCTCTCCTGTCGGGTTCGGAGCGGTTATCGGATGGCCTCCAGGACCAGATCCCCATACTCCTGGGTGCGGCCCTTCCCACTCGGGGAGGGGGCCGTCAGGGCCGGATGATTCAAGGCGGTTCTCACGGCGGAGTCCAGGCTGGAGGCGGCGGCCACTTCGCCCAGTTCCTGAAGCATCATCTGAACGGCCAGGATGGCCCCGATGGGGTTGGCCGCTCCGGTGCCGGCCAGTTTGGGAGCCGCGCCGTGAATCGGTTCGAAGAGCGAGACCTGTCCGGGGTTCAGGCTGGCCGACGCGGCCAGGCCGACGCCCCCCTGAATCTGGGAGCCCAGGGCCATCAGGATGTCGCCCAGCATCGCCGTGGTCACGATCACGTCGAACCACTCGGGCGTGCGCACCAACCAGGCCACCGCGGCGTCCACATCGATGGTGGCCGTCTTGACGTCGGGGTACTCGCGAGCCACCTCGGCGAAGGTCCGTTGCCAGAGGTCGTGGGCGGGAACCAGGCTGGATTTGTCCACCAGGGTCAGGTGATGACGGGGCCTGGAGCGCGCCACCTCGAACGCGTGGCGCAGGACCCTCTCGACGCCCCGACGGGTGAAGACCGCTTCGGAGGTGGCGACCTCATCGGGTGTCCCCTTGCGCAGGAATCCGCCCAAGCCCGCATAGGCGTCCCCGGTATTCTCGCGCAGGATCACCAGATCGACTCCGTGGCCGTTGGAGCCCCGCAGGGGGCACAAGCCTGCAGAATAGAGCTTCACGGGCCGCTGGTTGACGAAAAGGTCGAGCTCGCGATGCAACCGACCCAGGATCCCGCGCTCCAGGAGACCTCGCTCCAGCCGCGGATCCCCCAGGGCGCCTACCAGCAGGGCATCCAGGTTGCGGATCTCTTCGAGATCGGAATCCGGGACCAGCTCACCCGTCTCCAGGTAGTGGTCGGCTCCAAAAGGGTAGCGGTGGATCCGATAGGAGAATCCGTACCGTCGGGAGGACTCTTCCAGGACCCGGAGTCCTTGTTCCAGGACTTCGGGACCGATTCCGTCCCCCGGGATCACGCCAAGGCGATACATCCATTCCCTCCACAGACCCGGCTCCCTGGCCCCAGGATCCCGCGCCGGGCCGACGATTCTGGGGAGGATGGCGCCCCGGCCGCGGTCGGGGTCCCTTGGCGAGCAAGGGGACATCTCCTTCAGGGGCGCGCAGGATGCGAAAGCTCGTCGATCCGGGACGCGATCTCCCGCGCCAGCAGCTCGGGCTCCACGTAGCCCTGGCGGATCTGCTGCCACCGGCCATCGGGCTGGACCCAGATCGTGGTGGGAACCACCGCGATGCCCAGCCCCTCGCTCAGGGGACCCGAATCGAGCACGACCGTGAAGGGGAGGTCCGAAAGCCCCTCCAGGACCCTGCGGGTCTCGTCGGCGGTTCCCCCGACCGCGACCGCGATCCGGGCAATCCTCCCGGGTGCGCCCGCGGTCTTCTCGACGATCCCGGGAAGATCCCGGACCCTCTGCAAGGAAGCCGGATCCCCGGGCGACCAGAACTCGAGCCAGGCGGGCTGGCCTCGCAACTCCGCGGTTCGGAACGGCTCGCCATCCAGCCGGTTCGCCGGCAGGTCGGGCAGCGTCCGGGGGCTGCAGGCCACCAGGCCTGCCAGGAGCAGCAGGAGGAGAAGGGCCCTTCCCCTGCGTGGGGCTTCCACGGGTGGAAGACCGGCCATCACGCGGCGAAGCAGATCTTGTTCCGGCCCTTGTGTTTGGCCTCGTACATCGCCTGGTCGGCCTTCTCGATGATCTCCTTCTTGGTCTCGGCGTCCTCCGGGAAGGCGGCCACTCCACCCGAGATGGTGATGTGGACGATGTTCGGTCCCAGGACGAACTCGTACTCTTCGACGGCCTGGCGAATCTTCTCCGCCACGACCACCGCCGAGATCCGGTTGGTGTCGGGCATGGTCACCGTGAACTCGTCCCCGCCATATCGGCAGATCGTGTCCATCGGGCGCACGACCGTCTTGATCACCGAACCGAGTTGCTTGAGCAGGGCGTCTCCTTGAGGGTGACCGTAGTTGTCATTGACCTTCTTGAAAAAGTCCATGTCCAGGATCATCAAGGCCACGGGCTGGTTGGCATATTTGCACTTGACGATGGTCTTGCCCAGGTGCTCCTGGAAGTAGCCGTGGGTGAAGAGCCCCGACAGCGAGTCGCGCGTCGCCAGGGCCGACAGGCCCTCCTGGAGCTGGGCGTTGCGAACCGCCAGGGCCACCTGGGTGCTGAGCAGATAGTAGAAGTGCAACTGGTCCTGGCTGTACTTCCCGGGCTGGTGGAAGGAGGCGAACATGGCCCCGATGGCCCGCCCCTCGAACATCAGGGGCGACACCATCACCGAGCGGAAGTCCCGCTCCCTGGAGATCACCCTCTCGTCGGAGGCCTCGGCGTTGAAGTCTCCGAACAGGGCCGGCTTGCGCTCCTTCATGACCCGGCTGATGTAGGACGGTGTGACGTCGGGATTGAAGTCGGTGAAGGCCTCTCCGTGAGGAGACTCGACTCCTTTGGCACGGAGCACGGACTCTTCGACGCTCTCTTCATCCAGAAGGTAGACCGCGACGCTGTCGACCTGGAAGAGGGTCTTCACGCTGTCAGCCACCATGGGCATCACGCTCTCCAGGGAGGTCGAGGATCCCAACTGCTGGGACGCCTCGATCACCCGGACCAGAGCCTGGATGCGCCCTTCATATTTGCGCCGGACCCTGGAATTGAAGACCAGCAGGGCGAGGATCAGCAGCACGGCGAGTCCCCCCAGGGCCAGGGTCAAAGTCGAAAGGTCTTTCACGAATACTCCTCCGCCAGTCCCGCTGTGTCCGGTGGCCGCAACCATCGCGGTCTCCGGCTCAGACAATCGGCAGCGCATTCGCGCGTCACGGAACAGAGTCCTTCACACTCAGGAATGGTCCCGATCTCAGGAGACATCGGCCGGATCGGCAGTTCCGGACATGGGGGATCCCTCGCCTCCCCATGCGGGGGAGTGGTCGCCCTCGGCCACCAGGTCCTCGAGGTCGTCCGAGGCCCGGAAGAGGCCCAACTGCTGCCCCCGGGCGCGGACCGGCTCGCGGTGGCGGCGGCGGCTCTCCCCCTCCATCCGGCGCAGCAGGGCCTGGGCCCTCTGCAGGACTTCCGGGGGCAGACCGGCCAGACGGGCCACGTAGATCCCGTAGCTCCGGTCCGCGCCTCCCGGAACGATCCGGTGCAGGAAGACGATCTCGTCCAGGTTCTCGCGCACGGCCACCCGAAAGTTCCGGCAGCCCGAGAGGTTCCGTTCCAGACGGGTCATCTCGTGGAAATGCGTGGCGAAGAGGGTTCGGGCCCGCACTTTGTCGTGCATGTGCTCGGCCACGGCGCGGGCGATGGCCAGACCGTCGAAGGTGCTGGTCCCCCGGCCGATCTCGTCGAGAACCACCAGGGAGCGTGGCGTCGCATGGTTGACGATGTTGGCCGTCTCGCTCATCTCGACCATGAAGGTGGACTGCCCCAGATGCAGGTCGTCCGAGGCTCCGACCCGGGTGAAGACCCGGTCGGTGATCCCCAACCTGGCCCGTCGAGCCGGGACGTAGGACCCCATCTGGGCCAGGATGGCGACCAGCGCGACCTGGCGCAACCAGGTCGACTTGCCGCTCATGTTCGGCCCGGTGAGGATGATCAGCCGCTTCTCGGAGTCCAGATGGCAGTCGTTGGGGACGAACTGGCCCTGCCTGGAGGCCTCCACGACGGGGTGGCGTGAAGCTTCCAGGTCCAGGACATTCTCCTCGACGATCTCCGGGCGGACCCAATCCTGATCCGAGGCCGTCTCGGCGAAGGAGGCCAGGACGTCCAGCTCCGACAGGGCCCGGGCCAGAAGGCGCAGGCTGGCGGCTCGTTCGGCCACCTGGGACCGCAGGGCGACGAACAGGTCGTATTCGAGCTCGCGAATCCGGTCATCGGCTCCCAGGACCCTGGACTCATACTCCTTGAGTTCCGGGGTGAAGAAGCGCTCGGCGTTGGCCAGGGTCTGTTTGCGGACGTAGTGTTCGGGGACGCTCTTGAGGTTGGCCCGGGTGATCTCCAGGTAGTAGCCGAAGACCTGGTTGAAGCCCACCTTCAGCGAGCGGATCCCGGTGGTCTCGCGTTCGCGCTCCTCCAGAGAGGAGATCCAGGAGCGCCCTTCCGACCGGCTCCGGCGCAGATCGTCGAGCTCAGGAGAGTAGCCGTCCCGAATCAGGCCGCCCTCACGAAGCGACAGGGGGGGCTCGTCGGCCAGGGCGCCGGAGAGCAACTGGCACAAGCCGTCGTGCGGGTCCAGTCGCTCCAGGATCTGTTCCAGCAGGCTTGCGGATTGCAGACGCGAGACCAGGATGCGCAGGTCGGGCAGGCCCTGGAGGGATTGGAGGAGGGCCAGCAGGTCCCGGGCATGGGCCGTGCCATAGACGGTGCGCGCCACCAGACGCTCGATGTCCAGGACCCGGGTCAGGACCCGGCGGATCTCGGAGGTGCAGGCGGGAACGCGCAACATGGCCGCGACCACGTCGTGGCGGGCGCGGACCGCATCCTCTTCGATCAGGGGGCGAAGCATCCAGTCGCGCAGGCGTCGCGCCCCCATCGAGGTGCAGGTCCGATCGATGGTCCCCAGGAGACTTCCCCGCCGCTCGCGACCCAGGAGGGTCTCGGTCAGCTCCAGGTTCCGGCGGGTGGTGGAGTCCAGGATCATGTGGCTGGCCAGGGTGTAGCCACGAGGAGGTTCCAGGCTGACCTCGTGCCGCAGGGCCGTGGTCTTGAGGTAGCGCAGAAGGGCCGCCGCTGCCACGGTGGCCGCGGGCCGGCCGTGCAGATCCAGGCCGCGCAGGCTGCCCAGGGCGAACTCCCGGCACAGGATCTCTTCAGCTTCGCGGGCCGTCGGAGATTCCGGGGCTTCCACGCAGGCCCCTTCCAGGCGGCGCGCGGCCTCCTTCAACAAGGACCCTGCTCCCGAAGATCCGGCCAGGATGACCTCCGAGGGCTGAAAGCGCGAGCCTTCTTCGACCAGCCGGTCCAGGTCGGCCACCACCTCCGTGGCCAGGAAATCGCCCGTACTGATGTCGGCAGCCGCCAGTCCCACCTCATCACGGCCCTGCGCCAGGCAGACCAGGAAGTTGTGGGACTTCTCGTCCAGCATCCGGGGGTCCAGGACCGTGCCTGCCGTCACGACCCGGACCACTTCGCGGCGGACCAGCCCCTTGGCCTGACGAGGGTCTTCGGTCTGGTCGGCCACGGCCACCCGATATCCGCGCGCGACCAGGCCCCGGAGGTAGGGGTCGATGGCCTGGAGGGGCACGCCCGCCATGGCCAGCCGCCGGCCCCCACCAGCCTCCTTGGAGGTCAGGACGATCTCCAGCTCCCGGGCAAAGACCTCCGCGTCCTCACCGTAGGCCTCATAGAAGTCGCCGCACTGCATCAGCAGCAGACATCCCGGGTGGGCCCCCTTCAACTCATAGTATTGAAGGAACAGGGGGGTCAGATTTTCCAGGAACTCGGGCGTCATGGCGCAGGGCGTTTCGACCCTCCGGACCCGGGATCCCCCCCTGATCCCAGCCCGAAATCGGGTTCTTCGAGCCGCATCCCAGGCAGGAACCCCTCCAAGCGCATGGAATGGCCGGACCTTCCGAAACGGATCCGATCCAAAACGGGTGATGTCCGAAGCCCCTCCTCGAGACCAGACCCGGCCAACCGGTTGACCGGAGGCTTCTTCCGAGGGAAGGAGAATTCGAGGGGGATCTGGTATCACGCGAGAACCAGGTGGTGCCGAGTCCGTCGTGCGCCCCCGGGTGGGGTCCTCGGATCCCCGGTTCGCAGCCACGGCTGCCCTCGCCAGTCGTGGAGTCTGGCGAGACCCAACATCGGCCCGCAGGGCCCTGCAATCAAGGAGCGTGAACCCATGCAGGAACTCGACCGCCAGCTCGGCCCCCTCTGGGAGGACGACGAGGAGGAGTTGGAAGACGAGGAGGAGTGGGACGACGAAGAGGACTGGGACGACGAGGACGAGGACGACGAGGAGTGGGACGAAGAAGACGACGAAGAGTGGGATGAAGACGACGACGACGAGGACGAAGACGACGAGGACGACTGGGATGACGACCTCGACGACGGCGACGAGTGGGACGACGACGACGAGGACGAAGACTGAGGCTCGCCCCGCCCCCCGCTGAATCCCTACTCAAGAAGACATGAAGAAGGCCCGGCCGCCGCGAGGCGCCCGGGCCTTCTTCATGTCGGGTCCGGAAGGGTCAGCCCCAGATTTCCGGAGCCCTGCGCAGGACGTAGCCGTTGGGGGTCGAGACCTTGGCCAGATGCAACGACTGCAACAGGGCCTGGGCGTCATCTCCCTGGACGTTCCCGGTCCCGGTCCCCTGAGCCACCAGCATCCCGTCCCCCACCGCCCTCTTGAGGTGGAAGAGGATGTCTTCGACCTCCCGGTCGGTGATGTCGTCCAGGCACCTGGAGACCAGGGCCCCGTCCTTGTCGAAGGCCAGGGTCAAGCCGCCCGTGATCTGTCCTTTGGAACCCTCCAACGAGCCGAACTCAGCCCCGTCGATCGGGAAGGTCTGGTCGAACTTGTAGAGCAGGACGGTCTCACCCGACTCGTTCGTCCGCTTGTCCAGGAACTGATAGGGCCGATCCGGCAGCTCCAGCTTCTTGCGGTTGGCTTTCAGGAAGGACTCGGCGGCCTTCTTGCCTTCGACCGGGGCCGTCAGGCGAAGCTCGGGCAGCCCGGCCCTCTGCTGATCGAACTCGGCCAGGTCCTCCGGTCGGAGGATGCCCCTCTGCAGGAAGACGGCCTCGAGAATCGGCCGGAACTTGCCGCCGAAGTCCACCTCGTCCGCCGTCAGGAAGGACTCGGCCATCTCCCGATAGGAAGGCTCGCCCACAGGCCCCAGTTCGACCGCCCGGAAGAAGAGCGAACCGGTGATGTCACGGGCCATCTTCAAGGTCTTGGCGAAGTCCCGCTCGCTGCCGGAAATGGCGGTGTGGGTCTCGGTCAGGATGTCGTAGAAGGCCCCGACGAAGAGGTTCGAATAGGAGTGGGACTCCTGGGCCAGAACGTCGTCCCCGCGGCGGGACGGTGGGGCATACGGAAGGAAATGCTGATCCGCGTAGCGGAAGTTGTTCAGGGCATTGCGCAGGGCGTCCTTCTGGACCCCCGACATGTGGCCGATGGATTCGCCCAGACCTTCGGCGGTGCGGGTGATCGCGCTGGGGCGCGACAAGTCCCCCTGGGTCTCGGCATGGACGGCCTCGACCACGGCGTCATCCTGCAGGGCGGTCAGCATGGCGATGATGTCGCCGGAAGCCTCGTGAAAACCGCCGCCGTGAATCGACATCGAGCTGATGTATTCATTGCGCATGGCGTCCAGGATGGCGTGACCCATCTCGTGCGCCACCACGTCGGCCGACTGCCCGGTCCGGACCACCTCGTTGGTGACGGGATCCGTGAAGTGGTAGAAGTTCAGCGAACCGGACTGGGAGCTGTAGAAGGCGTTGGCCACGTCGGCTCCCACGTGGGGGTGGATCAGCAACTGGTCCCGACCCAGCGCCTCTGAGAAGCCCCAAGGCAATTCGCGCCCCAGGTAGCGCTCGGCCATCTTCAGGGAGCGGTCCGCGATCACGAAGGCCTGGGTCGCATCGAAGCGGGGGTCCTCGACGTCGAAGACCAGGTGGCCCTCCGCGTTGGGACGCGCGGGGGGGAAGCTGGGGGACTCCGAAATCCGGAAGCGGGAGTTCGAGGGGCCGGCCTGCAGCTCATCGGCCGGGTATTCTGCCGTCTGGGGGGGGAGCATTCCCGGGTCCTGAGGCAGGTAGGAGACCTTGACCGTCGGGGCCTTGGGTTCGGCGGACGGGGTCTTGGACTTCTGGAACTTGTCCCTGGGCTCGTCGGAACGGGCCGGGCGAGCCGAAGCCGAGCGACCTTTCCGGGCATTCCGGACGGGTTCACTGGAGGGGGATGGGCCAATCGGACGCGGGAAATCGGAATTCACCGGGCCTCTCCTTTCGGTCGCTGGGACTGCCTTCAGGATAGCGGATCGGAGACCTTCAAGATGTTGCCATCCGGTAAACTCGATCCTGCCAGCGGCATTCGACATGCCTGCAAATTCGCCTGCTGGAGGCGCGGCGGCGAGACAGCCCGGGGCCGGGGGGGGAAAGATGGCGGCCCACCCCCTCCGGCGGAAGACGGTCCCGCGAGCTACCTACCGGCTCTCAGCGTCGGGGGGCGGGTGGGCTCGTCCCCATTGTAGCATTCCTGGCTTCTTCGAGCCAGGATCTGCCCGGGCCTGTGGACTTCCGCCCCCCGGCCAGAAAATTGTTCCGCTCGAGCCCTTGCATTCCACCTCCAGGCGCGATACAGTTGCGCTCGCAAGCCTCAGGTCGAACCCCTGCCGAAGCGCCGAACGTTAGAATCCCCGGTGCTGGAGTGGGATGGTGACCTGGGGCTTTAGCCTGCCTGCGGTGGAGGGAAAGCCATGAAGCACCTCGAGAAAGTTGACTTTCTCCGCACCCCGGTCGAGCACGTCGACGGAACCACCTTCGATGCACGCCCGGTTCTGGAGGCCATGTCCCGGATGTCGATGACCGCCCGGGACCTGGGTCGCGCAGCCAGCCTGTATCACGAGATGCTGGCCGACCCCGACTGCCATATCATCCTGACCCTGGCCGGATCGACCTCGGCGGGCGGCTGCATGCACCTGTACTCCGACATGGTCCGTTACGGCATGGTGGACGCCGTGGTGGCGACCGGCGCTTCGATCGTGGACATGGACTTCTTCGAAGCCCTGGGCAACCGCCACTATCAGGGGAGCGCCGATTTCGACGACGCCACCCTGCGCTCGCTCTACATCGACCGCATCTACGACACCTTGATCGACGAAGAGGCCCTGCAGCGCTGCGACCACACCATCGGCCTGATTGCCGATGGCCTCGAGCCCCGCCCCTACTCTTCGCGCGAGTTCATCCGGGAGATGGGTCGTTACCTGACCAGCCTTCCCGGGCACCGCAACTCGCTGGTCGAGACGGCCTTCCGCTGCGAGGTGCCCATCTTCTGTCCTGCCTTCACCGACTCCAGCGCGGGATTCGGACTGGTCACCCATCAGTTGCGCAACCCGGAACGCCACCTGACGATGGACTCCATCAAGGACTTCCGCGAGCTGACCCAGCTCAAGATCCATGCTGGCACCACGGGTCTGCTGATGATCGGGGGCGGGGTTCCCAAGAACTTCGTCCAGGACACCGTCGTGTGCGCCGAGATCATGGGCGTCGAGGTCCCTGCCCACAAGTACGCTGTTCAGATCACCGTGGCCGACGTGCGCGACGGAGCCTGTTCCAGCTCCACGCTCAAGGAGGCCAGCTCCTGGGGCAAGGTCGACCACGGCAAGGAGCAGATGGTCTACGCCGAGGCCACCAGCGTGATGCCCTTGCTCTTCAGCGACGCCTGGCACCGCGGCGAGTGGCGCCAGCGCACCCGACGCAACCTGGCCCGGGTCCTGGACGGCGCACCGGAAGAGACGCCAGAGCCGGTCCTGTGCGCGGCGGGCAACGGCAGATCCCAGCGCCCCCCTGCCGGGGCCTGATGCTCCACCTGGACTGCCTGCCTGCAGAGCAGGGATTCCTGGGCGACGAGAACCGGCACCTCTCCGGCCTGGAATCCGCGCGGGCCGTGGTGGTTCCCTGCCCTCTGGAGGCCAGCGTCTGCTATGGCGCGGGCACCGCTCGGGGACCCCAGGCCATCCTGGAGGCCTCCCACCAGGTGGAAACCTGGGACGAGGAACTCGGGGTTGACCTGGGGGTTGCCCCGGGCATTGCCACCTTGGAGCCCCTGGAGGTCCAGGGCTCCATCCCGGAAGTCCAGGAGCGACTGACCCGAACCCTCGCGTCTTTGCTGGATCGAGGGGCCTTCCCCCTGATCCTGGGGGGCGAGCACTCCCTGACTCCGGGCGCGGTCCGGGCCGCCTCGCAACGTTTCCCCGGGCTGACGGTCCTGCAGATCGACGCTCACGCCGACCTGCGCGACGGCTACCAGGGGCACGCCGACTCGCACGCTTCCGCCATGCGTCGATGCCTGGACGACCCGTCGCTCCGGGTGGTGGGCGTGGGCATCCGCAGCATGTCGGCCGCTGAGGCCCGCTTCGCCGCCCAGAACCCGGACCGGGTCCGGCACTTCCTGGCTCGAGGCCGCAGATGGACCGCCCGGGAGGTCCTGGCGGCCGTCTCAGGCCCGGTCTACCTGTCGGTGGACCTCGATGGACTGGACTGCAGCCTCCTGCCGGCCACCGGAACCCCCGAGCCCGGAGGGCTGTTCTGGGAGGAGACGCTGGACCTGCTGCGGGCCCTCTTCCAGGAACGGAAGGTCGTCGCCGCCGACCTGGTCGAGCTGGCCCCCATCCCCGGACAACCCGCTTCCGACTATCTCGCCGCCCGTCTGGCCAGCAAGATCCTGGCCTACGCGCTGCATTCCGCCTGACCCCGGGCCTGGACCAACCGGTGCGCGTCGCCCTCCTGGAAGCCTGGGACCCCGCCCGTCCCGATCGGGTCTTCATGCCCGTGGGCCTGGCCTATCTCGCCTCCTGGCTCGAATCCCACGTGCCCGATGTGGAGGTCTGCCTCTTCCCGGAGCTGGCTCAGGCCCTGGACTGGGCTCCCGACCTGGTGGGGATCTCGGCTGTCACCCCCAACTTCCCGGAGGCCGAGGCCATGGCCCGGCAGATACGCCGCCACCTGGACGTGCCCCTGGTCCTGGGGGGACCGCACATCACGGGGCTGCCCGAGAGCCTGCCCGACTCCTTCTCGGCCGGCGTCCTGGGTGAAGGCGAGGTCACCTTCCAGGAGATCGTCTCGCTCGTGAAGCGCTCCGGTCAACTGGCCTCCGACGACCTTTGTGGAGTGGCCGGTGTGGTCTGCCACGCCCCCCAAGGGCCCCGGCTCACGGGACGACGCCCCCTGATCTCCCCCCTCGACCGGATTCCCTTCCCCAAGCGCGAGTGGCCAGGGATCCCCGGCCAACCTCAATGGTCCTTCACCTCCCGAGGTTGCCCCTACGCCTGCCGCTTCTGCTCGACGGCCGAGTTCTGGGAGTCCTACCGGATGCACTCGGCCCGCTACGTGGTCGACGAGCTCAACCGCCTGATCGACCGCTTCGACATCCGCTTCCACGTGATCATGGATGATCTCTTCGCCGTCAACCTGAGGCGGTTGGAGGAGATTTCCGGGCTCTTCAGGATGGAACTGCGCCGCCCCCTGCAACTGACCGCCGCCATCCGGGCCGACCTGGTCACACCCGGGATGTGCCGACTGCTGCGAGAGGTCGGGGTGGGCGTCTGCCAGGTCGGCCTGGAGTCGGGCTCGGACCGGGTGCTGTCCTACCTCAAGCGTCAGACCACCACGGCCCGACGCAACCAGGAGGCGCTGGACCTGCTGGCAGAGCACGGGATCCAAGCCGTCGGATCCTTCATCCTCGGAGCCCCCATGGAGGACGAGGAGGACCTGGAGCAGACCTGGCGCTTCCTGCGCCAGAACCTGCGCACGGGAAGGCTCTTCGCCTTCACCTTCGGGCCCCTGGTGGCCTTCCCCGGCACGGAGGTCTGGACGGAGGCCCGCAGACGAGGTCTGGTTCACGAAGACTGGACGGACTGGCGCGCGCTGGACATCGATCTGCGCCACTTCGACCTGGACCGGTACACCATGTTGGGCCCGCTCTCCCGAGAGCGATTCGGAGACTGGTTCGGGCGCTTCTACGACCTGTGGGACGAAGTCCGAAGTCGACTGGAGGCCTGCCAGGAGGGCTGAGCCCCGGTCCCGAACGGCGTGGCCATGCGCCGACGTCCCCTGCCCAGCGAGATTCTCGATTTCGATTCCTGGACCCCCAAGGGCCAGGCCCAGGCCACCCGTCCCGGTGGAGGGCTGGCCCGAGCCTTTGGCGCCGCCCCCGGGGATCGGGCCCGTTGCCTGCTGGGAGGTCGGCGCAAGGGAGCCCGGGAGGCCTGGATTGAAGAGGTCCTCCAACCCGCTCGGGGCCGGGTCGAGCCCCGCTGTCCCCACTTCGGGCTGTGCGGGGGGTGCGCCCTGCAGCACCTGGGTCCGGAGGCCCAGTTGGAGGGCAAGACCCGGCCGGTCCTCGAAAGGCTGCGTCAGGCCGCGGGCGACTTCGAGGTCCTGCCCGCCGTTCCGGCTCCAAGCCCGTGGCACTACCGCGGCAAGATCGAGCTGAGCTTCCTGGGGCGGCAGCTCGGTTTCAACCGGCGCGGGCGCTTCGACCGGCTGGTCGACGTGGAGGAGTGCTTCATCGGCCCTCCCGAGAACCGCGCCATCCTCCAGGTCGCCCGCGCCTGGGCCCGGCGCCATGACCTGCCCGGCTGGGACCCGAGGGCCAACCAGGGTCTCCTGCGCTACCTGGTGGTCCGGCGCTCCCAGGCCACGGCGCAATGGCTGGTCACCCTGGTGACCACCACCCCGCCGGCGGGCTTTCCCTTGGAGGAGCTGGCCGAGGAGCTTGCGGCGTTGGGGGCGACGGGTGTCGTGCATGCCGAGCACAACTCGCCAGCCGGAGCCGTCCGCGTGGAGACCAGCCGGGTCCTGCGCGGTGAGGACCGCCTGGTCGAGAGGTTGGGGGCCCTGGAATTCCAGCTCTCCTGGCGGTCGTTCTTCCAGTCCAACCCACCGGCCTTCGCGCGCATGCTGGAGGAAGCTCGTTGCTGGATCGGAGAGGACCCGGACCGGAAGGTCCTGGACCTCTTCTGCGGAGTCGGCACGGTCGGCCTGTCGCTGGGGGGGCGCCTGGTCGGCGTCGAATCCGTCCCGGAGGCCATCGAGGATGCCCGGCGCAACGCCGGGCTCGCCGGAATCCCCGCGCAGTTCGCGGTGGACGCCGCCGAGGACTGGCCCGACCTGGCCTGCGATCTGCTGATCCTGGACCCCCCCCGCTCGGGGTGCCACCCCCGATTGATCCGCCGGCTTCCCCAAGAAGGCCCGGAACGCATCCTCTACATCTCGTGCAACCCCACCCGCCTGGCCGAGGAGGTGGAGGCGCTCCAGCCGACCTACCGCCTGACCCGGGTCCGGCTCTTCGACTTCTTTCCCCAGACGCCTCACGTCGAAGCCCTGTGCCTGTTGGAGCGACGCTCCGACGGGACCTGAGGAGGGCAAGACTTCACCCGGACAAAGCGAACATTGAATCCTTGCGCGCCCCGAGGCATCGGCATGGGGGACGGTTCATCTCTGGAGGTAGCTTGATGCGGTGGTTCTTGTATGCCCTGGCCAGCCTGGCGCTGGTTGCCGGAACCTGGTGGTGGCTGGCCGGAGGAGGATCCCCTCCGGCCCCCCCCTCCGTCGGGTCCGAGGCCCCTGCCAGGTCCATGAAGGTCTTCACGGCCCAACCCGCCGAGATGGCTGAGAACCTGCAGCTCTCGGGAACCGTCGCGACGGTGCGGCGGGCCGTGCTGACCACCCGCCTCAGCGGACTGATCACCTTCCTGCGCGTGGAAGAAGGCGACCGCGTCCAGGCCGGGGAGGTCCTGGTCCGCGTCGACACCCGGGATCTGTCCGCCCAGCTCAGCCAGGCCCGCGCCGGAACCCAGACGGCCAGCGCTGCCACCCGCCAGGCCCAGGCCGCCCTGCACACCGCCAACGCTGCCGTGGCCGAGGCCCACGCTCGAATCCGCGGACTGGAGGCCGAGCAGCTCGAGGCTCGCTCGCGCCTGGCCCTGGCCGAGACCGAGGCCCGACGCCACCAGTATCTCTTTGAAGAAGGAGCCATCGCCAAGCAGCGCGCCGAGCAGACCCAGACCGAACTGGAGGTGGCCCGCGCCCGGGTTCAGGGCCTGCAGGCCGCCCATCGCCAGGCCCAGGCCTCCTTGAGCCGGGCCCAGGCCAACCTGGGCGAGACCCGGGCCGCCGTGGACTCCTCCCTGGCAGCCGTGGGTCAGGCCCAGGCCGGAGAGGAGGTGGCCGAGAGCCAACTCCCCTACAGCGAGGTGCGTGCCCCCTTCACCGGCGTGGTGACCCGCAAGCGGACCTGGCAGGGCGAGATGACGGTCCCCGGCGGTCCGCTGCTGGAGGTCGAGGACGTTCGGGCCGTGCGCCTGGAAGTCTCTGTGCCCGAAGAACAGCTCAAGTCTCTTCAGACGGGCCAGAACCTGCAGGTGCATCTGGATGCGCTGGACCGCCAGATCCTGGGCCGCATCGACCAGATCGTCCCCTCGGCGGATCCGGCCAGCCGCACCTTCATGATCAAGATCTCCTTGCCGAATCCCGACAGCCGGATCCTCCCAGGCATGTACGGACGCGTCATGATCCCTCAAGGAACCCGTTCGGTCCTGGCTGTTCCCGAAGACGCCCTGGTGCGCCGAGGCCAACTGGAAGGGGTCTTCGTGCTGGACGATCAGGACGTGGCCCACCTGCGCCTGATCAAGACCGGAGCCGTCACCCCCGCCGGCGTCGAGGTCCTCAGCGGCCTGAACGCCGGGGCGCGCGTGGTGCGGCAGGCCTCCGGGCTCATCGACGGCACCCGGATCCTCCCCGAGGAGACCACCCGATGAACCCGACTTTCCATCCGCGGGGCCTGGCCGGTCGCCTGGCCGCGATGTTCCTGAACTCCAAGCTGACCCCCCTGGTGATCCTGGTCTCGCTGCTTCTGGGCCTGGGTGCCACCCTGGTGCTTCCCCGCGAGGAGGAACCGCAGATCATCGTCCCCATGGCCGATGTGCTGGTGGCCATGCCGGGCGCCTCGGCCGAAGACGTCGAGCAGCGCGTCACCTGGCCCGCCGAGAAGCTGATCCAGGAGTTGCCCGGCGTCGAGTATCTCTACTCCATCTCCCGGCCCGGGGAGTCGCTGATCATCGTGCGCTTCCTGGTCGGCACCGACCCCGAGGACGCCCTGATCCGGCTGTACACCAAGATGTACGCCAACTTCGACAAGATCCCGCCGGGCGCCAGTCAACCGCTGATCAAGTCGCGCTCGATCGACGACGTGCCGATCCTGACCCTGACCTTGTCCAGCGCCAGCCTGCACGGACAGGATCTGCGCGCCGTGGCGGCCCAGCTTGACGAGCAGATCAAGCAGGTCCCCGACGTCTCGGAGACCACCCTGATCGGGGGCCAGAGGCGGCAGGTCCGAATCGACCTGGAGCCATCCAGGATGGGCGCTTTCGGCCTGTCACCGATCCAGGTCATGGCCGCGCTGCAGTCCCAGAACGTCGCCAGCCACAGCGGCCGGCTGGACCTCTCGAACCGAAGCGTGCTGGTGCGGACCGGCTCCTTCCTCCGCGACCGGGAGGCGGTGGGTTCGGTGGTGGTGGCCGTGCACCAGGGAAGACCGGTGCGTCTGCGCGAGGTGGCCACCCTGACCGACGGGCCGGAAGAGCCCTCGAGCTACGTCTTCTTCGGTCGCGGACCGGCCTCTGGAGCCGCCTCCTCAGAGGAGGAGGCGGTGACCCTGGCCATCGCCAAGCGCCCGGGGGCCAACGCCATCGCCGTCTCGCACGCGGTGCTGGAGAAGCTGGAGGCCATTCGGGGGCGCTACATCCCCTCGGAGGTCACGGTCACGGTGACGCGGGACTACGGCGAGACCGCTGCCGAGCGCTCCAACGAGCTGCTGTTGCACATGGGCATCGCCGTGGTCTCGGTTTCCCTCTTGATCTGGTGGGCCCTCGGGAAGCGCGAATCGCTGGTGGTAGCCATCGCCATCCCCGTCACCCTGGCCCTGACCCTGGCCACCTTCGTCCTGTACGACTTCACCTTGAACCGCGTCACCTTCTTCGCCCTGATCTTCTCGATCGGCATCCTGGTGGACGACGCCATCGTGGTGGTGGAGAACGTGGTCCGCCACCTGCGTCTGCCCGAAAGCGAGGGCCGTCCGCGCGCCGAGGTGGTCCTGGAGGCCGTCGACGAGGTCGGCAATCCCACCATCCTGGCCACCTTGACCGTGGTCGCCGCCATCCTGCCCATGGCCTTCGTCAGCGGACTGATGGGCCCGTACATGCTGCCCATCCCGCTGGGGGCCTCGGCGGCCATGCTCTTCTCGATGCTGGTGGCCTTCACCATCGTGCCCTGGGCTGCATTGCGCCTGTTGGCCGATGAAGGCGACCAGGCTGGTCACCACGAGCAGGAGGACTTCCTCACCCGCCTCTACCGCCGCTTCATGGATCCGCTGATCCACCATGCGGGCTGGCGCTGGTTCTTCCTGCTGGGAACGACCCTGCTGCTGTTGGGCGCCCTGGCCCTGGTCCCCGTCAAGGCGGTCCAGTTCAAGATGCTGCCCTTCGACAACAAGAGCGAGTTGCAGGTGCTTCTGGACATGCCCGAAGGGAGCACCCTGGAGGACACCGCCGGGGTGGTTCGCGAGTTGAGCCGGAGGATCGCCGAGGTCCCCGAGGTCACCCACTACCAGGCCTACATCGGCACGGCCTCACCCTACAACTTCAACGGCCTGGTGCGCCACTACTTCTTGCGCTCGGGCCCCAACGTGGCGGACATCCAGGTCAACCTGGAGGCCAAGCACCACCGGAAGCGCCAGAGCCACGAGATCGCCGTCGCCTTGCGACCCGGGCTTCGCGAGGTGGCCGAGCGCCACGGCGCCGTGCTTCTGGTCGCCGAGATCCCCCCCGGCCCGCCGGTCCTGCAGACGCTGGTCACCGAGGTCTTCGGCCCTGAGGCCAAGGGCCGTCAAGAACTGGCCGCCCAGGTCAAGCGACTGTACCGGGACTCCCCCGGCGTCGTGGACGTGGACTGGTATCAGGAGGATCCCCAACCCCGCATCCACCTCGTGGTGGATCGCGAGAAGGCCACCCAGTCCGGCATCTCACCCGCCGAGGTGGCCTCCGCCGTCGAGACGGCTTTGAAGGGGCGCACGGTGGGCCTGTTGCACGACCCGGCCGCCCGTGAGGATGTCCCCCTGGTGCTGCGCTATGCCCGGCCGGAGCGGACCCTGCAGGCCCTGGAGTCGACCCTGATGCCGTCGCGAGACGGTCGCCTGGTTCCACTCAAGAACCTGGTCCGCCCGCTGGAGGAGACGGCCGAAGTCTCGATCTACCACAAGAACCTGCAGCCGGTGATCTACGTCACCGGCGACGTAGCGGGTGAGGTCGAGAGCCCGCTGTACGCCATCCTGAACCTGCAGCCCGAGATCGACGATCTTCTCGCCCCGGACGGGCAGAAGGTGCAGACGCACTTCATCGCCCAGCCCTTCCAGACCGAGAGCTACTCGGTGAAATGGGACGGCGAGTGGCAGGTCACCTGGGAGGTCTTCCGGGACATGGGCATCGCCTTCGCGGTGGTCATGGTCCTGATCTACGCCCTGGTCGTGGGCTGGTTCGAAAACTTCGTGACCCCCCTGGTCATCGTCACCGCCATCCCCTTCTCGTTGGTGGGCATCCTGCCCGCCCACTGGGGCCTGGGCTCCTTCTTCACGGCCACCTCGATGATCGGCTTCATCGCAGGCGCGGGCATCGTGGTCCGCAACTCGATCATCCTGGTGGACTTCATCGAGTTGCGGCTCGGGCAGGGGGTTCCCTTGGACCAGGCGGTCATCGACGCCGGGGCCGTCCGCTTCCGTCCCATGCTTCTCACCGCGGCTGCGGTGGTGGTGGGTTCGGCGGTGATCCTGACCGACCCCATCTTCAACGGACTGGCCATCTCCTTGATGGCCGGAGAGGTGGCCTCGCTGTTGTTGTCGCGAACCGCCGTCCCGGTTCTGTATCACATGGTCTGGAACAAGAAGGTGCCCTCCCCTCCTGCCACGGATCCGGAATGAAACTTCTGGCCAGGGACCGACCGGATCGGAGCGAAGACATTCCGGGAGAACCGCATCCCTGGCAGTGAACTGGAGGCACCATGTTCAAGAACGTTCTCTGTCCCGTCGATGGCTCGCCGGAATCCCTGGAAGCAGCCCGGGTCGCCCTGGACCTGGCCCGCAAGTATGGTGGCAGGCTCCGCCTGGTCCACGTGGTCCCGCTGTACCTGATCGACCTGCTCTCCAACCGGGTCTCGCTGAGCGAGGTGGACCTGCTTCCCCGCGAGGTGGAGGAACGCCTGGCCAACGAGGGCCGCGGGTTCCTCGACAAGATCCTCGCCGAGCTGGGTTCGGCCGAGGAGGTGACCTGCCAGTTGCTGGAAGGCGCCCCCGGCGAGGTGATCTGCACCGCTGCAGAGGACTCCGACGTCGTGGTCATGGGCAGCCGGGGACGCGGGAGGCTTTCGGGGCTCCTGCTGGGCAGCGTCAGCCAGTACGTCCTCTCCCACTGCGGCAGGCCCGTGCTGATCCTGCCCCGGTCCCGCTCCTAGCGTCGATGCCCAGACGTCCGGGGGGGGCAGCGCTGCCGATGGCCTCCGACCTGGGGGGGGTCTCAGATGGGTAGGTGGTCGACCAGGTCGCGCGGAGGGCTCCCTCCGCCGGGGGCCCATTCGTCCAGCCAGGACTGGACGCGGGCCTGCAGATCCTCGCGCCCGGCCAGGCCCAGGACCTGAGCCGCTCGGCGGGCCACGGTGATCGCTGGGGCCCAGTCGCCACCCTGATCCATCAACAAGGCCAGGTTGGCCAGGGCCACGCCGACGACCTCCTGGTCCTCCGCGATCCGCCCCTGATCGAAGCACTCCTCCAGGACCTTGCGAGCCTCGGCGGTTTCGCCTCGGGCCAGCAGGGATGCGGCAGCGTTGACCCGGGCCCTCAACAGGGCCCGCGAATCCCCTTCCTCCTGCAGGATGGCCTGAGCAGACCGATGCATTCGGGTGGCCCGGGCGTGCTGAGCCTGAACGTGGCTGAGCAGCCCCAGGTTGGACAGGACCCTGGCCTCGACGGGCCGGTCCTCGGCCGCCACGGCAGACTCCAGGGCCTTGCGCAGGTGCCTCTCGGCCGCCTCCAGGTCCCCCATGTCCTGATCCAGGAGTCCCCGAGCCCACCAGCCGCATGCCAGATCCCTGGCTTCCTGGACCTCTTCGGAGGCTTCCAGGGAGGCGTCCAGGCTCTCCGCGGCGCCGGAGAGGTCTCCAGCCCGACGGCGGACCATGGCCTTCATGCGAAGACAGCGAGCCAGACCGCGCCGAGCCAGCACCCGCTCGCGAAGGTGCTGGCTCGAGGTCAGGAAGCTCTCGGCCTCCTGCAGCCGACCGGGTCGAGCGTGCAGGATCCCCAGGTTCTGGAGGACCCGGGCCTCGGTGTCCAGGTCGCCGACCTCCCGGGCGTAGATCCGGGCCTCCTGGAAGGCCTGCTCGGCCTCCTGGGCCCGCTCCAGGCGGAGAAGAACGGCTCCCAGGGCATTCAGGGCCAGCGCCTGCCCCTGGCGATCGGCCGTCCGGCGCAGCCTCTCCAGGGCCGAGCGGAATCCCTGGTGGGCTTCCTCCCACTCCCCTCGCCCCACCGCCTGCCAGGCAAGACCCAGGAGTTCGCGCCCGCCCCCCCCGGGTTCGCCGCGTGATCCTCCCTCCAACAGCAGCTCCCAGAGGGTCTCCAACAGGCCATCGTCACCCAGGGCGCGGTTTCGCCAGGCCTTCCAGCCCAGTTCCCGGGCCTGGGCACAGGAGCGGTGAGCCGCGTTGGTCACCAGGATCTGCCCCGGGTTGGCCAGGGTCGCGACCTTGAGCGTCTTGTCCAGGTCGGGTCCGGAGTAGTCCCCCAGCGCAAATCCGCGCTGGGGCGCCTGGACGGTGTGCGCCACGCTCCGCAGGCTCTGTCCGAGGGGGGAGCGCGCGGTGGCCTTCTGGATCTCCAGGCTGCAGTCCAAAGCCCTCCGGGCCGAGGGGAACACGGCCAGGAGACCGGAAGGTCCTTCCCGGATGATCCTTCCACCGTGCTCGGCGCAGGCGCCTTCCAAAGCCCGGATCAGCACCTGCTGGCGATGCGGGGACAACTCCGGTGCCTCGGGAGCGGGTTCCAGGTAGAGCATGGTCAGGTGGCCATCTGGCCAGGAGGCGGACGTCATGGCTGGACCTCCCGGGGAGTGGAGGGTTCAGGGTCGGGGACCAATCCCGGCCACGTGCCGTCCGCCCAGGCCACGGCTTCGCCGGTCGGTCCCGGCGGCAGCGGAGCCGCGCCCCCCCAGCCCAGCAGGGTCTGGAAGTCCAGGTCCCCAGGCAGATCGCCGGGTTCCGTGGAGACCGGGGTCGAGGTTCCCGAAGCCTCCCAATCCAGGGTCTCCAGTTCCTGCTCGAGGTCTGGAGCGGATGGACCGGCAGGAACCGCGGGGAGCAGGGGTTCGAGCAGGGTGTCCTCCAGGGTCCCGGGCGCGCGGGTTTCGATCAGGTCGCTGGAGAGCGAACCCTGGCGTGCCTGCATCCGGGCCAGGGCCAGGCGAGCCGCGGCCCGGACTGCCGCCTCGGAATCCTGCGCGGCTCGAGTCAGGGCACGCTCCACCCGCGGGGCGTCGTTGCCCAGGACGGGGAAATGCGCCAGGGCCAGGGCCGCGGCGCAACGGGCCTCGAGGCTGCGGGCGCGATACAGGCTGAAGCGTTGCGACAGGCAACGCAGCAGGGCTTGAAGTCCATCGCGTTCCTGCAACTGGCCCAGAGTGGTGCAGGCCCGGGCCTGGAGGCGCGGGTCGGGATCCGTGAACAACGGAGCCGCCGAGCGACAGAACTGCAGGACCCTGGGCAGGAGTTCCCGGAACTGGTTCTCGCCCACGGCGGCCAGGCAGTCCAGCAGGACCTCGACCGGCGCGTTCTTCTGGGCCAGAAGCCGGGCCAGCTCCGTCTGCAGGGCTTGAGGGTCGCGCTTCTCCAAGGTCCGCATGGCCGCCTGCCGAACCTGACGAGAAGGGTGGGAGAGGAAGGCCACCAGGGTCTCTCCCACGGCAGGAGCCTCGAAGCTCTCCAGGCAGGCCAGGAGACGGGGACGCTCCTCTTCCGAGGAACTGCGGTGCACGGCCGACAGGAGGTGGGGAACCACCTCGTCATCCAGACGCTGCAGGAGGTGCAGGGCGACCTTGCGGGCCCGGGCGTCGGGGCTTCGGGCCAGCAGTTGCGTGAGGGGCTGGATCGAGTCCTCTCCTCTCTCGAGGAAGGCCTTGGCGGCCGCCGTGACCTTGATCCGGTTGCCCGACTCCAGGTCGGCGACCAGCACGTCCCAGTCTTCAGAGAGCTCTTCCACGAACGAGAGGTCCAGATATCTGGACATCTCCTCATACCAGGCGGCAACCTCCTCCCGCGCGGCCATGAGACTGGCCAGCTCTGCCACCGGGACTTCGGCCGTCTGGCCGTCCGCGCTTCCAGGGGCCAGGTCGGCCGAGGGGGTTCCCTCCTCCGGGGACTGGGAAGGCCGCACCAGAACCAGGCCATCATCGGTGATGCGGCGCATCAAGACATCCCGCTCTCCCACTTCAACGAAGAGCCGATCGTTGGGGATCACGTGGCTGACGCCGCGCTCGCCCAGCATGGCCGCCATGCCGGCCTGGGCCTTGAGTTCGTCCGGCGAGAGAGCCAGGGCTTCGGTCAAGGCGCGCAGCTCCGAGAGGTTCACGCCCGGGACGAAGGACAGGGATTGAAGGTTCCAGGAGGGGCCCAGATCCAGCCTTCCGATGCGACGAGCGGCGGCGTCCGGAGGGTGGCCGTTGATGATCAGGACGCCTCGAGCCTCGCTGAAGTCCAGTCGGGACCGGGTGCGATGGAACTGCGCCAGGACGCGCAGCAGTTCGGTCTGGGTGCCCCCCACCTGGGGGTGCCCGACGCCGTAGAACCGGACTCCCTTGACCAGCATGCGCAAGAGACGGACGATCTCCATGACCAGGGCCCATTCGGCAGGTGAGAGCGGGTGATCGGGCCCGGGGGCCTGCGACGCCTCGGCGGGTCTGCCGCGAACGATCTCGCCTGTTCCTGAGACCCGGCGGTGCAGCTCGGCCAGTTGCAGCTCGACCCGACGCGCACCGGCCAGGTCGTGGGCCCGCCGCAGATGGTAGGCCAGCTCGGAGAGGGCGCCGTCCGGGCGAAGCGAGCAGGCTTCCCGGTGGACCCGGACGATCTCGAGGTGGATGGCCCGACGTTCCTGCTCGGGCAGGCTCTGTTCCAGGTCGCGGCGCAGGTGTTCGGAGGTGAAGCGGAAGCTCTCCCCCAGATCACGTTCCTCCAGCAATTCAAGGCCACAGGCCCGGTCCAGGAGGCCACGGAGGAATCCCTCGTCGAGATCCTCGACGGCCAGCAGGGTCTCGAGGTGGAACTGAGTCCCCAGGACCGCCGCGCGCGCCAGGAGTTTGCGCGACACCTCGTCCAAGCCCTCGATGCGGGGTTGCAGGCCGGCCACCGGAGCGGTCTGGCGCGCATGCAGCAGGTCCTTGAGGGTTTCCTGGACCAGGAGCGGGAGACCTCGCGAGCGACGATAGACCTCTGCCACCAGGACGTCTCGCGGCGGAATCGGGAGGATGGCTTCCAGCATGGCCCGGACGTGCACCGGGGTCAGGGGCTCGAGGTGGAACTCGCGCACCCCCTGGAGCGCGCGGATCTCTTCCAGGAACTCGCGCAGCGGATGGCCCTCCGCCTCCGGGGGAGCCTCCGGGTCGGTCGGGTCGGCGGCAGCGCAGATCGACATGCCCGGTTGTTTGCCAGACCACAGATGATGCAGGACCTGCCAGGAGGTGCGCTCCACGCGGTGGGCGTCGTCCAACAGGACGAGCAGCGGCCCTTCGCGGCAGAGGGCCTCCAGCATCCGCACGAAGGCCGGACGCAGCGGGACCTCGACGGGCTCGGAGGCCGGGGTGCCAGAGCAGAGCATCGGACTGAGGCGCCCCAGGGCCATGAGCTCGAGCTCGGTCAAGCCGGCGCGCAGCCGACTGCGGAGCCCGGGCTCGCGATCCAGGAGATCCTCCAAACCGCGGATCAGGGTGGCGAAGGGCTGGCCGACGGTGGCCGCACGAGCCTCCGAACGAAGGATGCGGAACCCCTTCTGCCGGCAGCGCTCCGCGACTTCCGCCAGCATGCGGGTGCTTCCGACTCCCAGCGGTCCCTTGACCAGGACCACCGGCGGAGTCCAGGGCGCCGTTCCCGGGGACCCGACCCGCGACAGGTCGACCAGGATCTCCTCGAGGACTCCCGTCCGTCCCACCAGCAAAGGACAGGGGAAGGTCCCCGCGAGATGCGCCTCGGCCCCGGCGGCATCCCGCTCCGAACCGTGCACGGCCAGGCGGTTGCGCCCCTCCCGCCGAGCCCGTTGGACGGCTCGGCGGGCGGCTTCCTGCAGGTTGTCGGGATCGGCCAGCCCCTGGGGAAAGACCGCGACTCCGGCAGACATGGTGGGGCGCACGGTCCGAGAGGATTCCAAGAGGCGCACGGTGCACTTGCGCACCCCTTCCAGCAGCGCTCCGGCCAGTCGACAGGCTGTGGGCTGGTTGGCCCCGGGGAAGAGGACGACGAACTCGGGGCCGGCAAAACGGAAGAGTCGCCCTTGAGTCCCCACCATCGCGTGCAGGAGGGCCGCCACCTGGGCCAGGATGTGGTCCCCTTGCAGGGTCCCGTGCTCGTGGTTGAACTCGCGCAACCCCTGGACGTCCAGCCAGATCAGCGCCAGGTCGGTGCCGTAACGTCGGGCCCGCTCCGTCTCCTCCCCCAGGGCACGCGTGTAGGACCTCCGATTGGGCAGGCCGGTCAGCTCGTCATAGGAGAACCGCGGCAGGCCCGGACGCCCGGCCTCCTCCACGAGGACCGGGAATTCGGCTTCGGGAACTTCCTCGAAGGGCAGGGAAAGGGACCTCAACGCGCCTCCATCTGCGGCTCGACCACCGGCCGGCATCCAGCCCCCTGGGATATCGGCGGGCCTCTTCCTGGACCCGGCCCGGACCTCAACGTGGAGGCGAATTCGCGCTCATGGCGGCCTTTCCTGGCCCCCTCCCCCGCCGGGGTACCCGGAGATCCGCGGGATTCCCGAGAGGATTCCTTCTGCCCGACCGGAATAGGGCCAGGCAAACGCTTTCGGAGGCAGAACATGGCAAACGTCCAGGCCTTGGGAATGATCGAGACCATGGGACTCGTCGCGGCGATCGAAGCCGCGGATGCGGCGGTCAAGGCAGCCGCCGTCACCCTGGTCAAATATGAGAACGCCGAAGGTGGACTGATCTCGGTGCATCTCCGAGGGAACGTGGGCGCCGTGTACGCAGCCACCGACGCCGGCGCCGAAGCCGCCCGACGGATCGGTCAGGTGGTGGCCGTGCGCGTGATTCCGGCGCTGGCGGAGGATGCCGACGAAGTCCTCTATCCCTGACCGGGGGGGGTCAACCCCAGGTCGGGGGCCACTGCCCGCAGGGCCTCCAGGCAGTTGGCGATGTGCTCATCCAGCGACAGGTCCAGGATTTCGGCCCCGGTGTGCAGGTCTGACCGCGAGACCGCGGCAGCAAACGCCGGGGTCTTGATCTTCTTGCGGACGCTCTTGGGCTCCAGGCCCTCCAGGCGGGTGGGGCGAACCCACGCGCAGGCCATCAGGAAGCCACACATCTCGTCGACGGCGAAGAGTGTCCGGCGCATCCCGGTGTCCCGAGGGTACTCATCGAGATTCCACTCGGCGTGCGAGAGCACGGCCCCCACGATGGTCTCTTCCACGCCCATCTCGCGCAGGATCCTGGCACCTTCCCGGGTGTGGTCCGGAGGGGAGGGATTCTGCTCATAGTCGAAATCATGCAGCAGCCCCACCACCCGCCAGAGCTCCTCGTCCTCGCCGAAGCGCCGGGCGTAGAAGGCCATCGCAGCCTCGACCGCCAGAGCGTGACGGCGCAGCGATTCGCCCTGCGTGAAGCGACAGAGGATCTCCCAGGCCTGCTGGCGCGTCATCGTTGAAGCCATCCCGACCTCCCGGCGCGATTCATCCCCTGCCGATGTCTCCGGGGCCCTCACCGGGAAGACCCGGGCCGTGAGGGGTTCTTGACGACCAGCACGGGGCGCTCCGAGCGCTTGAGGACGGCGTCGGAGACCGAGCCCCACCCCAAGGCCGTCCGACCCCGATAGCCCACGCAGACCACGTCGACCCCCAGGCGTTCGGCGAGGCCACAGATGGCTTCGGCCGGGGTGCGGGAGGAGAGGACCTCCACCTCCAGGCGGACTCCCGCCGCCCGGGCCGTCGGGATCTCCAGGGCAGCCAGCCGGCTGCGGATCTGGCTCTGGGCCGTCTCGGGCAGGTGGGGGTCCACCACGTGGACCAGGTGGACCGTGCCTCCGTCGGGCAAGAGCGCGCACGCCGCCTGGACCGTCCGGTCTCCGTTCTCCGAGAAATCCGTGGCCGCCAGGACCGAGCGGACCAGGCGCAGGGGTCCGACCTGAGGGACCGACTCGCTGGCCAGGGGCACCACGGCGACGTTGGATCGGACCTCGGCCAGCACCCCACCGGCCACCGAGCCGTGCCACAGACGGCTCAGACCTTGACGCTGCCGGGTTCCCACCACGACCAGGTCCGACTCCCGCTCGGCCGCAGCAAAGGCGATGGCGTCGGCGGTCCGCCCCAGGCTCAGGCCCACCGAACAGCGAACCCCAGGCGGCATTCCCGAGAACTCCCCCATCTCGCGCAGGAGGACCTGCCGAATTTCTGCTTCTTCTGCCTCTTCCGAGTGGGGTTCCCGGGGGTTGAGCATGCCCAGGCGTCGTCGCTGCCCCGGCAACCAACTGACGTGGAGCAGCTCCAAGTCGACGGGAAGCCGGGCGTTCAGGCCCTGGACCCACGAGAGGGCGGCTTGCGAACAGGCCGAGAAGTCCATCGCCAGCATGGTCCGCAAGGGGGCTTCTCCTTGCGCCCAACGCCTCAAAGGGTCGGGGTCGCGGACCAGGAGGAGGGCCGTCGACAGGTTTCGGATGATGGCCCCGGTCAGGCCTTCAAGCCGGGTCGATTGCGGATCTTCCGCAAAGACGACCAGGCGGGCCTGATGGTCCTGCACGCAGTCCGTGAGTCCCGTCTCGGCGTCTCCCTGAACCGGGCACCACTGGATCTGGACCCCCAGCTCCTGGACCGCCCGGAGGGCCGATTCCATGTCGTCGGGGACATCCGGTCGATCTGAACGCCCCTCCGAAGGCAGGCGGGCCAGGACCAGGGAGAGGCCCAGGGCCTGAGCCAGGGCTGCGGAGGCGGTGAGGGTCCCGACCGAAACGAAGGCCGGTTCAACTGCAACCAGGATGGATGGCACGGTCCCTCCAGGCGGGGCTTCGCGGCCTGCAGTCCGGCAGACCGTCCCAGGAGGCTTCGACCTGCTCCTGGCGCCCCCTACCGGGAATCGTCCGCGGGTTTCAAAGCGCTCAGCAGGGAATAGGCGGCCAGGCTTCCCGAGAGGTTCGCCGCGACGTCCAGAGGGTCGCAGTGGCCCAGCCCAAGAAGCCCGTCCCAGAGCAGTTCCTTGCCCAGCGTCGCCGAGGCGAAGACCAGACCCGCCGAGAGTGCCGGCGAGAGGCCCATGCCCGCCAGGGCCAGGGTTCCGGTGAAGCAGACCCCCGCGTGCTTCACCTTGTCCAGGGGAATCCCGGCCCCCGGGCCGGAAAGCGCCAGTGCTCCGGCCCCCAGCGATCCCAGGGCACCACCGGAGACCGCCAGGGCGCGCAAGGCGGCGCTGTCGTGGAAGCCCGATCCGACCAGGGCCGGTTGGGAACAGCAGTCCACGGGGGCCGAGGCCCCTGCCGTCGACGCCGCCAGGGGGGCGGGCCTCTCCGGAGGAGACGGCAGGGGCGACGCGGGCGGGCGGACTTCCAAGGAGGCCATGAGGCCGCATCACGGCGCATCGGCCTGCCGTCCACCCCAAGATGTTGCCGCGACATTGAAAGTCCGGCAGGGATGGCTGCCGGGCTCCGGAATCCCAGGGACGATGATCTTCCTCAGCATCGACGTCGAGGCCTCGGGCCCGTTCCCGGGTCTGTTCAGCCTGCTCAGCGTGGGGGCCGTTCCGGTGGCCCGCCGGGAGGGGACTTGGGCCCTGGACCCTGAGCGCTCTCTCTACATGGAGCTCCAGCCCCTGGAGGGAGCCAGCCAGGACCCCGAGGCCATGGCGATCCACGGTCTGACTCCGGAGTACTTGCGGACGAACGGCCTGCCCCCCTTGGAGGCCATGCAGCGCATGGAGGCCTGGCTGAAGGGGCTGGATCGACGCTTCGTGGCCGCCGCCTGGCCCTCCAGCTTCGATTCGCCCTACGTGGGGTGGTATCTGCAGCGCTTCCTGGGCAGGAACCCTCTGGGGCACAGCGCCTTCGACATCGCCAGTTACGCCATGGGCCTGCTGCGCTGCACCCGGGTCGACCTGCGTCGAACCCTGACCCAGGCCGGGCTGGCCCCCCCGACCAACCCGAGGCCCCACCACGCCCTGCACGACGCCGTGGAGCAGGGGCATCTTCTGGCCAACCTGCTCAACCACGCCGGTCATCCGGGCCGCTGACGCCCCGGCGATCCCTCAGTCCGCGGCGGGGTGCCCCGCGAGGACCATGGACCGACGGTAGACCTCGAGGTAGCTGCGAGCCGCCCGGTCCCACGAGAAGTCCTGGGTCATGGCCCGATTCCGGGCCGCACCCCAGGAACGCGGGTCGGCGTGGTCGACCAGCGCCCGGGCCAGGGTCTGCACCATCGCCTCCCACCGATAGGGGCCGAAGAGGTAGCCGAATCCTTCCGGCTGGTTGCAGTCGACGATGGTGTCCACCAGACCGCCGGTCGCCCGGGCCACGGGGAGGCTTCCATAGCGCATGGCGATCATCTGGCTCAGGCCGCAGGGTTCAAAGAGGCTGGGCATGAGGAAGAGGTCGGAGCCTGCATAGATCCGTCGGGAGAGGGGCGCGCTGAAGCCCAGCCAGGTCGCAACCCGGGTCGGGTGGGCCGCCGAGGCCCGACGCAGGGCATCCTCCAACCCCTGGTCTCCGCTGCCCAGGATCACCAACTGGGCCGAGGTGGTGGCCAGGATCTCGTCCAATCCCTGAACCACCAGATCGACACCCTTCTGAAAATCCAGACGGCTGACCACCCCGATCAGGGGGACGTCCTGGACCGGCAGCCCCATCTCCCTCTGCAGGGCCTGCTTGCACGCCTGCTTCCCTGCCGGATCATCGGGTCCGTAATTCTGGGGAAGAGCCGGGTCGGTGGCGGGGTCCCAGGCCGCCAGGTCCAGACCGTTGAGGATGCCCACCAGGCGATCGCTGCGCTCGCGCAACTGGCCGTCCAGGCCGAAGCCGAAATCGGGGGTCTGGATCTCCCGGGCGTAGGTGGGGCTGACGGTCGTGATCGCGTCGGCACAGAACAAGGCCTGCTGCATCAGGTTCAGGGGGCCGCGGCCGTCATAGACGCCCAGAAGGGGCCAGCCGTTTGGCCTCTGCGCCCCCTGGTGAGCCAGGTTGTGGACGGTGAAGACCAGTCCCGCGCGCCCTGGAGCCGCCCAATGCAGTCGGATGGCCGCCGCGGTCGGCCAATCGTGACCGTGCACGACGTCCGGAATCCAACCCTCCAGCCGACAGGCCTCCAGGGCCGCCCGGCAGAAGAGGACGAACTGTTCGACCTCGTCGCCGTTTCCATAGACCATGTGGCGCGAGCCGAAGAAGTACTGGTTCTCGATGAACCACACCCCGGTGCGGGGGTCCTCCCACAACTGGCATGCCTCACGTCGCCAGTCCATCGCCACGGGAAAGTTGTCTCGGAGCTGCCGCAGGCCCAGGGCCTGCGGATCCAGGAGGCCATAGCGGGGCATCACCACCCGCACCTCGACCCCGGCCCGGCGCAAGGCCTCGGGCAGGGCTCCGGCCACGTCGCCAAGCCCTCCAACCTTCACGTAGGGAACCGCCTCTGAAACCAGGAAGAGGACCTTCATCGGCCAGTCTGGCCTCCTTCATACGGAACTCGGTCCGATGCCCGGCGGCATCCCTGCCCCCCCCTGAGCAGACTTTTGGAAGCGACCAGGGAGGTCAACCGGCAAGGCCGGACCAACGCGCTGGTTCGCCCTCGGAACCGGATTCCCCCCGGACGGGTCGGTCCAACCGCCAGCCTACGGAGCAGGTTCGCTCTTCCACGAAGGCAGCAGACCCGCCAGGATTTCGGCCAGGTGCGGGTCCGCCGGGGCCAGGACCCGGCCGGCCAGGGCCTGCGCCGTCCCCTGGGGATCCGCCAGGGCCTCCAGATCCTCCATCAACCAGTCGCCGGGCACGGCGCCGGCCCAGGGGCCCGCTCCCAGGGAACGCCCCAGCCTGCGGCGACGGCGCGCCAGCAGTCGCCGCAGGCTCGCCGCGTCGAGATTCCCGGGCCAGTCGGCCGAGATCGGAAGCCAGGCCAGGAAAGGCCCCGCCCCGGCACCGGCCCCGACCGAGTCCCGCAGGGCTTCGCGCAGCAGGCGAGCCCGAGCCGAGCCCAGGAAGTGACCGACCAGCAGGCTCCCGCCCTTCCTGACGGTGGGAAGGTGCCGCGGGTCGACGCCCAGGTAGCGGGCCAGGTCTGCCGCCAGCTCGGCCGTGACCTCGGCGGAGCCCCGCGAGCGGAACTCCGCCCGGCCCTCCCCGGTCGCCCGCGAGCGGATCTGGCGACCGTGGTCTGCCACGATGCGACGTCGACGCCCTCCCAGGCTGATCTCCTCCGGCAGGTTGCCCTGGGCATCCCGGTGCACGTGGCCCAGCAGGCGTCCGGTCTGCTCGTCGACCACCTCCACCCGATCCTCCTCCGAGCCCTCGGCATCCAGGTTGTGGTGGATCTTCCCCTTTTCGAAGAACTGCAGCAACCGGGGACTGGGACCGAAGCGGCCGGTGCCGACGGGAGCCAGCCACTCCTCATCGCACAGGTGGGCCAACAGCTCGTCGCAGCGCTCGGGTCCGAAGCGGGTTGCCAGATCAGACGGGAGCCGCCCGCTCAGGGCGGCCCCCGTCACGAGACGATGGGGGTTCTGGAAGAGCAACGAGAAGGCTTGTTGCACCAGCACCGAACTCCGAAAAGGACGCACCGGAGCCAGCAGGCGCCCCGCCCGGGCGCACTCCGCCAGGTGGGCGAAGCGGGCCGCCTCCCCCACCGAACGCGCCAGGGCCAGGACCTGGCAGGCTCCCGAACGGCGATTTCCCCGTCCGATCCTCTGCAGGAAGGAGGTCACGTCCGGAGGGGGGCCCAGCAGGACCACCAGGTCCACATCCCCCACGTCGATGCCCACTTCCAGCGTCGGAGTCGTCAGGCACAAAGCCGCCTCCGCGCGAAGCAGGGTCTGCTCGACGCGCTCGCGTTCCTGGCGGGAGAGGCTGCCGTGATGCACCCTCACGGCCGAATGGAAGGGGGGGCGACCGGCGAGGGCCGCGGCCAGGTCCTCGGCATCCGCCCTGGAGGGGACGAAGGCCAGGACCTTGCGGGCCGACAGGTCCGTGCACGCCTGCAGCAGGCTGGCCTGGAGGAGGCCGGGGGCTTCCACGGTCTGGATGTGCATCTGGAGGTCCCGGGGGGACTCGACCTGGGCCAGCACGGCGCCGGGTCCCAGGAATTGATGCGCCACCTCCGAGACCCGGCCCAAGGTGGCCGTCGCCGCCAGGCGCTGAGGGGCGGGACCGCCCAACGCCTGGACGACTCGTTCCAATCGCTCCAGCAGGACCCGGAGCTGGTCTCCTCGGGCGTTTCCCTCCAGCACGTGGAGCTCGTCGAGGACCACGGCGCGAACCGCTCCCAGGTGCCGGGCATGGCGCGAGAGGAGCGAATCCAGGGACTCGGGCGTGGTCAGCAGGATCCCGGCCCGCGAGCCTTCCAGGGGTTGGGGATGGTCGCCGGTGCGACGTTGGACGCGAACCCCACAGCGGCGCAACGGGGTCTCCAGGCGACGGGCCAGGTCGTTGACCAATGCCCGGGTGGGGCTGACGACCAGGATGCGGATCGCCCCGGCGCGCAGGTCCTCCAGCCAGCGCTCCACCAGGGGCGCCGCATAGGCCTCGGTCTTGCCGGAGGCAGTGGCCGAAGCCAACATGACCGCCTTCCCCTCCAGGATCGGCCGGGCAGCCAGGACCTGGATGGGGCGGGGACGCGGATGCCGGGCCAGGAAGGCATACCAGGTCCGCGGCAGGCAGGCCCGCAGGTCGCTCACGCCGTCAGGTGCCCTCGCAGCTCACGCACGTACTCGGGGATCCCGTCCCGGCAGAGACGCGAGTAGTCCAGAAGTTCGACCACGAACTTCAACACCTGACGAGGGTTCTCGAAGACCCCCCGCTCGACGCCCTGGAAGACGACCTCGCCCATGGGGCGCTCGACCTGGTCGGCCGCGGTGAAGGCCGGATAGGTCCGGCGATAGAGTTCCAGCACCCGGCGACACAGTTCCTGGAAGTGCGCCAGGTCCAGGGGCGTCAGGCGGGTGAAGTGCTCTTCCCCCAGGATGGCCTGCAACGCCTGCAACCCGACGGGGTCCTCGGTCATGGCGAAGACGCAGTAGATTCCCTGCACCGGATCGAAGATCGGGGGAAAGGACCGGTGGATCAGGTGTCCTCCCCGGGCCGCCGAGTGGACGTCAAAGGCGACCTTCTCGGGTCCCAGGGCCGCTGCGGCGTAGTATCCGAAGAGCAGGTTGGCGAACTCGCGCCCCTGCCCGGAGAGCAGGCTGTAGAACTCCGCTTCGTCGAAGAGGACGGCCAGCCCGGCGTACCCCAGATCGCGAGCCAGGACCGAGACCCCTCCCAGGAGGTAGGCGTACAGGTGGGCCAGGGTGCGGTGGTCCTGCAACGCGTACAGGCGCTGACCTCGCAGGCCGGTCGCCTGGCGCAAGGCCGGGTCCAGTTCGGTGTTGGAGACCGTCGGATGGCCTTCCAGCCAGTCCAGCAGAGGCTCCCGCAGGGGCCGGTCCTTCTGGGGATCGCGCAGCTCCCGGAAGTAGGCCAGAGCCGGTGAGAGGTAGTGGTGATGGCGCGGCGACCCGCGCCGCAGCCAGCGGTCCAGGTTCTTCTCGCAGGCCGCCTCCAGCAGCGGCTCCAGGCCTGGCCGGTCGATTCGGTCCGGGTAGGCCAGGTTCTGCACCAGGGCCCGATAGACCCGGCGCGGATGGCTGGCAGCCACCTCTCCCCCGTCCAGGGTCACCCGAGCCACCAGCAGGTTCCGGCGCAGGGCCCGTTCCTCGATGCACTCCAGCATGTGGGTCTTGCCGGCACCGTAGTCGCCCAGGAAGACCCGGGCTGCCCCCCCTCCAGGGACCTGGTCCAGATCCGCGTCCACCAGGGCCATCTCCCGCTCTCGGCCCACCGTGTACAGTTCCACCATGTGCCGGGGAGCCACGCCCACCCGCAAGGCCTCCAGGACCTGCATGGCTTGATGCTCTCCGGACACGCCCCGGGGCAGCAGGGCCTCCACCGAAATCCGGGGAGGCGGAGGCGAGTCCCGACGGGGCACCCATCCCTTCGCAGCGCGCGCCGGGACCAGCATCGGGCGGGAAGGCCCGGCCAGTTCATGAGCGGAGACCTGGGAGAGGACCCGACGACCTTCAAAGAGGACCAGCAGGTAGCGGCCTCCCCGGATCAGGCGGATCACCCGCCCTCGGCCATAGGCCGGATGGAAGACCTCCTCGCCGGGCTGCCACGGAGCGCTCATGCGCGCAAGACCCGATCAGACATCGGAGAAGCCCTGCTCGTCCAGCGAACTCGAGACGAAGCCCTGGGAGAGCAGGGCCTCGGCAGCCTCGTCCGAGAGCCAGGACTCGCCCCGCAACCTCTGTTGATGAAGAAAGGCCACCCAGGTCTTGACGAACTGCCGGCGATGGCCGATCTCCAGGCTGAAGCGCGCCGAGGCCCGGGCCAGGGCCTGCAGGTTGCCCTGCTGGATGGCCACGGTGGGCTCCCAGTCATAGGCCGCTTTGAAGACCGCCAGGAGTCTCGTGCCGATCCCCTCCAACAGACTCTCGGCCCCCAGGGCCATCTGCTCGAGGTCGATCAGGGCCGCCTGGGGACTGTGCCGGGACATGGGCACCGGGCTGCGCAGGCGCTGGTCCAAGGCCGGATACTCGGGAACCACCAGGCGGAGGAACTCGGGAGGCACGGCGTACAGGAAAAGGACCCCTGGCAACTGTGAAGCACCGCACAGGTCGATCACCTGGCGGAGGTTGTCTCCCAAGGCCTGGATGCGACGACTGGAGATCGACAGGTTGCGATCGGCCTCGTCGAACATCAGGACCAGCCCGGGGAATCCGTAGCCCACCAGGACCTGGCACAGGCTGCGCAGGGCCTGGAAGGCGTTGGCCCGCTCGATGGTCTCGAAGATCCCGAAACGACGAAGCTCACTGCGGGGAACGGCATCCCCGCGCAGCCAGGCTTCCAGGACCACCTCGCCTTCGCGATCCTCCTCCACCACGCAGCGCAGGAACTCCGCGGCGGCGCGGCGGTAGCTGTGACTGTCCACCGGGAAGCGCATGGCGCTGCGGCGGAGCCAGCGATCCCGCTCGGCCGGTGCCAGCGGGGCCAGGGTCTCCTCGGCCAGGTCGCGCAGGACGTCGGGCAGGCCGCGCGTCGGCTCCAGCCCCGCCCCTTCGGGAGCCGCGGCCACCTGGCCGGCGACGGCCCGGTAGACCAGATAGGGGTCCTCGTAGGGGCATTCCTGGGGAGAGAGACTGACCAGGGCCGTCAGGAAACCCTTCTCCCAGGCCAGATCGCGGACACAGTACAGGAAGTGGGTCTTTCCCCCTCCGTAATAGCCTTGGACCAGCTTGAAGGCCGATCCCCTGGACTGGGTCAGCAGGCGGTCGAGATACTCGACGCGCAGGATCTCCAGGAAGTGCTCGTTGCCCACGTTGACGTGGCGGATCCCATGCTCGGGGGGTTGCCCCGCCTCGCCCATGCGGGCCAGGATGTGCCCGGCCAGCGCGGCGTCCAGGGTGTCGGTCTTGTCCTTCAAGTCTTCAGGCTCCTTGGGATGCCGGGTCGGGAGCAAACCACAGGCTCAGATAGTACTGCCCGCGGCCCGTCTCGTCCTCCAGGAAGAGCACGGCCTCCTTGTTCCGGGTCGTGGCCATGGTGGCACTGCCCAGGCCCAGGCGCAACCCTTTCCGGGACAAGGACCCGCTGCGCCGCAGGCGGGCCAGATCCCAGGCCAGCCGGACCCGGCCGTAGGGCTGATAGTGGTCGCGGGAGGGGTCCTTGCGGAAGCGCTCGGATTGGCCCAGGAAGGCCACCTCGGGGAGCAGGTCCACCAGGTTGATCCGCTCCCCCATCGCCCGGCCCCCCAGGACCCTCCGGTAGGCCGTCAGCAGGCGATCGAAGAAGAGCTCGGGGCAGAAATCCTTGGTCTGCAGAGCCTCGAGCATCTTCAAGCGGGCCTTCAACAAGGCCTCGGGGTCCAGGTCGACCTCGCAGACCGCCAATCGGGCGTAGCGCAGTTCGGCGCTGCCCTTGCGGAAGTCTGCGCCGACCGTGAAGGGGTCCAGACGGTACTCGGGCGGCTCGGAGGTCAGCGCCGAAAACGCGACGCCCTGGGCCTCGGCCGCCTCGCGCAGGCTGCGTCCGAAGTACAGCGGGCGGCTGCGCTCCTGCTCCCGGACGAACGCCTCCAGGGTCTCGACCAGGGGAGCCAGCTCGGCCGCCAACTCGGTCTGGACGGGTGGCAGGGCGCGCAGTCGGGACAGGAGCACACCGACCTTCTTCAGGTCTTGTCGGGTCCGAGGCTCGGAAAGGTCCTTGAGGAGGCGCTCGGCGTCCTTGAAGGGCCGGGCGAGGTCGGTGAGGCGCTTCTGGGCGTCTCGAAGCGCCGAGAGGACCTCGGAGGTGGATTCGGGATTCAACGGGCTGCCTCCTCAGGGTGGCGAACCGGGGTGCCCTCGGACGGAGGCTCCCGGTCTGGGGTGGGGCCAGGACGGCAGATCGCTCAGGGAGCGGCCAGGCGCTCTTCCATGACCTGCCGGATCTCGCCCACCAGGCGATCGAGCTCTTCGCGATCGGGACCTTCCAACATGATCCGCACCAGGTTCTCGGTGCCCGAAGGGCGGACCAGGATGCGCCCGCGTTCGCGGAGCCGCTCCTGGCCTTGAGCCACGGCCTGGGCGATCTGGGGGTCCTTGTCCCACAGCGACTTGTCGCGCACCGGGACGTTGACCAGGACCTGCGGCATGCGGGTCATGGCTCGGGCCATGCGGGAGAGCGGCTCGGCCGTCTGGTGGACGATCGAAGCCAGGATCACCCCGGTCAGGACTCCGTCGCCGGTGGTGGCGTGATCCAGGAAGATGATGTGACCCGATTGCTCCCCGCCCAAGGTGCCTCCGCGGCGTCGCATCTCGGCCAGCACGTAGCGGTCACCCACCGGGGTGCGGACCATCCCGATCCCTTCCCGGCGCAAGGCCTCTTCCAGCCCGAAGTTGGCCATCACCGTGGTGACCAGGATGTCGCCGGGCAGACGACCGTGCTGGCGCAGCCAGCGCGCGAAGAGCAGCAGCATGGGGTCCCCGTCCACCAGGTTCCCTTCCTCGTCGGATGCCAGACAGCGATCGGCATCGCCATCGAAGGCCAGGCCCAGGCGGGCCCGGGTCTGGCGGACGGTCATGAGCAGCTCCTCGGGGTGGGTGGATCCGCAGTCCCGATTGATGTTGATTCCGTCGGGACGGGCCGACAGGACCGTGGCTCGGGCCCCCAACGCCTCAAAGACCCGCGGAGCCACCCGCCAGGCCGCGCCGTGAGCGCAGTCCAGGACGACCTCGAGGCCATCCAGGCGCGAGGGAGCGCTGCGGACCAGGTGTTCCACATAGAGGTCCTCGGCCTCTTCCGCGCGGGACTCCACCCGGCCCAGGTCGGCTCCGATGGGACGGGGAAGCTCGTCTGCCTGCGCGATGAACGCTTCCAGGGCCTCCTCCTCCTCATCGGAGAGCTTGAAACCCAGTCCGTTGAGAAGCTTGATCCCGTTGTCCTGCACCGGGTTGTGGCTGGCCGAGATCACCGCGCCGCCGTCGGCCTGGAGTCGACCGACCAGCCAGGCGACCCCCGGGGTGGGCATGATGCCCAGCAGGATCACATCTGCCCCGGACGAGCACAGACCCGCCACACAGGCCGCCTCCAGCATCTGACCGCTGACCCGGGTGTCGCGCCCGATGGCGACGCGAGGACGGCGTCCATCGCGGCTCAGGAGATGGCCGTGGGCCCGCCCGATCCGGAAGGCCAGCTCGGGGGTCAGGTCGCGGTTGGCGACCCCGCGGACTCCGTCGGTTCCAAAGAGTGAGGACATGGAAGACTCCACTGTCGGCTGAATGGCCGCGCGCATTCGTCGCCAGCTCCCCAGCCCCTTCAGGGTGCCGGCGAGCTGGTCCGGGTCGGAAGGACCGAGACCAGCACCCGAGCCTCCCCGGCGACCCGAAGGCCCTCGGGAAGCACGAGGCGCAGTTCCCGGCTCTGGGACCGGGTGGCGTGCTGGACGATCCACGGTTCGGTGTGCACGACATCCGGCATCTCGGAACCGGCCGGCCCTTCCAGGGTCACCTTGGGAGGGTCCGCGGAGATCACGTAGGTCCAGCCCGGGGCTCTCCGGACGGTGACCCGGTCGGTCTGGACCCGGGCTTCGTGCACGACCTCGATCGGCACCGTGATGTCGACGCCCTCCGACTGGATTTCGACGCTCTCGATGGCTCGGCCGTTGGCATCGACCGCCTCCAAGGCCCGGGCCCGGGTGCTGAAGGTCCGATCCAGGCCAGCCAGGTTGACCGGTGCGACGACGGCCTGGACTTCATCGACGTTGCCTGGGGGACCGGTAATCCGGACGCTCCGAGGCTCGGCGGCCGGCGTCCCGACATGGGTTCCCTCGGCGGGGCGCCCCAGAAGTTGCACCCGCACCGGTTTGAAGGCGGCCTCGCTGCGGGTGATCTGGACCCAGACGTGCGTCGGATGGACATCCGAGATTTCTGCCCCACCGGGGGCCAGCACGTCCACCTTGGCCATGTAGTCCCCGGCCACCCGCTTGGAGAGGTCGACGTCCACCGAAATCTGGCCGGGTTCGATCTTCTCCAGGACGGTCCGGCGGCCGCGCAGGGTGATGACCACCTCCTGGTGGCCCACCTTGTAGACCAGATCCGGATCCTCCGGTGGAGTGACCTGGAGGGGCTTGAAGAAGACCCGCTGAGCCGGTGTCTCGCCCGTCGGGGCCGCGGTCAGCCGGACGATGCTCCAGGCGCACAGGGCCAGGAACAAGGCCAGAAGCTTCAGCCCCAGGTTCTGTCGCAGGAATCTCACGAGCCGCCCTCCGGGCTGGTGGCCGGGCGGACCCGCGAGGTGCGACTCCGGTAGACCTCGGCCACCAGGTACTGGTTGAGCGTCTTGCGGACGTCGGCCTCCTCGGTCATGGGTCGTGAGAAGTGTCCCTCATGGGCGATCCGGATCTCGCCGGTCTCCTCCGAGACCACCACGACCACGGCATCGGTCTGCTCGGTGATTCCCAGCGCCGCTCGATGACGGGTCCCGAAGCGGGCGTCCACCACCTGCTCGGTCAAGGGCAGGTAGCATGCTGCCGCCACCAGTTGAGCGCCCCGGATCACCACCGCCCCGTCGTGAAGCGGAGTCTTGGGGTGGAAGATGGTCTGCAACAGCTTGGCGGATATCATCCCGCGGATCGGCTGGCCGGTCTCGGTGATCTCTTCCAGGCCGGTCTCCTGTTCGAGCACCACCAGGGCGCCGAAACGAGCCAGCGAGAGGTTCGAGGCGGCGAACGAGACCTCGTCGACCAGGCGGCCGAGCTCCTCCTTGCCCAGGTTGCGCAGCGAACCGGGCGTCAGCAACCCTTGCTGACCCAAGCGCATCAGCGTCCGCCGCAACTCGGGCTGGAACACGACGGGCAGGGCCACCGCCGTCGAGACCAGGACACCGTTCAGCAGGTAGGTCAGCGTCTGCAGGCGGGCCAGGTAGGCGATGGCCAGCAGGATGAGCAGGACCGTCAAACCTTGGAGGATCTGGATGGCGCGGGTTCCGCGCAAGGCCAGCAGCAGGTAGTACAGACAGAGCGAGACCAGGGACACGTCAAAGAGGTCCCTGAAGGTGACGTCCTGGAAGAAGCGGGTGATCTCCGGCAAGCGGGGCTCCGACCCCGGCGGAGGCTTCAGAAGACCGGGGAGTCGGCCTCTTCTCGTTCGGAGGGCCGGCCCCTTCCGAGGTCCGCCGCGGATTCCCGGATACCAGATGCAGGTGCACAGACGGGCCGCGGCCCGGTCACCGGCAGACTACCAGCGCTTGAGGAAGGACGAGAAGCGCTTGTAGACGGGCAAGGTCAGAGCCGCCGTGAGGGCTCCCTTGAGAAGATTGAACGGGGTCACCGTCCCCAGGACGAAGGTCGTCAGGTCCAACTCGGATTGAAGGCCGAAGACCCACGCGAAGAAGGGATAGACCAGCAGATTCACCGGAATCATGACAGCCGCCATGGCCACGGTGCCCAGCATCAGGCCCAGAAGCGCACTGAAGCGCGACTTGCGGTGCCAGTAGAAGGCCGCCGACACGCCGACCAGGGTCACCCCCGCCGCGATGTTCATCGGGATTCCGACCAGCTCGGTGGCCTGGGGGCGTTGGAGCAGGAAGAGCAGGTTCTTGAGAACCACCACCGCCATCCCCTGCCAGGGTCCCATGGCAAAACCCGCGACGACCGCGGGCACATCCGACAGGTCGTAGGTCAGGAAGGGGGCACAAGGGAACAGAGGCACCTGCAGTGCCAGCATCAGCACCGTGGCCAGGCTGGACAGGAAGGAGACCTTGACCCAACTGGCCAGGCTCCAGTCCAGAATGCGCCGTCGCACCGGGGTTGCCGGGATCATCATCAGGGACCGGGAATCCTCTTCAAGAGCCTGTCTTCAACCGGGAAGCGTCGCTCCCAACAGGCGGGGGGAGCGTTCCAGATCCGGGGCAGGATCCCTTCTCGGAGTCGAGCGGATTTCAGGTCGTGAGCATCTGCTGGAGGGTCTGCCAGGCGGAGGACTCGTAGCGAATCCGGGCCAGACGATCCTCGCCGACCGCATTCAACGTCGCGTAGCCCTCCGACTGCCCCTCGCGAACCCTCTGGTCCACCGTGTAGGCCAGGACCGGGTCGGAGGCCCGGAGGTCCTGGACCTGGCGGCCGATCTCCTTCTCCAGGTTCCCGATCCCGCGCAGGAAGCCGCGCAGGCTGCGGGTGCGTTCTTCATCCCGAAGATAGACCGACTCGGGATCCTGCCCGACCCCGTGCTTGGACTCGGCCAGTCCTCGCGTGTCGATGGCCAGGGATTCCCGCCCCCAAAGGTGCTGGAAGTCCGCCTCCACCCTCTGCTGGTCGGCGCGACTGGCTTCGTCCTGGAAGAAGGTGACATCCGAAAGCTCCCAGTTGTCCCGCAGTCCCTTGTGGGAGAAGTTGGTGCTTCCAGCGACCATCATCTGGTCGGTCAACAGGAGCTTGGCGTGAACCTTGCGGTCGTGGTCGGGAGTGCTGCGATCCAGGGCGGCCCAGCGGACCTCGACCCCCCGATCCTCGAGCAGGCGGTGGGCGGCCTCATTCGGAGAGCCCCCGTAGGGATAGACCCCCGGGTCCATGACGACCTGGACCTCAAAGGGCTTGCCCTGGGCTTCCATGGCCTCCTTCTTCTCGACCAGCAGGCGCGCCAGATCCTCGTTCAGGACGAAGGCCGAGACCTTGATGTACTTCTCTGCCGAATCGATGGCGTGCAGGACCATCGCCTGCCGCTCGACCGCGGTGTCCCCGACGGCCATGGTCTCGTTGCCCACCTTCTGCGCGCTGGGTGGGCGGATGGCCTGCAGGGTCTCCTGGTTGGCAGTCGAGTTCATCCGGTTGACGGTGGCCTCCACGCCATCCGCCAGCAGGTGGCGTCCCTTCTCGGTCAGCACGGCCTCTCCCCGCCCCGCCAGCAGCCAGGCCCTCTCCTCCTCGGCGGTGGGAGCCTGGCCCGGCGTGGCGTTGGGAAGTTCCACCAGGTCGGAGACCCGAAGCCCCTGGTAGGAGGCGCTCTCCAACACCCGGTCAACCCTCTTGTCCCACGATTCTCCGGTGCGGGGGCCTCCCGGGATCCGGGATTCCAGCAGGTCCAGGACCCCCCGGGTCTGCAGGACCACGCCCTCGGTCTGGCGCAGGTCCTCGATCTGCGAGCCGTAGATGGCTTCGACGGACCGACCTCGGGAGAGTTCCACATCTCGGCGGAAGGTCTCCACGAAGCGGGCAGCTCCGGGGCCCTGGATCTCCATCCCGAAATCCACGTTCTCGCCGGAGCCCTGGTTGGCGTTCATCCCGCCGAAGACCACCCCGTCTCCGACCCGGAGGAGCTTGCGGTGCATGATCTCGTCCCGACCGCCCAGGACCTCGCGGTTGGCGAAGAATTGAACCCCGGCACGGCCGCCGGAGCCTTCCTCGAGGCGGCGGACGGTGTTGAGCCGGGAGGCCAGCGAGGTGGCGTCCGGGGTGCCGCTCATCCGCGAGACCGTCCCGGGGTCCATCAGGACCTTGACGTCCGCTCCGCCCCGCGACGCCCGAGCCAGCTTCTCGACGAAGTCCGGGCTGGCCAGTTCATAGTATTCAGCGTCGATCTCCACGGGCTGACCATCCCGGACGGGCTGACGCGCAACCTCCTCCAGGCGCTCCATCTTGGTCTTCCAGATCTCGTCACGGACCAGGGGCTGGATGTCGTTGCCCTTCAGGCGCAACCCGGATTCCGGATCGGCCAGGTCCTGGGCCGTGCGCAGGACCTCCTTCATCTCGTTGATCGGGGTGCGGCCATGGAGGAAGTAGGAGCGATAGACCGGAGAGACCTCGCCCTCCACGGCCGATGCCACCTGCTCCCACCTGGAGTCGCGGTGGGCCAGCTCGATCCGTTCGAGGGCCGAGCCCACATCCTGAAGCCCGCCGTGAACCCGGGCCTTGTCTGCGATCGAACCGTTCTCCTGACGCAGGTCCTTGCGCTCGGCCTTGAGGTCCTTGCGGGTCTGGCGCAGTTCCTCGGCCATGAGGCGCATGTTGCGCAGCGACTCGGCATCCGAACCGAACTCGAAGGGCGCCGGCCCGCCGGAGGCGGTCCGTCTCGGTGGTCCGGCGCGGCCGATGGCCCCCGCTTCATCCACCTCACCGGGAAGGAAGCTCTCGGTGGGAGCCGCCGGCGGCTTCTCCTCGGTGCGAGTCGCAACCTCGCGTGGAGTGCGAGCCAGGACCGGACCGACCTGGCCGAGGTGCAGACGGGGATCAATCGCATCCATGAGGGAGCCTCCAAGACGGGCCGTTCGCAGAACCTATCCCTCGTTTCATCACGACAGGTTTCCGGGAAGTCAACCGCGGTTCAGGAAATCCCTGGTCCGGTGGCCTCGGAGGCCAACCAGTCCAGATACTCGGGGTTGCCCGGTCCCAGGGGCCAGGACAGCACCTCGGGAACGCTGTAGGAATGCAGCTCGCGGATCCGCCCGATCAGCCCGTCGAGCAGGTGGGCACGGGTCTTGAGGATCATCAGGACCTCGTCCGCCTCCTCGATCTGCCCCTCCCACCAGTACATCGAACTCACGGCGGGAACCAGGTTGACGCACGCCACCAGGCGCTCCTTCAACAGGCTTCGGCCCAGGTCGCGGGCTTCGAGCATGGAAGGTGCGGTGACCATGCACACCGAGAATCCAGACATGGGGGCTCCTAAACGGATTTTTCGGCCCGACCTTCCGTCAGGTGACCGGGAAGGTCGGCGGCATCGACGATGACCCGGACGTGATCGCCCGGAGCCCGGCGGGTGGCGCGGTAGACCCAGGCGTCCCCCTCCTCATGCCGCGCCATGCCCATCTCGATCAGGTGGTTGGCCGAATCGACGATCAGGACGCCCAGGCGGGTGACGGCCACGTCGTCCGAGGCATGGATGCGGATGAGGTCGTCGGGTCGACCGTGGTAGTCCTCCAGGTCGATGTGGTGGATCTCCGGAGCGTGCAGGAAGTCCGCGGTGGCCACCTGCATGGCGGAGGCCCGCCTCTTGCGGGCCGCCTTGCGGTACTCCGGAAGGTGGCGGGCTCCTCGGGCGTAGGCCAGGGCCTCCTGGAAGGACTCCCAGCAGGCCGGGTCCTGTCCACATGGGCAGTCCAGGGCCCGAACCTGCCGGCGGCCGTCCGCTGTGTCCAGGAGGCGCAGACTCTGGCCGATCCGGCCGGAGAATCCGTCCAGGCAACGTTCGTCCTTGATGTCTGCCACGGTCCGCTCACCTCCCTGGGCTGGCCTGTTGGATTCATTCCCCGGAGGACAGGCGACTCCTGTCCGGTCCCGGCGGTGGCGCCCGGCCTGGACCTCCAGTCGGCCGGCCTGCACCCGGGGCCTTCCTCCGGTAGAGGGACCAGGCCCCCCAGCCGCTGGCCTGCCAACTTTCCAGCAGGTGGAAGTCTGCAAGCCAGGGAGACGACGGAGGGGCTTCCCCGACCAGCAGGAGAAGCGAGGTCCGGATCGGGCGTGCCGGGTCCCGGTCCAGGATGTGACGGATGTCGAGTTCACGCCCGCGCAGGATCGACTCGAGGATCAGGACGTCGGGATCCAGGCGTCCTTCGGGAAGGAGGATCGAGGTGATCGCGCTCTCTCCGGTGCCCTCCAGCTCCGCCAGGATCCTTTCAGCCGTGGCGCCCACGGGTGGCCCCGAAGGCCGGGGGGGGGAGAGGCGGACCAGCCATCGACCCTGCTCCAGGTCGGGGCCCGCAGCCCACGAGACGCTGGGGGGCTGCAGGGTCCAGGAGCCGACCTGCAACCACCCCACCGCCAGCAGGAGGAGACCTGCCAGGAAGGCGCACCTGGGGAACCTCCCCAGCCAGGAGAAGGAAACCGCCAGCACCAGGACCGTGGCCGGCAGGGCGTAGCGAGGGCCGGGCGGCACCTGCCAGACCGCATAGAACCCCAGGAAGAGCGCGATCCCCGACCAGGCGACCAGGGTGGGGACGCGGAGCTCGCGAACTCTCAGCGCGGCCAGGGAACCCAGGGCAAACCAGGCCGGCGCAGCCCACGTGCAGGTGGACAGCGTGGCCAGCAGACGGGTCAGGCAGACCCCGGCGGCGACGCCCTGTCCGGCGTCCCCCGCCGCCTTGGTCTGCAGCTCCCATGCCGACAGGAAGTACCACCAGGCGCCGACCAGGAAGGCCAGCCCCCAGGACAAGGCGATGCCTGCCGCAGGACTCCACCCGGCTCGCCTCCAACTCCGCGCCGCCAGGGCTCCCAGGAGGGCCCAGGCCACCAGGCACAGGCCGTAGGGCAACCAGGGGAATCCGTGGGAGGCCTCCGGGCGGGCGGCCAGGAGCATCAGGGCGGTGAAGGCCAGACAGGCCACGGCGGCACCCGCCATCCGGCGGTTCCTGGGACCGGCCTTCCAGGCCAGGACCAGCGGCCAGAGAAGCCCCGGTCCCATGAACAGCAGCCAGGACCACTTCGAGAGCATCCCCAGACCCGCCACCACGCCCAGGGCCAGGGTCGGAGCCGGGTTCCTGCCTCCCCGTGCGGCCAGCAGCAGGGCCAGGGCCAGGGCCACCAGGGACGTGGTCCCCACCTCCAGATAGTATCCGTGAAGATGCAGGCTCATCCAGGGGTTTCCTGCGGCGGCCAGCAGCGTCAGCGTTCCTCCAGCCCGCCCGCCCAGCTCACGCCCGGTCCACCAGGCTCCGGCCAGGTAGGGAACCAGGAAGACGAACTGGGAAGCCAGGGCCACCAGCCGCGAAGGACCCCAGACGGCGTAGAACCCTGCGCTGACCAGCGAGGCCAGGGGCGGATAGTCGTCCGGCACGAAGACCAGGCCCGCGGCCAGCCGCCTCCACAACAGGATGCTGTCCTGGATCGACCGCCCGGAGTGCTCCAGCAGCGGGCCCTGGTCGCTCAGGACCCAGAGCGCGGCCAGTCCCAGAGTGACCGCCAGCACCAGCAGAACGGACGCGATTTCCCAGGGACGGACCGGGGGACGTTCCTGCATCGGGGGGAATCCTCCTGAGAAGACGGCCCCTTCCTGGCACGTTCCCCGGCCTCCTCCAAGACCGGGCCAGGGGAGCCGTGGGAGACCGGGGTGATTCGGATCATTGCCTCGCGCGCCCAACCCGACTGGCATGGAGCCTGTCGCGGTTCGACCACCGCGCCGGCGGGGGAATCAATGCCCGACCTGGAGGCTTTGTGGAAGACTGGGGATACAAGACGATCGTCGAACCCTTCCGGATCAAGTCCGTCGAGCCCATCCCGATCCTGGACGCCACGGCCCGGCTTCGCGCCTTGGAGCGCGCCGGCCACAACCTGTTCAAGCTGAACTCGACCGAGGTCACCATCGACCTGTTGACCGACTCGGGCACGGGTGCCATGAGTGCGATCCAGTGGTCTGCCCTCATGCAGGGCGACGAGAGCTACGCCGGGTCCACCTCGTTTCGCCGGTTCGAGTCGGTGGTCCGCCGCCTGACCGGATTCCCCCACATCCTGCCGGTCCATCAGGGGCGGGCCGCAGAGCGCATCCTGGCCCGAACGATCCTGGGCCCTGGACGAATCGTCCTGAACAACACCCACTTCGACACCACCCGGGCCAACATCGAGCAGGTCGGCGGGGTCGCCAGCGACCTGCCCGTGCCGTGCGCCCTGGAGCCCGAACTGGACGACCCCTTCAAGGGCAACATGGACCTCGATGCGCTGGACCGGGCCCTGGCCACGGGTGGGGAGCGCGTCGCCCTGGTCATGATGACCCTGACCAACAACGCGGTCGGAGGCCAGCCCGTCAGCATGGGCAACCTCCAGGCGGTGTCCGAGCGCTGCCGTGAGGCCGGGGTTCCGTTCTTCCTGGACGCCGCCCGATTTGCCGAGAACGCCTGGTTCATCCACACCCGCGAGCCGGGGTATTCCGACTGGACCCTGCCGGAGATCGCCCGGAAGATGTTCGACCTGGCCGACGGGTTCACCATGTCCGCGAAGAAGGATGCCATCGTGCATATCGGGGGCATCCTGGCGACCCGTCGGGACGATTGGGCGGACCTGTTCCGCAACGAGCTGATCCTCGGAGAAGGCTACCTGACCTACGGGGGCCTGGCCGGCCGGGACCTGGAGTGCATGGCGGTGGGCCTGGAGGAATCCCTGGACCCCCATTACCTGCGCTACCGGACGCGGAGCATCGCCTACTTCGCCGAAGGCCTCCAGAGGGCAGGCTTCCCCACCGTGCGCCCGCCTGGGGGGCACGCGGTGTTCGTGGACGCCGGGCGCCTGCTCTCGCACCTTGCGGCGACGCAGTTCCCTGGAGTCTCGCTGGCCAATGCCCTCTATCTGGAAGGCGGGATCCGGAGCGTGGAGGTGGGCTCACTGATGTTCCCCGAGGCTCGCCTGCAGCTCTTGAGACTGGCTGTTCCGCGAAGGGTCTACACCCAGTCCCACATCGACTACGTCCTGGAGGTCGCCCAGCGGGTCGCCGCACGCAAGGCGCAGATCCCTGGCTATCGAATCGTCCAGGAGCCCCCGTTCCTGCGCCACTTCACCGCGGATCTCGAGCCCCTGCACCGTCCGTCGGGATGGCGACTGGAACCCGAGAGCTGATCGCGAAAGGGCCTCCGAGGGTGCATGGGGAAGCCGCCCTCCGGCAGGCCCTGCCTGTCCCCCCTCTCCAGCACGGCGCCGATTCCTGGCGCACAGAATCCCTGAAAGGACCCCTCATGTCGATCCTACGCCCCTTCCGCGCCCTGCGCCCCAACCCCGAGCATGTCGCCCGCGTGGCCGCCGTCCCCTACGACGTGGTGGATCGCAGCGAAGCCGCCGCCCTGGCCGAAGGCCAGCCCATGAGCTTCCTGCACGTGTCGCGCGCCGAAATCGACCTGCCCGAAAGCGTCGACCCCTACGACCCGGCCGTGTACCGCAAGGCGGCCGAGAACCTCGCCCGCCTTCGCAGCGAAGGGATCCTGGTGTTGGACGAGCAGCCGGCGCTGTACATCTACCGCCTCCAGATGGGCGACCACGTCCAGACGGGCGTCGCCGGGACCTTCTCGGTGGACGAATATGATGAGGATCGGATCAAGAAGCACGAGAAGACCCGCAAGGCCAAGGAGGACGACCGCACCCGTCACATCCTGGCCACTCGAGCCCAGACCGGCCCGGTCTTCCTCACCTACCGGGGGACCCCGAAGCTCGAGGCCCTGGTCGAGACCGCCTGCCAAGGTGATCCGCTGTATGACTTCACCTCCCCCGACGGCATCCGTCACACCGCCTGGCGGGTGACCGCCACGGGCCCGCTGGTGCAGGCCTTCTCCGAGATCCCCCGGATGTATATCGCCGACGGCCACCACCGGGCCGCCAGCGCCAGCCGGACCCGGGCGGAGCTGCGCTCGCAGGCCGCCGACTGGAGCGGCCAGGAGCCGGCGAACTTCTTCCTGGCCGTCGCCTTCGCCGCGGATCAGTTGAGGATCATGCCCTACAACCGCGTGGTGGCCGACCTGCACGGGCAGACGCCGGAGGCGCTGCTCGCGGCCATCGGGGCCCGGGTTCCGCTCCAGGCGGGCGCCTCCCCCCGGCCGCAGACCCCAGGGCATGTCAGCATGTATCTGTCCGGATCCTGGCACGATCTGGACCTCAATGCCCTGAAGGCCGATGCCGGCAGTCCGGCCCAGCGCCTGGACGCCGCCCTGCTGCAGGACCACATCCTGGCCCCGTGCCTGGGGATCGGAGATCCGCGCACGGACGAACGGATCGACTTCGTCGGAGGAATCCGCGGCACCGAGGAGCTGGTCCGCAGGGTCGAGGAGGGCCGCGCCGCCGTGGCCTTCTCGATGGTTCCCGTCTCACTGGACGAGTTGATGGCCATCTCGGATGCCGACGAGATCATGCCGCCCAAGTCGACCTGGTTCGAACCCAAGCTGCGCGACTCCATCGTCAGCCACGCCCTGGACTGAACCTCCCCGATCGAGGTCGCTCCCCCGGACCTCATCGGTCCGGGGGAGCGACCGGGAGGCCGAGCTCCGGGGGGACTGGACCGACCGGGCCCGAAGGACCGTCCTCATGAAGTGGCATCGCGAAACCGACGGACGCATCCTGATCAACCTGGACCGCGGTGAAGACCTGCGGTCCACCGTGGAGGGCCTGGCCGCCGACTGGGGGCTGGTCAGTGCCCGCATCAGCGCGATCGGAGCCCTGGAAGACCCGGAGCTGGGTTGCTGGGATGCGCAGGCCCGGCTCTACCACAAGCAGGTCTTCCCTGGGATCTGGGAGATGCTCTCCCTGAACGGCAACCTCTCGCTGCTGGAGGGCCGGCCCTTCCTGCACGCGCACGTCACCCTCTCGGGGCACGACTTCGCGGTGAAGGGCGGGCACCTTCTGGAGGCTCGCGTGGGCGTGGTGGTGGAGGCCTTCGTCGACCCCTACCCGACCGCGCTGCCGCGCCGGATGTGCCAGGAAGTGGGCCTTCCCCGCTGGGAACCCGGTCAGTCGGGCCAGAATCCGCCGCCTACCTGAGGTCCTCGGCAGGAGAGTCGACCAGGGCAAACATCAGCTCTCCGCGAGCGATCTCCTCCTGACCGACCCGGCAGACGGCGCGCATCTTGCCCATGTCGCGCTTCATGCTGAGCGTCTCGACGTCGATCTCCAGGACATCCCCCGGAACCGCGGCCCGGCCGAAGCGACACCGGTCGATCGAGGCGAACAGTGCGTTCTTTCCGCGGTTCTCCTCGGCTGCCAGAACCGCGGCGGCACCGGCCTGGGCCATGCACTCCACCAGGAGGGTCCGGGGCATCTCAGGGCGACCTGGAAAGTGGCCTTGAAAGAACTCTTCATTGGCCGTCAGGTTCTTGACGCCCCGGGCAGACCGCAGACCATCCCGGCACAGGATCCGATCCACCAGGAGGAAGGGATGGCGATGAGGCAGGACCTCCATGATCTGTTGAAGGTCCATCGCTCCGTCCTGGCCGAGAGCTTGGGAATCCTGATTCTGCGACACGGGTTCCTCCAGGGGAAGGTTCGCTGGAAGCCTTCTACACCTCCGGCAAGCGCCCTGCCCGACAACCGGCCCCCCGAGGTTCATCAAACAGCAACACTCCGGCAAGGGTCCAGAAACAACCAGGATCTCGACCCGGCATCCGATCGTCGTCAAGAATCCTCGTGACATCAGGGAAGTTCTTCCCGGACAACGAGGTGGACCCCATGAACTCATCGAAGACCCCCGCGCCGACTCCCCCCTGTCGGATCCCTCCGACCCTCGGCATCCGGCAGCCTGGAGCCTGTCAGCTCCGGGTCCAGGGTGACGACCCGGAACCGCCGCAGGGCGACCGCCTCGAGCTCTCCCCGCAGGCCCGAGCGCTGCTCCAGGCCGGTCCCCAGGCCCCGCCCCCCCCAACGCTCCGACTCGGGGACCAGGGCCAGGCCGTCCGGCGCCTGCAGGAGGACCTCCTCCGCTGGATGCCGGGCTGGAGGGGAATCCTGGCGGAGGACGGGTGTTACGGACCCCAGACCGCCAAGGCCCTGACCTTCTTCAAGAAGGTTCTCGGGACCGGGGTGGACGGACGCTGCCTGGACTCCGCGACCGAGAAGCTCCTGGACGAGGTGCACAGCGGCGAGTTCTGGAGCAGGAGCCCGGACGGAAGCCCCCGCCACCTCCGGCAAGCAGGGCAGGAGGACGCCTACCAGCGCGCCCTGGCCAGCGGCCACCCCCTGCGCGAGGAACGGGACGGGTTGAGCCCGGAGCAGGTTCGTCGCGTGGCGGCCAGTCACCCCGACCGCCTGGTGCGCTACCGGGGCTTCGAAGCTCGAGCCCTGACCTTCAAGCGCTTCCTGGCGCTGGAGAAGGCGGTGGCGCAGGGTTTCCCTGGACATCGCCTGGCGATCACCTGCACCACTGGCGGGAAGCACGCGGGAACGGCTCACGGGGAGGGACGCGCCCTGGACCTGGTCCTGGAGCGAATCCGCGACGGCTACCGACCCGACACCCACGAGTTCGACAGTCCGCGTCTGGAGGAGCTGGCCCGCCAGAGCGGCTTCGAGACGCTCAACGAGTATCTGCACGGCTCTCCCTGGTGGACGGGACCGCATCTGCACGCCGAGGCCTGGCCGGAGCCCTGATCGCCATGCCTCCCCGGGCCGGCACGAAGGGAGTCCGCCCGGCGGGAAGAAGGCACGGCCATGATCTCCTGGCCCCGTCTGGCCGATGAGCACCGGGCCCTGGCCGCCCTGGCCGCGGCCCTGCTCTTTTTCGTCCCCCTCTTCCTGCTGGCGCCCGCGGACGACTGGCGGGTCGTGGCCCTGGCCGCCCTGGCCGGCGGCTTGACGGCGGTGGTCTGCTGGCAGCACTTCCCGGGCTGGGATCTCTTCGTGGCAGGTTGCGCGTTGTCCGTGGCCGGGGCTTTTCATGCCGCGCCGCCCGACGAATGGACCGCACAGGCGATCCTGCTCCTTCCCGCCGCGGCCTCCTGGTATGCAGGCGCCCGGCTGGGTGAATCCTGGGTGGTCTTCCCCCTGGGCCACGAGGAGCGCACGGCCCTGGGAGGGATGGCCCGCCTGCTGCGCGAGCTGGGTCGCGGCTGCCTGGTGACCGCCTCGGTGGGAGGGGTCTCCTGGGTGACCTGGAGCCTCTTCCTGGAGGCGGCCGCGCCGCTCGCCTTCCCACTGGCTCTCATCCTGACGATGCTGGCCGACGGCCGCTGGCCCGTCCGCCGCCCGTTGTGGGCGGCGCTGGGCCTGCTGATGGCCCTCCCCGCCGCGGGTGGGGTCGCAGGAGCCCTGGCCCGGGCCCTCTCACTCCCCCTCCCGGCCGCGGCAGACCCCTGGCTGGTCGGCGGGCTGTCGATCCTCGGTTCGATATGGGGCCTGTGGCTGTCGCGCTGGCGACGAGGCGAGACCCACCCCGACTTCTGCGGGGCCCCGCTTCGGGAGTCTTCCCATTGAAGGGCCGGAACCTGATGGATTCCACGCCGTCCTGCCTGGAGGATTCTGGGAGGATCCGTGAGACGGCGCCCCCGACCGATGCCTCGACCCCTCGCCGCGTCTCCCGGCCCCTGGCCATCCTCATGGTGGCGGCGATGCTGGTCGGATGCCTGGCTGCCCTGGGCCAGTTCCAGGCCGACCGTTCGGAGTCTCCTGAGCCCGGTGCGAGACCGGCTCGTCGGGACGGGAGGATCGTGGCCGGCCAGAGGGTGGATTTCATCACCCTGAACCTGCCGATCGCCCGCGTGGAGGAGGTGCTGGGCGCAGGGAAGATCCGGCCCCAGGCGGATTCCCAGCTCTACCTCTTCGAGCAGGTCGGAGTCCACGTGGCCACCCGGAAGGGACGGGTGCAGTCGATCCTGGTCCAGGTGCCCGACCTTCAGACTGCCGAGGGCATCGCGGTGGGTTCAGACGTGGACCAGGTCCTGCGCAGCTACGGCGAACGCTACGAATACGAGGCCCGAGGCTCTGAGGACTACTGGCTGCACTACTGGCCGCAGGGCATCCACTTCTCGGTTCAGGGCACCTCGGTCACCCAGATCATGGTCGCGCCTCCGGTCATGCCGTGATCCTGGGGAGAGGTTCTCACCCGGATTCCACCGCCGCCAGAACCAGGGCCTGAACCCGACCGGCCCCGGCCGCGCGCAGCACCCGGGCTGCCTCAGCCAGGGTCGAACCGGTCGTCATCACATCATCCACCAGCAGAAGATCCAGTCCCCCGACCGCACCGGTCCGGAATCCCCCGCGCACGTTCTCGCGGCGTTCCTCCCGGGACAGGTTCTTCTGGGAAACCAGGGCCCGGGCGGGAACCAGCAGGTCGTTCCGGGCCGGCACCCCCAGGCGACCCCCCAACTCCTCCGCCAGCAGGCCCGGAACAGAGAGCCCCCGCAGCCGACGGCGTCGGGGTTCGGGAGGGATCGGGACCAGCGCATCGGGAAGCCGGCCCCTCCAGGCCCGCTGCATCAACTCCGCCAGGACCGGAACCGAGGCCGTGCGCGCGCCGTGCTTGAGGTCCAGGACGGCCCGGCGCAGGGGGCCGCGGTAGCGGCCTGCCGCGAAGACCTCCACCCCCCCGGGTGCCTCCAGACGACAGGGTTCGAGGCCCTCCAGGCAGGCGGCGCAGAAACGCCGGCCCAGGACCTGACCGCATCCCGGACAGTGGGGAGGGAAAAGCCAGTCCAGCACCGACTGCCACCAGCCAGGCCAGCCCGGCGGGTTCAAGGGGAAGCCGGCGGGCCCGGGCGGCCCGGATCGTTCCACAGCGTCACGGCCTGGCCACGTGAGCCCAGAACCCGCCCCATGAAACGTGGTAGTGCCATCATCCGCAACAGGCGGGAGGGCTCGCAAGCCAGGCGGAACAACCACTCCAGGTGCAGTCGGATCATCCAGCCCGGCGCCCGGGTCTTGCGGCCCGACAGCACGTCGAAGCTGCCGCCCACCCCGATACCCACCCCGACGCCCAGCCGATCCTGGTGCTGGCGCATCCAGCGCTCCTGGCGAGGCGAACCCAGACCCGTCAGGAGCACGCGGGCTCCCGAAGCCGCAACGGCCTGGACGACCGGGCCGTCCTCTTGGAAGAAGCCATCCTGGGAACCCGCGATCCGCAGACCGGGATAGCGATTGCAGAGGGTCCGGGCGGCCTCCTCGGCCACTCCCGGCGCCGCCCCCAGCAGGAAGAAGGAGCCGTTCGAGCCGGCCAGGGTCTCGGCCAGGCGACAGACCAGGTCGATGCCAGCCACACGCTCGGGAAGGCTCAGGCCGCATCTCCGGGCTGCCCACAGCAGCCCCGCGCCGTCGGCAACCACCAGATCGGCTCCGTTGACCAGTTCGCGGAATTCCGGGTCATTCTGGGCCCGCATGACCATCTCGGTCCCCAGGGTCACGACCAGATGGAAGCCAGGGCGTCGGGTCAGGGCCAGGACCCTTTCCACCGCCTGATCCATGGAGACGGCGTGCAGCTTGACTCCGAGCACGCGCAGGGTGGTGGGAGTGGATTCCGTCGAAGAAGACATCGCCGCGCTGCGTTCTCGACATCGCCCCGGGGATCCTGGTCTGGCAGCCTCCCAGACCCCCCAGGTCAGGGTCTCAATCCTCCTCGTCGCGACCTTCCTCGACGAAAGGCCCTTCCACCGGCAAATCCAGACGGAAGACACTGCCCGAGCCCATCTGGCTCTCCACCGACAGGTCCCCTCCGTGGGCTTCGACGATCCGCTTGGCGATGGCCAGCCCCAGGCCGCGACCTCCGTGGCGGGCTCCGCGCCCCTTCTCGACGCGATAGAAGCGTTCGAAGATCCGCGAAAGCTGGCCCGCGGGGATCCCCGTCCCGCGGTCCAGGACCTCCAAGAAGACCCACCCCGGGGCTCCCAGCCCCAGGCGCAAGGTCACCTCGCTTCCGGGAGGAGAGTACTTCACGGCGTTGTCGACCAGGTTCAGGAGGACCTGGCTGAGCCGGTCCCGGTCCGCCTGAACCGGCGGAAGCACATCTGTCCCGCGCACGGCCAGGATCACCCCGGACTTGGAGGCGTGGGGCATGAGCACCTCGGCGGTACGTTGCGCCAGGAGGACCAGGTCGGTGGGCTCGAAATGGAACTCGACCTGTTGGGCTTCCATCATGGACACGTCCAACAAGTCGTTGATCAAGCGTTCCAGGCGCTCGGCCTCTTCGCCGATCACCTGCAACCAACGACGGGCCAGGTCGCGATCCTCCAGGGCGCCTTCCAGCAAGGTCTCGGCGTAGCCCTTGATGCACGTCAGAGGGGTCCGCAGCTCGTGGGTGACGTTGGAGACGAAGGTCACCAGGATCTCGTCCAGTTCGCTCTTGAGTGCGGCCTCCTTCTGGGCCTCGTAGACCAGACGCTCGACCGAACTCTCGGAATCGTGGACGATCACCGTATAGCCGGAATGGAAGTCGATCTTCTCCTTGACCCCCAGGAAGGCGGCCTTCTCGTTGAGAAGGTTGGTCAGCTTCTGGACCACCCGATAGGAGATCAGCTTGAGGTCCGACTGCGAGAAGCTGGCTTTGTGGCGCGGGGGGGAGAACAGGAAAATCACGAAATAATCTGCCCCGCGCCCCCCGACCGCCACCAAGTCCCGGTCGCGAAACAGCTTGCCGCGCAGCCGGCCCAGGGCCTGCCCCAACTCCTCGAGCAAGGACTCGGAGACCTCCCGGCCGTAGGTCTCCTTGAGGAGGTGGAACTGGACCACGTCGAAATACAGGAAGCCGACCTGGTCTCGGCGCTGCAGGTAGAACTCGACCTGTTCAAGCACCGAGGCGAGGATCGGAAGACCCGTCAGGTCGTCCCGCAGGACGCCACCCTCAGGACACTCCTCAAGAGCCTCCCGATTCACAGGCCCCACGAGTCGATCTCCTCGAGCAGCGCGTGGTGGGTCATGTTGGTCTGGATCGGGGTGACCGAGATGCAGTCCTCCTGGATGGCGCGGAAATCGGTCCCCTCCTCGGGACTGCCCGTGGGCATCGAGCCTGTCACCCAATAGTAGTCGTGTCCGCGGGGATCCACCCGCTTGACGATCTGCTGGTCATACAGGCTGTGTCCCTGGCGGGTGACCTGCACCCCCCGGATGGCCTCCGAGGGAAGGTCCGGCACGTTGACGTTCAACAAGGTTCGCGGAGGCATCCGGGTGTGGTGGGCCAGACGCCCGGCCAGACGAGCCGCGAAGGTCGCCGCCGTCACGTAGTGCTGCGGTTGGCTTCCCACCTGCGAAACGGCGATCGATGGAATCCCGTGAATCAGACCCTCCATGGCCGCCGAGACGGTCCCGGAATAGGTGATGTCATCGCCCAGGTTGGCCCCGCGGTTGATGCCCGAGAAGAGCAGGTCCGGCCTTTCCGGCATCAACGAGTACAGCGCCAGCAGGACGCAGTCGGTGGGCGTGCCGTCGGTCACGAAGCGGGTGAGCCGCTCCTCCCCCGACAACTCACGGACCCTCAAGGGCGAGTGGAAGGTCAGGGCGTGACCCACGGCGCTGCGTTCGCGGTCCGGGGCCACCACCGTGACGTGCCCCAGGGGGCGCAAGGCCTCCAGGAGGGCGTCCAACCCGGGGGCGTGGATCCCGTCGTCGTTGGTCAGCAGGATTCGCATCGAAGAGGCGGTCTACGGTTCCACCGAACCCGGCGCGGGGCGGGCTCGGCGCCCCTGGTGCAGCAGACGCTCGGCCTCCGCCAGGAGCTCTTGGACCCGGCGGGCCCGAGGGTCCATCTCCGGGCGCGGTTCCGTCCGGCGCATGGCGCGACGCAGGACCAGGGTGATCAGCAGCCCCGACCCGAGGCCCAAAGAGAGCCAGACCCAGGGCGGAGTCCGGCGCGCATCAAACCCTTCCATCCTACCTCCCGGCCCCGAGATCGGGGCAGCATCTCCTGCGGTTCCAGGTTCGCATCCGTCCAGGACAAGTCCTCCGGGGAGGCGGAATCCAGCCGGAGTGGTCCGCCAGACGGTCCCCTCAGCCCCCGGTCTCCTGGCGCCGGGCCAGGAACCTGCGGATTCCCCAGGCCAGCACCGCCACGGGAACACCCACGATGAAGCCCAGGATGCCCACCATCCACCCGTTCAACGAGCCCATCAGGTCGTCCAGCGGGGGAAAGGCTCCAAAATATACGTCCGGCGCCAGCAGTCCCAGGAGGAAGAGCGCCGCCGCCAATCCGAAGAGGGCCAGGAACCGCAGGCCGAAGTGCAGCCGGGCCGGGAAAAGGGCCAACAGCGCGAAGGCCGCCAACACCAGCCAGGTCACCCACACGGGCAGGTCTGCCATCATCTCAGGACTCCTCCCTCGCTGGCGCCGTCTCAGGGCGATCTCCGAACCGGCCCCAGGCCTTCTGCAACACGCCGGGATCCCCTCCCGGGAGAGGTTTCCCGGGCAGCGGACGGAATCTTCGAGGATGCGAGTCTCTCTGCGCGTCCTTTGGGTCGCCCTGTGCCTGGCGGTTCTTCTCCCTTCCTGGCCGGTTCGCGCCGCCGAGCCTCCCCGGCCCCTCCTGGAGCGCCCTCTGGGTCGCCAGCAGGGCGTCGAGGTTCGCGCGTGGACCTATCTGTCTGACGGTTTGAGGGTCAAAGGCAGGCTGTACCTGCCCGACCGGGACGGGAGAAGGCCCGTGGTGGTCTTCAACCACGACGGGATTTCGGGGATCTCGCGTGAGCATCACCTGAGCAGTCTGCGCCTGGCCCGGCGGGGCTACGTGGTCTTCTCGCCCTCCTACCGGGGAGAGGACGGATCCGAGGGGATGGTGGAGATCGCCAAAGGCGAGGTCCGCGACGTGCTGAACGCGCTGCCCCTGCTGCGTGGCCTTCCCGAGGCCGACCCCGATCGGATCGCCATGGCGGGCGCCTCCCACGGTGCGCTGATCAGCCTGCTGGCGGCCTCCCGCGAGTCGCAGATCGCGGGGGTCGTCTTCGCCTATGGCGTGGCCGATCTCCCTCGCTGGTGGAACGACCTCAAGGCCCGGGGGAAGCTGGGCCGGGATCCGATCACGCGGAGGACCTATGGCGACGGGCCTCAGGCTCGACCGGAGTCTTTCCGGATTCGCAACGCAGTCGATCAACTGGCCGGCGTCCAGGCGCCGGTCCTCATCCTCCAGGGTCTCCTGGACGAGACCACCCCGCCGGAACAAGCCCACCTGTTGAAGAAGGCCCTGGATCGCCAGGGCGTCCCCAACCGGATCCACCTCTACCCTGACGCCCTGCACGGCTTCCTGGTCTACGCCCCCTACCTCACCCAGGACGTCACTCCCCAGGAGAAGGCCCAGGCAGAATCCGCCTGGGGGGAGGTCTTCCGCTTCCTGGAAGAGGTCTTCAAAGAGTCCTCCCCCACCTCCTGAAGGACTACAGCGAGAAGCGCACCCCGTCCGAGCGTTCCAGGACCAGGCTGGAGCCGTGCACCCGGCGACCCTCCTGGCCCAGTTCCAGCAGCAACTTCCCCTGGTAGCGGCTTCCGGCCACCTCCAGGGCCTCGATGCGGATCGGAACGAACCACAGGCCTCCCTTCCGGGCCGGAATGCCGACCTGGAAGACCGCCTGTCGTCGGGAGGCTCCCAGGAAGCCGATCTGGGACCTGACGGCCAGCGCGGCCCGGGCATCGGCCCAGCGCATGGCCTCGCTCAACTGGCCGTGCTCCAGGACGGCCGCCGCGAAGGCACGAGCCGTCTCCTCGGGTCGAAGGTCGGCTGCGTCCGGCCCCGGGAGCGGACGAGGCCCGCAGGCCAGGGCCAGGGCCAAGAAACCGAAGAGCAGGATGGGGATCAGGCTCCGTCCGGACTTCACCGATCGTTCCTCCCGATGGTCACCTTCCAGGGCGTGCTGGCTCCGCGAACCTGGGGTGCGTGGACCTCCCAGACCCGGGCCGGAAGCGAGGTGAAGCTTCCGGCCGACGTGACGTGCGCCTTCCAGGCCAGGCGGGTCAGGCCCGGGGCCACCTCCTGGAGATGGAAGGTCGGCCCTTGCGGACGCATCTGAACCCGGGTCCCGGCCGGGAGGGTCCCAGGCGGTTCCGGCTCCAGCCCGGCCGCGGAATGCTCTTCGATCGCCAGGCAACGCAGACGACGAGGGGCCTTCAACTCCAGGACGGTCTCCACCCGATCGCCCACCTGAAGGCGGCCCCCATCCTCCAGAAGCTGGCGCCGCCCTGAGGGTTCCAGGCGGTAGTGCCGCCGAGACAGGTCCAGGTTTCCGGCCAGCCGGGGGCCCACGGAGGAGAGGCGGACGCACCACCAGGAGCGACCGCCTCCTCCCTTGCGGATCTCGACCCGCAGAGGACCCTCGGGGATCTGCGCTCCCCGCAACGAGAGCAGGCGAGTCCCGGTCCAGTCCGGCGGGGCGATCCGGCCGGTTTCGACCTCATTGCCGTTGATCCAGATGCCATAGCCGAAAGCCGAGGGCTTCTCGCCGAGCCGAGCCAGGAAACGGGCCAGGGCGGTGACCGCCAGCGCCGTCTCGCGCGGAGAGGCCCACCCCTTCAGGCCCCGCTGCTGGGCAAGCCAGAGGGCTGCCGCCTCGGTGAGGGGATGCTCGGGTTCCAGGAGCAGATGGGCCTCCAAAGCCAAGGCCGTGGCCTCGACCCGGGTCCAGCCGGCCCCGGCCGGCCACCAGGCCAGACCGGCCCGGCCGTCGTGCTCGGCACCCTGGCGGGCCTGTCGCAGTTGGTCCCGGGCCGCTTCGGCGTAGCCCATGCCTTGCAGGGCCAGGGCCAGTTGAACTCGGGAGGCCGGCTCCAGGCGGATGGAGGGCCCGACCAGGGACAACAGCGAGCGCCCCGAGGCGCGATGCGCTTCAGAGAGAGCCAGCAGGACGGCCGGCCGCGCTTCGGCCGGAAGCTTCGCCTGGCCCTTCCTCAGATAGGCGCAGGCCTTCTCCAGCAGCGGCGCCGCGCTCTGCGACCCGCCCTTCTCGAGATGAACCAGGCCACGGCACACGTAGGCGGTCGTAGACAGGTCCGAAGGCATCCCCTCCCACCAGCCCCACCCGCCGTCCGCGTTCTGGGCGTGACCCAGGCGGCGCAGGGAGTCCTCCACGACTCCAGGCAGGCGCTCTTCCAGGTCCTGGCAGGGAAGCTCCAGTTCCTTCAGGGCGCGGACCAGGACCAAGGCCGGCACGGCCCGGGAGACCAGGCCCTCGTTGCTGGGGGGGGTGGCCATCAGAGGCTCGACGGCCGAGCCGAGGAGGGCCGCCAGTCCGGGAGAGATGGCCACCTCCAGGCGCGGCTCGCGGGCCGACGCGGGCAGGGCCGCCAGGTCCAGAACAGCGGAATCCTCCACCGATCCGGCGCGAACCTGCTCGTGGATCTGGCCGGCCGGCGCCACCTGCAGGACGCGCCGGGCCCGGTCCTTCACTCCCGGAGCCTGAGCCGTGACGAGCATCTCGACCGAGCCCGCGCCCCGAGTCCGGACGGGCAACGGCCAGGTCTCCCGACCGCCTCCCGAAACCTGCAACTCCGCCACATCCGCTCCCTCCAGGGCGAGATGGGTGGCCTGGGCCTGCAACCTCAAGGCCAGGGCCTCCCGGCCCGGATTCTCCAGCACGGCCGAATAGACCGCCGAGTCGCCCTCCACCAGATGTTCAGGCCCTTCCAGGCGCAAGCCGAGGCGCGCCTCGAGATCCACGAAGGTGGTGGATTCGCCCATCCGGCTTCTGCCGGCCACGGCCCGGGCCAGCAGCCTCCAACGCCCGGGGCGCAAAGGCCAGGTCAAGGAGACCTCCGCCACGCCCTCCGGGCTGGTCCGGAGTTCAGGGCTCCAGAAAGCGGTCTCGCCGACGGGTTGCCAGCCCGGAGCAGAGGCGGGCGACGGAAGAGGCAACGCCGGCACGGCGGCCGGGGTGACCAGCGAGGTCCCCGTGACCACGGCATGCGTGGAGGGCGGGCCGAAGAAGGCGGGCACCAGACGGTGGCGAGGCTCCCCGGGCAAGGCCTCCTGACTGACCAGGGCCAGTGAGACCTCCGACTCGACGGGACGGTCCTCCGAGTCCACCGTCCGGACCCGGATCCGACCTGGCTGCCCGGGGACCGGAGGGGTCAACGGCTCGATCTGGACCTCCAGGACCTGGGCCGGATCCGGGGCCAGGATTTCCTGGTCCACCGACAGGACCTTGGAGTCGCGCAGGGTGGTGGCTCGCAGGCGGAAACCCGGTGCCAGATCCCTGCCGATCGGAAATTCGACCCGGGTCGTACGCGTCGGGCACTCGACCACCATCCGCCGGACCACCTCCCGGCCCTCCATGGTCAACAGCACCTGGGCTCCATCCCGAGGGGTCCCCAGATCCACCCGGGCCACCTGCCCGGGCCGATAGCGCCGACGGTCGGTCCGCATCCAGAAGTCCCCTGGAGCCGGTTCGGTCCGGGACGCCAGCAGGCGCGCCTGTGCGGTTCCCCCCCGGGAACCGCGGGCCTGGGCCTCCAGACTCCAGGGCCCGCTTCCTTGAGGGGTCCATGGCAGGGTGCCCCGGCCACGCCGGTCCAGTTGCAGCGGTCCGAAGTCCTTGACCTGGGGAAGAACCTGGCGGAGCTGAACCGAAACGGGGGCCGGGCGCCCTTCCAGATCCCAGGCCTGGACCCGCACGGTGGCGGGATGCCCGGGCTGCACGTCCCCCTCCGCGGCCAGGTGGAGGAGCACGGCGCTGGGACCGACCACGAACTCGGTGCGGGCCAGACCTTCACGGCTCCTGGAGTCCCAGACCCGAACCTGGACTTCCAGACCTTCGACTCCGGGGTCCTGGTTGGGAGCGGTCAGGGGCATGGCCAGGGCGACCCTTCCCCTGGCATCGGTCCGGGCCTGCCCGGTGCCCCGAGAAACCCCGGATCCGGGCGAAGGGGCCAGGGGAACGACCGAGCGGAACCAATCCAACTCGGGGTCCGAGGGAGGCCGGATCTGGAGGGTGCGACCGCGCGCCTGCCATTCGACTCGGGCCCCCGGAACCGGACGATCCAGGGCATCCCGGACCTCCAGGTCCAGGTGGGCCTTCTCGCCCCACACCCACCACGATTGAGCCGGACGGAGGCGAAGGCGGAGCCGGTCGGTCTCCGAAGCGGCCACCGTGAAGAACGACCGGGTCATCGCCACCGGGGGACCCGAGCCGGCGATGTCCTGAAGGCGAAGGGTCCAGGTGCCCTCCAGGGACTCCTGGGGAAGCGGAACCTCGCCGCGGAGGGTTCCCAGGGGGCTTGCCTGGATGCGGGTCTGATGGAACCGACGCCCTTTCGGATCCAGGACCTCCAGGAGGAAGGGATGGCCTGCGGGCACCGCATACCCCTCAGGCTTGACCGAGCGCACCACCGCCTTCCAACGCAGGCGCTCCCCTCCGTGATACCCCGATCGGTCCGTCTCCAGGACGGCGCGCCAGGATGGCAGGCGTCCCGGGCTGCGCAGGTCCGGCAGGATCAGGTGGTCCTGCCCGCGACGCGCCAGGAGGAAGCGCCTGGTCGGAGCAGACAGCGCGGGCATCGTGACCAGTCCCGCCCCGCTCACCGCCAGGCTCTCGAGGGGGCGGTCCGAGCCGGTCGGCGAGACCAGCCAGGCCTCGGCCTCCCAGACGCCCTGCCCGCGGGACGCGTCCACCAGCCAGACGGTGGCCTCCCCCTCCGATCCGGCCAGACAGACGCCGATGAGATCCGTCACAAGAAGGAGCCCACGGCTCCGGGTTCCCTGCGACCGGGCTTCCAGCAGATACACCCCTGGCTCGGTCAGGTTCAACTCCAGGCCCTGGCGGCGCCAGCGGTGGTCCTGGAGATCCACGCTCGGGACGGAGAGCCGCAATCGGGATGGGGAGGTCGGGGTGAGGCCGGAAGCCAGATCCTGGAGGTTCGCTCCCTGGGCGACGGCCTGCACCAGATCGACCTTCCATGCCTCGATCTGCAGACCCGACAGGTTGCGGATTCGCAAAGGTACCTGCGCGGGCCGACCGGGTCGGGACACGGTCCAGGGCGGAAGGCTCAAGCGGGGCTTCTGGAGGTCGGCCAGCATCCGGGCGGCCTCCGAAGCCTGCGCCGACCGGGGAAAAGCCTGGAGCAGGGCCTCGAGGTCCTCCCGCGCGTCGCGATGCCGACGGCTGGCATTGAAGGCCCGGGCCGAACGCAGACGGGCCTCGGGAACCAGCGGGTGCTGGGGTTGGACACGGGCCATCTCGCGCCAGACGTCGACGGCCCGATCCAGGGTCAGGTCCCAGACCTCAGGAGTTTTCAGGTAGAGATCGCCCAGGACCAGCCGCGCCTCTCCCGCCGGAAGCCCCCGGAAGTCGCCCCGGATCACCTCGACCAGGTCGGTCTCGGCCGCGGGTCGACGATCCTTGAACTCCGGGGCGGAGGCGCGCAGGCGGCCTCGGCCCAACAGGGCCTGCAGGCGGTCTTCAACGGTTCCTGGAACCCGCCCGGACACCTCCAGGGCCCGGGTATAGGCAGCCTCGGCACCGCGGGCCTGACCGCCCCGTGCGCGCAGATCCGCCAACAGGATCCATCCGCGGACCTGCCAGGGATCGGGAGGGGCCGTGGCCAGCCAGTCTTCCAGCGAAGCCCGGGCTTCGCTGGAGCGCCCCAACTGATCCAGGCACTGGGCCACGCGATAGTGGACCTCCGTGGCGCGCGGCCCCTCCGGTTGGCCTCCCAGATAGGAACGGAAGGCTTCCAGGGCCTCTGCGGGCTTCTGGTTCCGGAAAGCCTCCTGGGCGACCGAAAGCCGCTCGGCCGGCGCCTGAGGGAAGGCAGGAAGCCAGAGCCCGCCCAGGAGCAGGAGCAGGATGGACAGGATGTGGAGACGTGAAAGATGCATGGTCTGGAAAGAAGCCGGAGTCTGGAACAATCCGCCCAGGTTGGACGTCCGAAGCGAAGGCTCCTGCGCCGGGAAGGGGCAAGGTTCCTTCAGGAGACCGAAGGAGCCCTGAGGGCGCGAAACTCCTGGGGGTTCAAGGCGCGAGCCAGGGCCGTGTCGTAGCTGATCTCTCCCCGTTCATACAAGGTGCGCAGGCAACGGTCCATCGGCACCATGCCCTCGCCGGCGCCCATCGAGATCAGGTTGCCCAACTGCTCGATCTTGCCCTGACGGATCACGTTGCGGATCCCCAGCGTCCCCAACATGATCTCGTAGGCCATCACCCGCCCCTTCTCGGCCAGACGAGGCAGGAGCTGCAAGCTGATCACCCCCTGCAATGTGCCAGCCAGTTGCATCCGCACCTGATTCTGCTGATGGGCGGGGAAGACGTCGATGATGCGGTCCACGGTCTGGCTGGCACTCTGGGTGTGCAGGGTGGCCATCACCAGGTGTCCCGTTTCGGCGGCCGTCAGGGCGGTGGCCACCGTCTGCAGGCTCCGCATCTCCCCCACGCAGATGACGTTCGGATCCTGGCGCAGGGCCGCCATGAGGGCCGACTGGAAGCTGGGCGTATCGGAATCCAGCTCTCTCTGGATGACCAGGCTGCGCTTGTTGGTGTGCAGGAACTCGATCGGGTCCTCGATGGCGACGATCCGCGCCCTGCGTTCGGAATTGACCAGGTCGACCATGGCGTTCAGCACGGTGGTCTTGCCGACTCCGGTCGGGCCGGTCACCAGGACCAGCCCTGAGGCCCGCAAGGCCAGATCCCGGACCGCCCGGGGCAGGCCACATTCCTCCAGGGTCCGGATCGTCAGGGGAACCACCCGCAGGGAAGCCTCCAGGTTCCCCCTCTGATAGTAGAGGCTGGCCCGGAAGCGTCCGATTTCGGGGACCTGGAACGAAAAGCTCAAATCCCTGTCGGTCTCCAGGCGCGCTGCCTGGGACTCGCTGATCAGGCCCAGGAGCATCTTGCGCAGATCATCGGCAGGCAGGGGATCATAGTGGAGGAACTCGATCTCCCCGTCCACCCGCAGGCTGGGTGGCAATCCCGCCATCAGGTGAAGGTCGGAGGCCTGCCGGTCCATCGATTCGCGCAGGAGCAACTGGAGACTGGGACTGATCAGCATGGGTCACCTCGTCGAGAGTCTGCGGCGACGCTCCGGGGGCCAGACCGTCTCGATGGCCACCCCCCGGATCTCCTCCGCGTCCAGGACCAGTTCCTGCAGCGCCCTCACCCCTGCCCGGTGGGCGGGAAGGACAGCCTGCTGCCCTTCGCCGAGATCCACCTCCCCGTCCGGCATGCCCGACACGCCCTCCAGATGAACCGCGCGTCCATCCTGGATCAGCGTGCTCGAACTGGAGCGCCACCTCAGGTGGCTTCCGGGGCCCGCCAGGACCATCCCCAGCATCTCCCCCTCCACCCCGGTCCATGGGCCCCGATACAACACGACCGTTCCCACGGGAACCGCCTCGGTCAACCGGTCTCGGTCCACCAGCAGCCGGTCCCCTGGCTGAAGCCCGCCCTCCGGCAGGGAGACCTGGACCGCCACCTGCGAAAAGCGGTCACGCCCTGGGATCAGGCCCAGCGCATGGGGAGCCGTCAACAAGACGACGGCGGCCAGGGTCACGACGGCGACCTCCCCCATCCGGGCCACCCGACCCGAGAGGCGGACCCTTCGGGTGTAGGCATCCGCCATGATCCAGGCGTGGGCGCTCAGAGGGAGCCAGCGGGGCTGGAAGAGCCAGGCACCCACCAGGAGCGGGCGAAAGGATGCGGGCGGATCGGCGAGCATGGCCCCCAGGGCCGAGACCAGCCAGAGCAGGGCCAGCCAACCGGCCAGGCGGACCTCGCCCTGCAGGAAATGCCCCAGCCCCGGGACCAGGCTGGCCAGGAAGACGGCCAGGGCCGACACCCGCTCGACGACCCGATGCCCGGGATGATGGCGGTTCCACCAGACCGTCCAGACCTCCATGGCCCGATTCCCGGGTCTTCCGCGGTGCAATCGGGGCGGGATCACCTCGACCCCGGAAAGGTCCAGCACCTGCCCGCAGCGGAAGCAGACCTGGCGGTCCTCGGTGTTCTCGAAGCCACAGTGCGGACAGGTCATCTGGGCCGGCCCTCGGGGAGCGCCTCGCGCAGGCCGGGCCAGGGAGGCACACCAGCGAAGGCGTAGCCTCCGTCCGACTCGAATCGGAACTCCAGCCCGACTCCCCGATCTCCCTCGACCCCCGGCATGGAGGCCAGATAGCGCGGAGTCAGAGGGAGAAGACGCTGGTTGGTGGAGCCCCGCCAGAGCAGATCCGCATGTTGCTCGAGGCGATAGGCCCCGTCGATCAGCAGGTCGACCCGCCTCAGCAGGGCCCGGTGCTCTTCGAGCCGCAGCTCCTCGAGTCGGTAGCCCGTGAAGCACACCACCCCCAGATCCCTCCGGGAGCGGACGCGGTCCAGCAGGCAGGCCAGCGCTCGAGCCTGCTCCATCGGCTCTCCGCCGGTCAGGGTGATCCCGTCGATCCCGGGGCAACCGAGGATCCAGGCGGCCACCTCGTCCACCGAGGACGGGGGACCCTGAGGCGACCACGACTCCGGGACCAGGCATCCGGGGCAGGCGCGCGAGCACCCCCGAACCCACAGCACGGCCCGCAGCCCCGGGCCCAGCACCCGACAGGCGGACTCCCGACGGAAGAGGCGCAGCATCGCCTCCTCAGCGCCGTTCGAGCGAGATCCGGGTGGGTTCTTCGGGGGCATGATACTCGGAGGTCATGGTCTGCGACTGCAGGGGCCCCAGGGTCTCCTCCAGCAGATCCCGAACCTGCAGGCACTGCTTGCCGGGCATTCCGGACACGTGCACCTGCACGGTCCCATCCGGAGAGATGGTCACCTCGATGTCTCTTCTCCTGGCCATTCGGACCTCCTCACCTGGAGCCTGGTCGCAAGGTTCTGCAAGCAGACCCTCAGACCCGCCTGCAGCCTGGGGAATCGGACCAGCACCGCGCAGACTCCCGGTGCCGTCCGGTCATAGATCTCCGCCGCCAGCCGCCCGCCGGGCCAGGACAGCCACCGGGAGTCCCTCCAGGCCCTCAGGGTCTGAACGACCGGATGCTCCGGGCTGTCGAAGACCAGGGTTGCAATCCAGCAGGGCCGGCGCAGGGCTCGGAGTTCCTTCTGGGTGGCGGGGTCTCCGGGCTGGAGGCGCTCGGCCTCTTCCAGGGCCTGTCGGGCTCGCTCGCGCATGCCCAGCTTGCGGGAGCCTCGGCCCAGCAGAAACCACGCGTAGGCCCGCGCGGGTCGGTGTTCCACGACCCGGTTGAGCACCTCCAGGGCTCCGGTGAGATCCTGGCCTTCCAGCAGCTCCAGGGCGATCCTCTGCTCCCAGTCCGGGTCCTCGGGGCGCAGCTCGCGGACCTTCTCCAGGCAGTAGCCGGCCGTCGACCTCTGACCATCCTGCAGCAGGCAACTGGCCCGATCCAGCCAGATCTGGGGCTCGCGCAGGTTCAGGCGTTCGGCCATCTCCAGGGCTTCGTCCGAGGTGGCCAGGGCGGGGAGGAGCAGTCCCGAGGCTGCCAGGGCGGCGGCCTGGGCACTCAGGATCAGGGGGGCCGCGGGGAAGAGGCCCCGAGCCTTGGCCGCCCAGGCCTGCGCCTCGCGATACTCGCCCAGCCGGATCAGGCAGCGGACCTGCCCGCTCCAGGCCTCGGAAAGGGCCCGGTCCAGTTGAAGGGCCTGCGAGAAATGGCGAAGGGACACCTCGTACCGGCCTTCCAGGAAGGCCTGCCCGGCCTGCATGAGGAGGGCTTGCGGGTCTTCCTGTGGGGTTTTCGGAGGAGCCTGCCCGGAGGCCTCTGCGGGGGCTTCCTCAGGGAACTCCAACCAGTCGAAGCGGTTGCTCATCCATCCCAGCGGCGCAGGCGCAGACGCAGGGTGCCGTCCTCCTCGCGAGACTCTTCGACCTTGCTGAAGCCTCGCGACTTCAACTCCGAGACGACCTGATGATAGGCATATTGCTGGGTGATGCCGTCCAGGACTTCGCGCCCCAGGGCCTCCAGCTCCCGGGCAGTGGCCTTGCCCTTGGCACGAACCAGCATCTGCACCCTGCCCCTTCGGGGCAGGAAGCACAACGAGGCATCCTCGCGATCCAACTGGATCGCCCCCTGCTCGCGCAGCAGGGTCTCCATCCCGCGAGCCTCGGCCAGGTCGAACTCGACCACGGCCTCTCCCTGCTCACGGAACCTGGTCTCCAGCTCCTCCGCCCCCTGACGGACCATGGAGAAGCCCATGGCCGCAGCCACGGCAGCGGTTGCCGAGAGGACCACGGGCGCCGCCGCCAGGATGGGCACCACGACGAAGATTCCAGACATCGGACCTCCCCAGGACTCGCGCGGTGACCCCCCGCGCGGTCCTACTCGAATTCGAGCTGACGACTTGTGGCTTCGGGCTTGAGGAAGGACTCGCTGGAAGCCCCCCGGGCCCGATCGGCCGCCCAACGGCGCAACCGGTCGATCTCCTCCTTCATGGTCCGCGACAAGGGGACGGTCTGGCCCAGGACCTTCTCGAGATCCTCGGTCGACAGGTCCCGCCCCTGGTCGAAGGCCTCATACAACCCCGAGACCACCGCCTGTTCGATCTCCGAACCGCTGAAGCCCTCGCTGAGCGCCACCAGACGGGAGATGTCCTGAGCCTGCGGGTCGCGGTTCCGCGAACGCAGATGGATCTCGAAGATCGCCTGACGCTCTTCGGGCGTGGGCAGGTCCACGAAGAAGATCTCGTCCAGGCGGCCTTTGCGCAGCAGCTCGGGTGGCAGGGTGGCGATGTTGTTGGCGGTGGCGATCACGAAGACCGGAGCCGTCTTCTCCTGGAGCCAGGTCAGAAAGGTTCCGAAGACCCGGGAGGAGGTCCCGGCGTCGCTGTCGGCCCCGCGGGTCCCGGCGAAGGCCTTCTCGATCTCATCGATCCACAGGATGGCCGGGGCCACCGACTCGGCCGTGGCGATGGCCCGACGCATGTTCTCCTCGGACGAGCCCACCAGGCTGGAGAAGATGCGCCCCATGTCCAGCCTCAGCAGCGGCAGGTTCCAGACCTGACTGATGGCCCGAGCGCACAGGCTCTTCCCGCATCCCTGGACTCCCAGGAGCAGGACCCCCTTGGGGGGTGGAAGCCCGAAGGTGCGAGCCTCCTCCGAGAAGGCCACGGAGCGCTTGCGAACCCACTCCTTGAGGTGCTCGAGGCCCCCCACGTCGGAGAGACTGCGATGGGCGTCGTGGTATTCCAGGATCCCGCTCTTGCGGATGACCCGCTTCTTCTCGTCCAGGATCAGCCCGACCTCGGCTTCTGACAGGCAACCGCGCTGGATCAAGGTCCGGGCGAAGGCGTTCTCGGCCTCCTTCAGCGTCAACCCCAGCGCCGCGCGCAGGAGCTTCTGGCGGACCGCCGGTTCCAGATCGCCTTCCAGCCGCCCCTGTTGGGCCACCTGAGCAACGATGGAGTCCAACAGGTGCCCCAGTTCGTCCATCCGGGGCAGGCAGAAGTCCACCACCGTGATATCCTTCTCGAGTTCGGGTGGGATGCAGGCCGTATGCGAGACCAGGACCAGCGTCTTGGGGCTGGACTTGAGATGGCGGGCCAACTCCTTGATCTTGCGCACCACGGCGTGGTCCCGCATCACCGGGTGGAGATCCTTGAAGAGGAAGATGATGGGATCGACCTGGCGGAGCACCTCGTCCAGCGCCACCAGGGGGTCGGTGGTCGAGGCGTTGAAGGTCCTCTTGCCGGCGGTGGGCGACTCGCCCGGCGCGTGCAGCCCCCGGACGATCGACCAGCAGACCAGCCTCTTGCCCCGCCTGCGGGCCACTTCGGCCAGGCAGTCCTCGACGCGTTCCTCTTCCCAGGAGACCAGGAACAACACCGGGTAGCGGGCCCGGATCAGGATCTCCAGCTCGGACTGGACCTCCCCGAAGCGGGGGGTCTCGGAGGTGGGTTCCGGAGGGGATGGACTGGACACGAGGACCTCCTTGAGCGGCGCGAAGGTATCAGGGCGTGGCGCGAGCACGCAGCAGGTCGACCCGGGTCTCCTCCAGAGCCTGGTTGATGACCCTGGCCTCGGCCAGGACGGTCATGAAGTTGGTGTCTCCCCCCCAGCGGGGCACGATGTGCAGGTGCACGTGGTCGGCCACCCCGGCCCCGGCGACCCTGCCCAGGTTCAAGCCCAGGTTGAAGCCTTGGGGATCTCCGACCTTCTGGAGGTCTCGAACCCAGCTTCGGGCCATGAGCATCATCTCGGTGACCTCTTCGTCCGACAGGGACGTGAAGTCCCCGACATGGCGGTAGGGTGCGACCATCAGGTGCCCGTTGGAGTAGGGATACAGGTTCATCAGACACATGCAGGTCTGGCCCCGTTCCAGGATCAGGTTCTCGGCGTCCTGATCCTCCGCGGCCTTGGTACACAGGAAACAGTCCGGTTCCTTCGGAGCCCGTATCATCTGCATCCTCCAGGGAGCCCAGAGATGTTCGCGACCGGCCAAGAGCTTCACCTCCCCAGTCCTCCAGTCACAGCGGATGTAGAAGGAATCCCGTCTCGGCCTCTCCGGCGACGCCCGTGAAGACGGCCAGCATGTCCAGGGTATCCCGGAAGACTTCGGCGGCCGGCATCTCGGTCAGCATCAGCTCCCCTTCGGCCCGAGGGTCCTCGGAATCCCACTCGGGATAGCGGGCCATGGCCATCTGGAAGCCGATCGTCTCCCCCTGGCCGGTCTGACCGAAGACCCCCTTGGCGTCCCGCCACAGCTTCTGGAAGGCGTGGGGGACCGGGTCTTCGTAGTGGGCCTTGACGATCAGCCCGTGCGGGCACAGGAAGAGCTGATAGCCCTCGTTGCTGGCGATGAGGTGAGGCGGGGATTCGCCGTTCCAGGCGTGGAAGCGCGGCCGGGTGGAGCCGTCGGGGAATTCGTCCAGGATCGGCGTCCCCTGCCGGAAGAGCTGCGCCACCTTCCAAGGGGACGAGGCGAAGACCGTCTCCAGGTTCGCCAGCTCCCGGTAGAGTTCCCGCGTCCGTTCGGCCGAGAACGGCTCCTGGATCAGGGGAAGATCGGACCAGGGCGACTCGGGTGCCAGTCTGGCCACCGCGCGCAGGAACACCTCGAAGTTCTCCAGGGTTCCCTGACAGCCCTCGGGGCCCTGCATCAGGTTCAGGGGACACACCGAGCAGACCTGGGCGATCATGGGATCCCCATGGAGGATCATCCGATGGCGCATCGCCTCCCACTCGAAGCGAGGGCGGCCGTCCATGGCATACTCCGTGATCCGCTCCTGGAATCGGCGGCAGGGCCGACCTCCGACCGGCAGGATGTCGATCGCGATGCGATAGATGGGTGACGAGGAATTCATCCGCGGCCTTTTCGGCCTGGACCCGGCGAGCCCTGCGCAGTTGCAGGCTCGGCACCTCCTGGATATAATCAGGCGACCTTGCGATTCTTTGGATTGAGCGATCTGCACCTCTCGTTTTCTGGCGAGAAACCCATGGAGGTCTTCGGGCCTCAGTGGTCCCGCCATTGGGAGAAGGTCGAAGCGAAGTGGCGGGAGCGGGTGACCCCCGAGGACGTGATCCTGCTTCCCGGGGACCACTCGTGGGGCATGCGACTGGAGGATGCCCGGCGCGACCTGGAATGGCTGGAGGCCCTGCCGGGGCACAAGGTGCTCAGCCGGGGGAACCACGACTACTGGTGGCAGGGGATCGGCAAGATCCGCAAGGCCTTCCCCGGCATGACCTTCCTCCAGAACGATGCCGCGACCTTCGGGAGTGTCGGGGTCTGTGCCACCCGAGGCTGGCTGCTCCCCGGTTCAGAAGGGTTCAGCCAGGCCCAGGACGAGAAGATCTACCGCCGGGAGGTCGAGCGGCTGGGCCTGGCGTTGAAGGCCCTCCCTGCGCAGGTCCGGACCCGCGTGGTCATGATCCACTATCCTCCCCTGCTGCCTCACCTCAAAACGACGGAGTTCACCGCGTGCCTGGAGGAGGCGGGGGTGGATCTGTGCGTGTACGGGCACATCCACCGCACCCACCGCGCCAATCCCTTCCAGGGCACGCACCGGGGAGTGCGCTACCAGATCCTGTCCTGCGACTTCGTGGACTTCACCCCCCAGCTCCTGGACCTCGATCCCGACCAGGACTAAATCCCTTTGCCCCAGGAGACGTCCAGAATCGGGATCTCCGAGCGGGTGACCTGTCGAATCCCACCGCCATCGAGGTCCACCGTCCAGACCTGCCCCTCCCGGACGAAGGCCAGTTGGCTGCCGGTCGGGCTCCAGGAGGGTGAACTGATCCCCGGTTGATCGACCAGGACGCGGCACTGCCTGGTGAACAGGTCACCGATCTGAAGCTTGTCTTCCCGGATCAGGGCGATCTCCGTCCCGGTCGTCCCCATGGCGGGCTGCGTGGCTCCCTCCAGGACGACCTCGGGCTCGCCTCCTTCGACCCTCATGCTGAGAAGGCGGGTCGTGCCCGAGTAGTCGGTCTCGGTGACGAGGATCCGGGAACCCACCGGCGACCAGGTCGGAAGCCCGAGGTTCAAGGCCTGGTACAGGACCTCGGCCTCCCCGCCCGCCCACTGAAGCACCAGGCGGACCTTGCCCCGTCTGGGGAAACCAAGGTAGGCCAGCCTCCGGCCCGTCCGGTCCCAGGCCGCGCGGGAGACCGTGTCCCGGGTCTGGGAGACCTGCCGATCGCTGTTCGTGACCAGGTCCAGGATGTGGACCCGTGGAGGGGAACCCCGCAGGTAGGCCAGGCTGCGTCCGTCCGGAGCCGCAACGGGCGAGCGGGCTTCCTCCTGTCCCCCTAGGAGGGGATGAACCAGGGTTCCCGCGGGATCGGTCCACTCGATCCGGAAGTGCCCCTTCTCCTGGATCGTGTAGTACAGACGCCCGTCAACCGCCGGCGGACGGGAAGAACAGGCCAGCCCCACCGCCATCAGGCAGAGCCAGGCAATCCAGCGCAGACTTCTCATGGTCTGGAGTCTTCCACCTCTCCCATCCCCGCATCGCGCCCTTCATCGCCCGTCGAGAGGCGAGCCCCTGGATAGTAATGCTTCAGGATTTCTCGATATCCCTGCCCGGCACGGGCCCGACCGGCGGCTCCTTCCTGGCACAGCCCGACTCCGTGGCCCCAGCCCCCCCCCCGGAAGCGGACTCGACCCTCCGACGGGTCCAGATAGAACAGCGAACTCTGCAAGCCGCCGGCGCCGATCTTCCCACCGCTCAGAAGCCAGCGGACGGAGTCCCCGTGCACCTGGGCGCTGGCGCGCTCGCCCTCCAGGAGGAGCGTGGCCACCCGACCGTGGGTGGTGCGGGCCAGCACCCGAAGGGCTCGCAGACGCCCGAGATCCGGCGCCTGGGGTCCCAGCAGACGGGGCAGGGCCTCCGACACCTTCGCGCCCAGCTCCTCGAGGGTCCAGGTCTCCTCCCAACGGAAGCGGCCGGCGCTCTGACACCAGGCCGCAGGAGGCGAATCCAGGAAGCGGCGCAGGGTGGTCTCGTCCGAGAGGGAGTCGAACTCCGTCAAGACCTCCTGGGTGTCCGGTCCTCCCGGAAGACAGCGGACCGGGCTCCCTCCAGGCCAGACCGCCTCCGGGGCCTCGCCCACCCCTCCGCAGACCGCGTGATAGGTGGCCGCCAGGGGTTGCCCCTGGTCGGTGAGGATCAACCCCCGGGTCTGGTCGATCGCCTCCTCCACCCGAGGGTCCTCGCTGGCCAGGCCTTGATAGACGTGACAATGGACCGAAGAGCACAGGTCGAACCCCTGGGCCCGGTGTCTTCCCAGGTGGGCCAGGGTGAAGGACCTGGCCACGACCGCCATGGCGCGCAGCGCCTGGGGAGGGAACCAGGCCGGCATCTCGTTGGGGACCACGCCCCGCAGGTATTCCTCCAGGGTCAGGCGGTTGACCACCTGGAGCGACCCACCCTCCGGCCGCAGGTGCAGGGCGCCCCGCCAGGCCGACCAACGATAGGTTCCATTGGGATTCAGGCGCACCAGCTCCAGCCAGGGGCTTCCCTGCAGGCGGATCGGGCGCTCGGAGCGGACCAACAGCCGGCCCTGAGGATCATACAGCGCCACCGCCGCAGGCTTGCCCACGGTCGCCACCGCCTGGACCCGAACCTCCCGGGCTGCCCCCCCCTCCCAGGTCAGCCCTCCCGCCGCGGCCACCAGGGTTTCTCCGCGAAGGGGGGGCAAGCCGACCGAGACCAGGGTCTCCTGGGGGGCTTCGGGAACCCTTTCGAAGGGGATCTGCGGTTGGACTCGAGTGGGAGCCGGGAGGGCCCGGGGAGCTCTCCACTCCGGAAGGAGCCTCTCCAGGAGACCCCCGACCAGACGGGTCACCTCCGCGGAATCCGAATTCTCGGGGGCCAGCAGCGAGACCCCGGTGTAGATCCCGGCCTGGGTCTCGAGGATGGCCGCAGTGCCCTCGGGGTCGGTGAAGCGCGCCAGGACCCGAGACCCCGGCCGCGGCCGGACCAGCATCGCCTCCCCCCGGCCGAGCAGCACCTTCCCGCTTCCGAGTTCCTCCTCCAGCGCCAGCCCGGCCTCGAAGCCCAGCCCCGACCAGCGGTGGAAATCTGCGCCGAAGAGATCGGCCAGGGCGAAGCCGGGAGGTTGCCAGGGGCGGTTCTCATGATCGCGATAGGAGGTCTGCCCCGTGGCCAGCAGCCGCCCTCCTCGGGCCACGTGGCGTCGCAGCGCCGCGAGCGTGGCCGGCGCGGTCAGGCGGACGTCCGAGAGCACCAGCAGGTCTCCCGTCCAGCCGCCTGTCTCCAACTCGACCGGTCGAACCGGTCGGCACTCCAGGCCCAGGCGACGGAAGGTGGCCTCGACCCCGCGCAACTCCCAGGAAGCCCGCCATCCGCCTGCCGCCAAGGTGGGTTCGGAGTGCAGGACCCCGATGCCGGGCCGATCTGCTCCGGCGGGATGAAGCTCCGGGGCGGCGGGCCCGGCGTGGACGCAGGCCGAAGCGCTCAGGGAAGCCACCATGGCCAGAAGCAGGATCAGAACCCGGGTGGGCACTTCTCAGGCGCCTCCGGCCAGGGTCAGGGCCCGGCGCAGATCCCCGTCGCAGCCTTCCAGCAGTTCGCCGGCCGGCCCGGCGGACAGACCCGTCCGTTCGCAGAGGATGCGGACCTGCCTTTCGCGCAGCTTGGCCGAATTGGCCCGCACGTCCACCATCAGGTTCCCCAGGCAGTGCCCCAGGCGGACCATGGTCGCCGTCGAGACCATGTTCAGGACCATCTTGGTGGCCGTGCCCGCCTTCAATCGGGTCGATCCGGTGAGGATCTCGGGGCCGACCGCCAGCAGCACGGGATGCTCACAGACGCTGGAGAGCGGCGCCCCGGGGCTGCAGAAGACCGCACCGGTGCCGGCGCCGACCTCGGTGGCCCGATGCAGGGCTCCCATGACGTAGGGTGTGCGCCCCGAGGCGGAAATCCCCAGCACGAAGTCCCCGGCGGCCAGTCCGCGACGGCTCAGTTCTGCAGCGGCGGCCTCCGGGTCATCCTCAGCATGCTCGACGGCCCGGCCGAAAGCCTCCAGGCCGCCAGCCAGCAGGGCCTGGACCCTCCCGGGATCGGTCCCGAAGGTCGGGGGGCACTCCGCCGCGTCCAGGGCTCCCAGCCGACCGCTGGTTCCCGCCCCGACGTAGAAGAGTCGACCTCCCCCGGCCAGGCGGTCGACCACGGCCTCCACCAGGGAGACCACCGAAGGCAGCGCCCCCCGGACCACCTCCACCGCGTGGGCCTCCTCGCGATTCATCAAGGCCAGGATCTCCTGGACGGTCAGGCGATCCAGGTCTCCACTCTCGGGGTGGCGGGACTCGGTCAGGGAAAGGGGGGACTCCATCAGGCCTCCGGAACCGGGATTCAATGCCAGGCGCTCTTGCGCAGGGGCTTGGACTCGGGGACTTCCGAGCGCGCCGAGCGGGCCAGCTCGGCACGGATGATGTTGAGGGCCACGGTGGCGACCAGGAAGAGGCCGAGCATGTCCGCTCCGGTGACCTGGCTCTTGAAGAGGAAGAGGATGACCAGGTAGGCCACGAACCCCCCGATGCCGATCAGCATGACCTCGCCCCGGGTGGCCGGGCCCGGCATGCTGAAGATCGGCGCCAGCTCGCGCATGTAGCCGCCCCCCAGGATGGGGTGATCGGTCAGGACGCGCCAGGGCAGGATCTCGTTGCCCACCATCCCAACCAGGGTGATCATGCCGGCCAGGACGACCCACGCCAGGAACGCGATGTTCCCGGACATGGAGAGCAGCACCCGGCTGAGGTCGTCGATCATCCAATAGGGTCCAAGCACCAGCAGGGCCGCCACGGCATAGGGAAGCCAGGGCCGGACCGAGCCGTCCCGAGGGTCGGAGAGCACCTTCTCGTCCAGCCCGAAGTAGGGCAACTTCTGGACCGCGGCGACGCAGACCACCACGGTGAAGTTGAGCACCACGGCGTACAGACACGTCGCCAGGGCCAGCATACCCAGCGTCGAGGGGAAGGCCGTGCGGAAGAAGGCCAGCAGAACCAGGCCCAGGCCGAAGAGCCCAAGGGCGATGTTCTGGAAGAGGGGGGTGTCGTTCACCCGACGGTGGACCCACAAGACCAGGAGTCCGAAGAGAAGGCAGAGCAGGAAATTCTCGGTGGTGTTGGCCACGAAGGGGTAGAAGAAGCTGCCCGGTTGCAGGAACTGAGCGGGATCAAAAGGGTTGACCAGGCGGCTGACGATGCTCTCGTGCACGGCGATCCCCTGGTAGCCCTCGAAGGTCTCCTGAGCCAGGAAGAGCGTCATCGCATCGCCTCCTCATCAAGCCTCTCGACCCCAGGGATCGAGCCGGTCCATTCCAGGAAGGCCAGCCCTCCCGGGGGCATCTCCAGCCAGACCCGGCCCCGCCGGTCGGTCGACAACTTCGC
>Ga0334889_1000329_pt1 | contig 76354 bp, 80 predicted proteins | sample GraSluR1_MG_2_FD_207222 | JGI IMG/M metagenome (GOLD analysis project Ga0334889, IMG submission 207222) | Sludge microbial communities from methane-producing bioreactor in Wageningen University, Netherlands - Granular Sludge_8_08-R1 | ecosystem: Engineered > Bioreactor > Anaerobic > Unclassified...
TTCAGATATTTTTCTACAAACATCACTCGACTTTCAGCACTGAGCTTCATCTTTCTTTTACCCATAATAAATACCCCTAACTAGGACATAATTATTTCTTTGTCCTAGTTAGGGGTAGCATAGCAAAGAGTGATGAAAAAGAAGATTAGTAAAATTATTGCTGTGCTATTTATTTTAGCAAGTATATTAGGTAGCGCACTGGCTGGGCACGCAGCAGATGATAAGGCGATTCGACCAAGTAGTGGTAATTTGACCATTCATAAGTATTGGGCAGAAACAGCAGCAGATGTTAAGGGGGAAGGTGATGGTACCGAGTTGACCACACCACCAACGAATCCCGCTGTTGCAGGGATCCAATTTGATGTGTATTCAGTTGACAAAAGTTGGTACTTCTCCAGATACTCCGCCATCAGATAAGGATGGTTGGACATATTCAAGAAATAACCTTGAGTTAACTGTAAAACAAGGTAGCATTGAATATAAATATACTTTAGCTTTAAAAACTCCAGATAACGGTGTAGGAGGAAAAACTGATACTAATGGTACGCTGAAATATGCCAACATGGAACCTAGTTACTATTATGTAGAAGAAAATTTGTCGGCTTCTGGAGGGTATCAAGTACAAGGTACTGGTAATGAAGGCAAAAAGATTACTTCTGCTTCAAAGCCATTTATTGTGGCAGTACCGATGACCACACCAGATGGAACTGGGTGGAATGCTGATGTTCATGTTTATCCAAAGAACCAAGGATTGAATCCAGAAAAGAAACCAAATAAACCTTCTGTTAATGTCGGTGATCCTGTTGAGTGGACAATTACTGCCAATGTACCAACGGATATTGGTACGTACGCTGTATTTAATGTTACTGATGAGCTAGACAAACGATTAAATTATGTTTTTGAAGCTAGTGATATTGATGCAAGTGCCATCGTGAACGCGCTTCAGGCGGATGGCACTACCATAGAAACATTAACGAAGACGATTGATTATACTGTGACTCATGCGGCAGCTGGCGCAGGAACTAAAGAAAAAGTAATCATTTCTTTAACATCTGCAGGAATTGCTAAACTAGCGGCGAATAAAGATATTGTGAAAATCTCTGTTTCTTTTAAAACAACAGTAAATGGAAATATTGCCTCTGATTTAGAAAATTTGATTAAAAATGAAGCGAATATTGAGTTTGATAATGATTCGACTACTGGCATTGAAAAAGTCCCTACACCGCCATCTGAAGTTAATACTGGAGAGATTTTGATTGATAAAAAAGACTCCGATGAAACGACAAATTTAAAAGGTGCGGAATTTAAATTAGCATCAAGCGATACTAAGGCAACAGAAGGAAGCTTCTTGAAGGTTAAGCTTGATTCAACAAACACATATATTATTGATGTTTTGGATAAATCTGATGAAGGCTACAATAGTGCAATTGATTGGATTGTTCGTCCGCATGAAGATGATGCAAGTAAGCTAGGCTTACAAGGCGGAGTCTTCTATGCGACTTCTTTTGAAGGACTACAAACACATACTGTTTCAGGTACTCCAACTAACCCAACTACTAATTGGAACAGTTATTGGGTAGTAGAAACTAAAGCACCGAAAGACTATAATTTGTTAGGTTCGCCTGTCAAGGTAACATTCAAGTCTGGTTTAGCCGATTTTGTCTTATCTGAGACGGTTATCAATAAAAAAGGGTTCACGTTGCCAAATACTGGGGGCATCGGAACGATGCTTTTAGTTGTAGTAGGAATTGTTCTAATCGGTTTAGCTGTAATTTTGACAATGAATAAAAATAAGAAGAGCGCTTAAGAGAATTTAATAAAAAGCCGAGTCAAAAGGCTCGGCTCTTCTTATGCATAAAACGAAAAAAATACAGAGCAAGAATAAACTAGCAGAAGGGATTTTGCAATGAAGCGAATCATCATGATAGTCTTATTATTAGTGACGGGTATCGGGATCATTGCTTATCCTTTTATCGGTAACTATTTGAATCAAAAAAATGCAACAAAGGTAGCAGAAAATTACAAAAAAAATGTCGATAAATTATCATCAGAAGATATTTCGAATATTTTTCAAAAAGCCCAGACTTATAATGAGAATCTACTAGGGCAGCCGGCTCATGACCCTTTTATTCCAGGATCTGGAATCGTCATGCCGGATAATTATTATCAAATTTTGAATGTTAAAGGAACAATGGGACAGCTTAAAATTCCTAGTATTGATGTGGACTTGCCGATTTATCATGGCACAAAAGATAGTGTATTACGAAAGGCAGTCGGACATTTGGAAGGCTCAGCCATGCCCATTGGCGGGGAAGGAACCCATACTGTTTTGACTTCTCACACTGGCTTGACGGACGCTAAGTTATTTACAGATCTGACCGAGTTGAAAAAAGAGGATTATTTTTATATTCATGTGTTAGATCGAGTTTTAGCATACAAAATTGATCAAATTTTAGTGATTAAACCTGAGCATACTGAAGTGTTGAAGGCAACTAAGGGGAAAGACTATGCCACATTATTAACTTGTACACCTTACGGGGTTAATTCTCATCGCCTATTGGTTCGAGGAAAACGTATTCCTTATCGTCCTCAGAAAAAAATGAAAAAAAATATCATTAGTCATGAGGATTGTTTACTACTAAAAGCGATCTTAATAACGACTACTATAATGATATTATTTATCTTATTAAATTATTTTCGAATCAAGCGAAATAAGAAATAATCATGAAAATTGACTCAAATTTTTATTCATGTTAACTTACAATTAGTAAGTGAGGTGTGTGAAGATGGAATATCTTTATAAAGCAGGAAAACCAGAGGGAAAAAAGTTTATTTTGCTTCATGGAACAGGCGGCGATGAAACATCGTTAATTGAATTGGCTAGGTTCTTAGATGCCGATAGTACGATCTTATCCTTTCGCGGCAAGATCATAGAGGATGGCATGAATCGTTTCTTTAAACGCAATGGACTGAATCAATTTGATTTTGAAAGTTTAGAAAAGGAAACAGATAACCTATTGGAAGTGATCAAGGAGATCAGCGAAGAAAAAGCAATCCCCTTGGAGGAATGGATCTTAGTCGGTTACTCAAATGGGGCAAATATCGCAGCGCATCTATTGCTGGAACGTGAAACAACGCTAAACAAAGGTGTCTTTTTTCATCCAATGTCATTAGAGGTTCACACCCAATCATTTCCTTTAATCGATAAAAAGATTTGGGTTTCTTACGGCGGAGACAACGATCCAATCGTTAGCGATGCTTCTTTTGCGAAATTAGTCGCGGCCTTTCGCGATCGCGATGCAGATATCACCGTTATTGAGACACCCCACGGTCATCAAATCTCGATGGACGAACTTCAAAACGCTCGCGAATGGCTGAAAGGGTAGTGACACTTTTTCGGATGTGGTAAAATGAGTCTAAGGGGTGGCGCAATGGCAGATTCATTTGAATACAAGGGCTTGACCTTAAAATCGACAGACTTGGCCTTCAGTGATGAAGAATTACAAAAATTATTGACCTTTGAAGGAGCGATCACACATGAACGCTTGAAGGGCTTCAATTTTCATTATTTTTTGATGCCTGAATACGACTTAAATGGTCTGTTGGCAAAACTCGGTGAGGCTGAACGTAAAGCAAAAAGGATATACTACATTACAGGACAGCTAGTCTCCAGCGATTTGAAAAACATGGCTGTAGATGGTTACTATATGCCGACAAACTGGGGCTTTATGCACGTAGATAGTCATAAATAAGAGGTGGAAGATGAATGCGCATCTTTCGCCTTTTATTTTTTTGTACACAAAAGGTCTTTACCACGCGTGGAGTTGAAAGGGATAAGTAGGATGCTAATCATTGTTTTAAGCCGAAAATTCCCCATTCATAGCAATCGCAGTAGTAAGTTTGTCGATTTTCTTTTGTTGATAACTCGGAGCCCCGCTCGTTTCTGTGGAATTCGTTGGGAAAGTATCGGGATTTTCCACATTTCCCACATAATCCACAAGTGGATAACTAGCTGGAACTGATTAAGAAGTTATGTAGGATTTCCTTGATAGAACTACTCACCTAGAAACACCAAAATTAATTTTGATCCCATCGCTAAAACCACTATAAACTCTGTTAGTATATCCACATATTCTATGATAGAATGCAAACGGAATGAACGATAGCTAGGAGACAGGCCTATGTATACAAAAGAAGTTTTCAATAATAAGATGAACAGCTGGATCAACATCGATGCGGAAAATACAGACGAACTAAAGAATCTTTATCGGGATTATGGAATTGATCGTGAATTTGTGGATTATTCCTTAGACCGCAACGAACGTGCTCATTTAGATTATGATAAAGCAACGGATGTCCTGTTGCTGATTTTTAACGCACCAAATCGTCGCAAGATCGACAATCATTATGAGACAGTACCGATGACTTTTATCGTTGTAAATCGAACACTAATTACAGTTACCAATCAGCAAACGAAATATTTGTACTTTGAAATTAAAAATTATTTAGAAAAAAATCCCGAGAGCACGCTGTTTGAGCTACTATTTGGCAGTCTCTTCATTATCTCGGAGCAGTATTTCCCATTTGTCGAAGGAATGGATCGCGACCGCAAACGTATTAGTAATTTGTTAAAAGAAAAAACGACGAAGCAAAATTTGCTGCTGCTATCCGATTTAGAAACTGGAATTGTTTATTTTGTAACAGCTTCGCGGCAAAATGTGCTATTAGTGCAACAGATCAAAAGTCATGGCATCTATCGTCGCTTAAGTGATCAGGAAAAGGAACGTTTAGATGATGTCCTGATTGAAGCACAGCAATTAGTGGAGATGACAAAGCTGTCATCGCAGATTTTACAGCAGCTTTCAGGTACTTATAACAATGTTTTGAATAATAACTTGAATGATACGATGCGTATTTTGACTGTTCTTTCGGTTCTTTTGACGATTCCTACGATCGTCTCTGGCTTTTTCGGAATGAACATGCCGCTACCATTGGAGCACAATGCTTTTGGCTGGATTATTACGATCATCGTTAGTCTCTTCTTGTGGTTTGGATTATCGTATGTTCTGCGGAAACTGATGAAATAATTCTAAAATGACATAGACTCGAATTGAACAACTTAATAAAACAGAAGAGGAGAATGGTACGATCTCTTTTTCTGACATTAAGAATCCGTTTGGTTTATAAGCTAAGCAAAGATTATGTATAGAAAAATCTTTGACAACCACTAATTGAACAAATTATTATAGTGATACCTAAACTTGACTTTAAGTTAAGAAGCGGAATAGAAAGAGGTAAAATAATGTATACTATTGGTCAAGTTTCTCAAATGTTTGATTTACCAGTATCTACGCTGAGGTATTATGATAAAGAAGGTTTGTTTCCAGATATTCAGCGAGTATCTGGCATTCGCAAATTTTCAGACAGTGAATTAGAAGCTCTTAGAGTTATTGAATGTCTAAAGAAATCTGGTTTAGAAATCAAGGATATCAAACAATTCATGGAATGGAGCAAGCAAGGAAGTCAGACTTTTGAAGTACGCAGGGAACTTTTTGAGAAACAAAAAGCAGCAGTTGAAGAAGAAATCGCCAAGTTGAATAAAGTACTCGATATGATTCACTACAAGTGTTGGTATTATGATGAAGCCATGAAGTTTGGCAATGAAGAACGGCTCAAAAACCTTACACCGGAGGAGCTGCCTGAAGCAATCAAGCCTCATTATGAACGATCTCACTAAGAATCAATCAAGCTAAACGGACACTGTTTCCTTTTTTAGAAGGAACATGTCCCTTTTTTTATGGAAAAAAAATATTTTGAATAAACGGACATTTTTAAGGTAAAAGATGATACCTTATGAAGTGGTTAGTGCAATGAGTATATCAGTTATTAACGATAAAGTTGCTTTACTATACTTTATTTTTTACTCGAAGGCACTCTATATCCTATAAAATATGGATTTTTTGCACTAGAGTAAGTGCAATCATTTCATATTGTTGAAGGAGAAATAAATGACTATAGTTAAACGTGTAAGGAGAGAGCATCATGCAGCAGATTACGAAACGACAGATCCAAGTATTGCTTCAATTGCTTGAGGATTCGCAACCGGTGACTACAAAAGAATTGGCTGCTCAACAAAATGTAAGCGTGCGCACAATAAAATATGATTTGGACACGATTCGTTTGTGGCTAAAGGCGCGAAATCAGGATTTGACAAGTAAAAGAAGCCAAGGTGTTTGGTTGACACTAAGCGATTCTGAACGAATCAAGCTGAAAAGTGAGCTGATGGATGTTGACCGTCTGGAATTGTATGCCGATCAAACCTTGCGACTGGACCGCCTAAGTATTTTTTTGATGCTGACCAATCAAGCAATCACGTCTTTTGAATTGGCGGAGCGTTTGATGGTCAGTAAGGATACGGTTCTTAACGACTTGGAGGTTTTGGAAAAACGTCTAACTGATCAGGGAATGACGCTTGAACGTTTGTCCCGCAAAGGTTTTTTGATCACAGGTCCTGAGCATCAGGTTCGATTGTTGATTGAAGAAGTGCTGCAAAAGGACTTAACCGATTATGACATTTACAAAATTATGGACTTACTTTTACAGAGTGAAAAAAAGGAAGGCTATGAGCTTTATTCAGCCAAAGGCACAGCTTTTCAAGAAGTTTTTAATCAGGTTCTTGCGGACATGCGACAGTTATTGAAGCAGATCGATACGGCGGAGTTAAATTACGCGGAACTGCTGAACATGCTGATTCGAGTAGCGATCGCCACAATACGATTGCAAAATGAATATACGATTGGCCGTTATCAATTGCTGAATGATCCAAAAGAGCATCAGGAACTCTCTTACTTATTGATGCAACAGGTCTTTGCACATTACCAACTGCCGCTATTTGAGGATGAATATCGCTACATCTACAGCGATACCTTCGAAAATGATCTGCAGCAGGATGTGATGGTGTTGACCGAGAATCTGATTCAGAAGGTGAGTAAAAAGATCAACTATTCCTTTTTCAATGATCCACAGCTGCTGAATAATCTCTATGCACATTTATCGATGCGATTATCTCGTAAACAAAAATTTGTCAATGAATACAATCCGTTCAAGGATGACATCAAGGCAAAGTATCCTGAGCTGTTCGATGCGATTGAAATGGTCGTTCGACGTGAGATTCGAGGAAGAAGCTTGCTGATCAATGATTCGTTTATTGCTTATATCGCCTTGCACTTTCTCGTGTCTTATGAAAAGGCGGCTGACATGCGCAGTGTTCGGGCGGTCTATGTTTGCTCTACTGGCTTAGGCGTAACGAGTTTGATTAAGCAGAAAATATCAGAAGAACTTTCGAATATCGAAATCGCAGCGTTTGCTTCGGTGCTGAATGCAAAGGAAGTCATTAAGCAAAAAGAGCCTGAATTAGTCATCAGCATTTTTCCAATTGAAGGAATAGATTGCGAGTTTATCAAAGTGCATCCGTTACCGACGAAGCAGGATTTGGAAAAGATTCAACAAGCAGTCAAAAAAATCCTGAGCCAAACACCGCAACACGGTGTCAGAAAAGTGAGATGGGAGCCGGCAGGAAATCGAACGTCATTAGAAGATTTCAGTAAGGAATTGATTTTACAGGCATACACAATTTACGAAAAGCTATTGCTCCTATTCCAAGAGCAGCTAAACCAAGAGTATCGTGAAGCGTTCTTATTGCATGTCTTTCTAATGGTCCATCGAATTACCTTTGATCAGCAATATATGATGGAAGGAAATAAAGTGGATGAAGTGTTACCAACTTCTACATCATACAACAAACAGATCGAGGAGCTGTTTGCCGAACACAACTTAGCGATTAATCAATCAGAAATCACAGCACTATTTGCGTATATCAAAGGAGGAAATGAATGACCGTGACTGGAGAGGCGTTACAAATTATATCAACCAGCGAATATCAACAAGAATTAGAAGAATTGATTGATTGGTTAAAAAAAGAACTTGCATTAGTGAAAATTGAACCTACTGAGCTGCAATGGACAATTCTAATCAATCATTTGAATGAAATGTTAAAGCGTTCAAAGGAACAGGAAACAATTCCAGAGGTTGATCCGGAAATGTTCAGTGAAGTATCAAAAGAAGCATTGCAGTTAGCAGACGGCGTTGTAAGAAAAATCGATAATTTGTCTCAAGATGAGATGTATGTTTTATCGATCCATTTTGAAACAGCCAAACAAAATGAACTTTAGGAGGAAATATAAATGATCACAGTAGTAATTGCAGACCGTATGGGCAAAGGACAAAACGTAGCAAAAGGGGTAGAAGCAGCAGGCGCACGAGCAGTCGTTGTTCCAGGAATGGGCGCAGATATGCGTTTAGGCGATGTGATGCAGCAGGAAAATGCAGATATGGGTATTTCATTTTGCGGCAGCGGCGGCGCAGGAGCATTGACTGCCTCAACAAAATATGGCTATCCAGAACGTCATGGCATGCGTTCAATCGAAGAAGGAGTCACGGCGATTAATGACGGGAAAACTGTCTTAGGCTTCGGCTTTATGGATCAGGAAGAATTAGGCAAACGTCTAGTCGAAGCTTTTGAAAAGAAACATAATTAGGAGATGAGTAAATGAGTATTCAAGATTGCCAACAAGTCATCGTGACAGTTGAAGGTGAAGGGGATTCTAAACAGCACGCGTTTGCTAGTGCACTGGGTCAAATCCAAAAGAAGATGATGCAGGAATCAGAAGTGATTTTACGAATTGAACCGATTGAAGTAGAAGTGATTAAAGCGATCGAAAAGACGTATAAGGAACGCTTTCTCTTTTTCTTCTTTCCAAGAAAAAGAACGAGCTATCATGTGGAATTGGAAGTAACGGTCAGTGTAACAACGCTTCAAGTTAGTGAAGTAGAATTTACCAAGGAAATGACAGATGATCCTGATGGTATTCAAATTCCTGTTATTTCCAAAAAAATATAAGGAAAAATAGAAAGGAAGTAAAGAAGTGGAGTTTACAGTTATCTTAATTAAATCAATTATCATTGGCGGCTTGCTTGGGTTTTCAGCTTCTATGGGAGCAGCGCGGATGTTTCATGCGCCAAGTACGCAGGGCTTGGGAGCCTTTCGTACATTAGGAGAAATGAACGCGTGTATGGGAGATCCAGCATCGCATTTCTCATTTGGATTAGGCTTTTTCTTCAACGCTTGGGCTTCGACTGTTGGAGCAGGCGCATTTACACAGGATGTTACGCATCGGATTATTCCCAATTGGGCAGCTTCGGTCTTATTAGCGAAAAATAAAAATGTTTCAGAAACGATGCATGATCCTAGGAAAATGGGTTTTGTTGGTGCTGTTGTCGGAGCTCTTGTTGTTGCGTTTTTAAATTCAACTGCCGCAGCTATTCCAGAAGCTTTGCAGGTAACAGCTGTAGCCGTATTGGTCCCAGCGGCCACTACCTTGATTAATGTTGTTATGCCAGTTATTTTCTGGTTAGCTGCACTAGACGCAGGAAAACGTACGGGTTTCTGGGGCACGTTATTTGGCGGTATTGCACAATTGATTATGGGGAATGCCGTTCCTGGCGTAGTATTAGGTATCCTGATCGGTAAAGGCGTCGATGAAATCGGCTGGTCAAAAGTAACGAAGATGATGATGGGTGCAATCATTTTGCTATTTGTCTTGAGTGGTTTCGATTTACAAGTCTTGGAAAGCTTCAAACTACAAGCACCAAATTGGTTAGAAAATATCCATAAAATGCTTGGGTTGAGTTAAGGTATTTTTGAATTGTGAGTTAGTTAAAAAATTGTTGAAAAGAGTAGAAGATAGATTGAAATATGTGATGAGAATCATATTTTTACTGAAAAGTAATTTATTAATCAGGAGGGAAATACATGGATAACACAGAGGAATTGGAAAAAGAACAAGCAATGCTTTCTGAAGAGAAAAAAGCGAAAAGCTTCTGGTATGCGGATTGGGCATTTCCGATCACCGTAGGAATCATGGCAGCGGCGGTTTTTGCTGGGACTCATATGTATGTCGTACACGGAGTAGGAGCTTTTAATGAAGTGTCAATTGTTGCGATGTTGAAGGCAGGATTAGATGGCGGCTCATATGGAGCAGCGGCGGCATTTGGTGCAAGCTTTCTATTTGCACGTATTCTGGAAGGTTCTTTGGTAGGGATTCTGGATTTAGGCGGATCTATTTTAACGGGGATCGGTATCGGAATTCCGGCGATCTTCTTGAGTATGGGGATTCGCGCACCAATCGATAACTTTGCCTTGTCACTGATAACAGGTGCTGTTTTAGGGTTATTAGTTGGTGGCGTGATTATTTTGATTCGTAAGTTCACCATCAATCAGGCGAACTCAACCTTTGGTGCTGATGTGATGATGGGTGCTGGTAATTCTTCAGGACGTTTCTTAGGACCACTGATTATTTTGAGTGCTTGTGGGGCTTCAATTCCGATTGGGATTGGCGCAACATTGGGAGCATTAGGATTTTACGCTTGGAAAAAACCTATAGCTGGCGGTGCGATTCTTGGAGCGATGGTACTTGGTACGATCTTCCCAGTTGCATTGCAGTAGAAAGAAGGCCAAAGGATGTTTGATTTATTAGTCAAAAATGGGAAACGTATCAACGGGGAAAAAGTCGAAGTAGCAATCAAAGATGGTGTGATCTTAAATGTAGACACCACGATTGAATCTCCCGCTAAAAAAATAATCGATTTAGCAGGAGAGCATTATGTATCCGCTGGTTGGATTGATGATCATGTTCATTGCTATGAAAAAATGACGCTTTATTATGATTATCCGGATGAAATCGGCGTAACCAAAGGTGTGACAACCGTGATTGATGCTGGAACGACTGGTGCAGAAAATATTGGCGATTTTTATGAACTGGCTAAAAAGGTCAAGACCAATGTCTTCGCGCTCATCAATATTTCAAAATGGGGTATCGTTGAACAGGATGAACTAGCCGATTTGACGAAGATTCAGGCGGATCTTGTACATGATCGATTGGTTGAGCTTCCACAATTTATCGTAGGAATCAAAGCGCGAATGAGTAAGACCGTTATTGGTGAAAATGGGATTACACCGCTGGAATTAGCAAAAGATATTCAACGGAAAAATCAAAACCTGCCATTAATGATCCATATCGGGTCAGCGCCGCCAGAGCTGCAGGAAATATTAGCAGTATTGGATGAAGGCGATGTGTTGACTCATTGCTTTAACGGCAAACCAAATGGGATTTTGGACAAGGAGACAGATCAAATCAAGGATTTTGCCAAAGCAGGATATGAAAAAGGAATCGTTTTTGATATAGGCCACGGCACGGACAGTTTTAACTTTCACGTTGCAGAGACTGCGTTAAAAGCAGGTATCAAAGCCACATCAATTAGTACTGACATCTATCATCGCAATCGCGAAAATGGACCTGTCTACGATTTGGCAACAACAATGGAAAAGCTGCGTGTGGTAGGATATTCATGGGAAGAGATTTTAGATAAGGTAACAAATGTACCAGCGCACTATTTCCACTTAGAGAAAAAAGGTAAATTGGCAGCTGGTTATGATGCTGATTTAACGATTTTTGATTTGTTCAACGGAGAAAAGACATTGACCGATTCAAATGGCTTTACGCGTACTGCGAAGGAATTGATCAAACCAGTGAAAACGATTATTGGAGGCACCATTTATGACAATTAGTTATGACAAATTTGGCTTAAAGGAAGTTATTAATGCATCAGGAAAAATGACGATCCTCGGTGTATCGAAAGTATCAGAAAATGTTTTAGCAGCGCAGCGCTTTGGGGGAGAGCATTTCTTTGAGATGAGTGAATTATTTATTCAGACCGGCGCCTATCTGGCAAAGCTTTTAAAGGTTGAGGATGCGCAGATCGTATCTTCTGCATCAGCAGGCATCGCACAATCTGTCGCTGCGATTATTGGACAAGGCAGTTTGTATCATGTTTATCACCCTTATACAGATCGGATCAAAAAACGTGAGATTATTGTGCCTAAAGGACACAATGTTGATTATGGTACTCCTGTTGAAGTAATGGTGGAGCTAGGCGGCGGTGAAGTTGTTGAGGCGGGATATGCCAATGGCTGTTCAGCCGAACAAATGGAAATGATGATTACCGACAATACTGCAGCATTACTTTATATCAAGAGCCATCACACAGTACAAAAAAGTATGCTGACAGTCGCTGATGCTGCTGCAGTAGCTAAGAAGCATCAAGTGCCGTTGATCGTTGATGCGGCAGCGGAAGAAGACCTTTATAAATATACTCAAGCCGGAGCGGATTTGGTCATTTATTCAGGCGCTAAAGCGATTGAAGGACCTAGCAGCGGATTGGTGATTGGCACAGCAAAATATATTGAATGGGTTCGCCTGCAGGGCAAAGGAATCGGCCGGGCAATGAAGATCGGTAAGGACAATATTTTAGGCTTCACGCAGGCTTTGGAGGATCGTTTACAAAATGGCAGCGAGTCAGGTGAATCGATGAAACAGCGTCTATTGCCTTTTATTGAAGAGCTTAATAAAATTGAAGGACTCGAAGCCAAAACTGTTCAAGATGGTGCTGGCAGAGACATTTATCGGGCCAGTGTAAAAGTCCAAAATAAACCGGCGACAGAAGTGATTAACGCGCTAAAAGTAGAAAATCCTGCGATCTATACACGAGAATATCAAGCCAATAATGGCATCATCGAATTTGATATCCGCGCTGTCAATGAGCAAGAACTAGGAAAGATCGTTACACGATTAAATGAAATCATGTAGAGATATCAAAACATATTATAAATTGAAGGAGCAAATTTAAATGTCTTTAACCCCAAATTACTATCAAGATCGTGTTTGTTTAAACGTCTTAGCCAACTCTGTCGAAAATGCTCGTGACTGTTACGAAGCGGCAGAAGGACACGTTGTTTTAGGAGTGCTGTCAAAAAATTATAACAGCGATGAAGCCGCGATTGAAGCGATGAAAGACTATCAGGAAGCAACAGAAAATGCGTTATCTGTCGGTCTTGGTGCCGGTGATCCAAATCAAAGCCAAATGGTTTCGCGGATTTCTGGCGTGCTGCAGCCACAGCATGTAAATCAAGTCTTCACAGGTGTCGGAACCTCTCGAGCGTTGTTAGACCAAGCGGACACAGTGATCAATGGATTGGTTTCTCCTTGCGGTAAAGTCGGCTATGTTAATATCGCGACCGGACCTTTAAGCTCTCAAACAGAAGAAGCCATCGTTCCAATTGAGACAGCCATCGCTTTATTAAAGGATATGGGCGGAAGCTCAGTGAAATATTTTCCAATGAAGGGCCTTGCTCATAAAGAAGAATACGAGGCAGTTGCAAAAGCCTGTGCAGAAAATGATTTCTATTTAGAACCAACAGGCGGGATCGATTTGGAGAATTTTCAAGAGATCGTTAAAATCGCTTTAGATGCCGGGGTAAAAAAGGTTATTCCTCATGTTTACAGTTCGATTATTGATTCTGTGACGGGCGATACACGACCTGAAGATGTCAAAGCTTTATTAGATATGGTAAAAGAGCTTCTTTAATAGAAGAAAGAATGCAGAGCTTATCATATTAGCACAACAACGCAAAAAGGCGGGAATTCGAAGTTCCCGCCTTTTTGCGTTGTGTTTTCTGTAACGGAGCTTATTTTTGATCATCCCGTAGTTTTTTGATCTCATCAATCTCTAAATCAGTGAATTCTGCGATTTGTTCAAAGGAAAGGTGTGCCGCTAGCATTTTCCTAACAATGGTACATTTTTCTTTTTGAAGCCCTTGTTCAATCCCTTCCTCCCCCGCAGTTGAAAGCTCGGCATTTCGGATGGCTTCGGTTTTATTGATGTTCATAATCATCGTCTGTTCGTCCTCCTTTAGCGAATAGAAATCGATTTTACGTTTGGCTTCTTTGAGATAGTCGGGCGCGTCTGGTGTGACTTCGCCGGTTTCTTTGATATTCTTAATGGATTAATGTTAGAAGATTTTCTCGTATCCGAGATGAGCACAACCTATGAGAAGATTTGACAGCGCTTCAAAAATGATGTAAGTTAAAAGACAACTTGATGAACAAGTTTTACATTTGTTCTTATCAGGGAAGAAAATCAGGAAATATTTTTTTAGCGCAATTAGTGAATTTATGAACAAACGAATAGAGTAGGAGGAAGCGGAATGATTGAAACTTTTGTATTTTCAAGTGAGAGTATTTTTTTACGAGAAGAAGATCAAACAAAGGTCCAGCAATTGCTAGATTATTTGAAAAGTCGTAAGCAACAAATCGGCATGGTTTTCTACGATCAAGAGATGATGAATCAGGTTTTATTAGAGCATCACCTAGCTGACTATTTAGATTTTTCGATCAACGGTGAAAAAGCTGAGACGGTTCCTCATGGATTAGTGGATTTTCTGCAGGTGGAGTTGGCGCATCAAAAGGTCAATTTCATCTCGAATTCCTTGAAACAGCTGCATGAAGCAAAGAAATTAGGCTTTAAACCATTGTACATTGCAGAAAATTGTGACAAAGCAACTGTGCCTTGTCAATCTTTCCGAGACTTCAATCAGCTGCACTTAGGAGTGATCGAAAGCCGCTTTGAGAAATTAATGTAATACCCAATCAATTCTTTACACAAGAGTTTTTGACAGTTTTTAAAAGCAAACTGTCGAAAACTCTTGTTTTGTTATTTCGGGCCATTAATACAGACAATAATTGGATTGATAATAAATTTCGTTTTTTAAAAATTAGAAACGCTCATCATTATTTCATATTAAAAATAATAATTTTGGGTAAAGGACGATGAGAGTTGTTATTGTTTGATTTTCAAAAATAGTGGGTCAAACTTTAAGTTGACAATCTTTTGTCAGCTGGTATAATCAAAAAATAAAATATTTTCCGAAAATTCTGAACAATTACACTGTAAATGGCTAGTTTTAAAATTAGAATATACAGTTATTTTTTAACCGTAATTTAAAAATCAAAAAGTAGGGAGTTAATTATTTTATGGAGAAAGAACTGCTAAGGGTCGAAGGGCTTACAGTCAAATTTCGGACCTATAACGGAGAAGTGACTGCCGTAAATAATTTAGAGCTTCTATTAAATGAAAATGAAACATTGGGTATTGTTGGGGAAAGTGGTAGCGGAAAAAGTGTAACTTCTTTAAGCATCATGGGCCTATTAGATGAAGCAACCAGTACAGTTACGGGAAAAGCTCTATTTAGAGGCGAAGATTTGATTGATATGAAAGAGAGGGAGAAACAGCATTTTCGCGGTAATCATTTAGCGATGATTTTTCAAGAACCAATGACTTCTTTGAATCCGCTTCATAAATGTGGAAAACAGATTGTCGAATCCATGTTGATCCATATGGATATCTCAAAGACAGATGCGAAGGAAAAAGCGATAGAATTGTTAAAGCTTGTAGGGATTCCCGCACCTGAGCAGCGTTTCAACGAATATCCTCATCAAATGTCCGGTGGGATGCGTCAGCGGGTAATGATTGCGATGGCGCTTGCTTGTGATCCGCAGCTTCTAATCGCAGATGAACCGACTACCGCATTAGACGTGACGATTCAAGCACAAATTTTAGAAGTATTGAAGGAATTAAAGGAACGTCTAAAAATGGGGATCATTTTGATCACTCATGATTTAGGTGTGGTGTCAGAAATCTGTGATCGCGTCGTTGTAATGTACACTGGAAAAGTTGTGGAACAGGGATTGATTCGTGAAATATTGGACAATCCCAAACATCCTTATACGGAAGGCTTAATTGCGGCAATTCCAACTATCAATGATAAAAAAGGGAAACTAAGCAGTATCGAGGGAATGGTTCCTCAATTAAATGAGATGCCTAAAGGTTGCAGCTTTCATCCTCGTTGTCCTTACGCGATGGCTATCTGCAAGGAGAAAAGGCCGGCAATTACAACCAGTGAAGATGGACGAAAAGTCCGTTGCTTTAAGTATTCGACAGAAGAAGAAACTGAGGTGACGACGTAAATGATGACGCAAGAACCGATTATTCAAATGGAGCACGTCAAACAATATTTTGAAATTCGCGACAGTAAAGGTAAAAAGGGAACGTTAAAAGCCGTTGATGATGTGACGTTAACAGTAAAAAAGGGTGAGACTTTCGGGATCGTCGGTGAAAGTGGTTGCGGGAAAAGCACGTTAGGTAAAACGATGTTGAATCTTGGGGCGATCACTGATGGAACGATTATTATTGATGGACAAGATGTTAGCGCTTTTAAGAATCGGAAAGAAAAAGTAGCTTTTGGTTCAAAGGTTCAACTCGTTTTCCAAGATCCGTCTGCTTGTTTAAATCCACGAAATAAAATCAGAGGTATTTTAGCTGAACCCTTCCAGATTCATCATAAGAAGGATATGACGAAGGATGAAATTGAATCCGAGATTGACCGCTTATTAACGATGGTCGGATTAGCCCCCGAATACAAAAACCGTTATCCTCATGAGATGTCAGGAGGACAAAAACAGCGAATTGGAATCGCTCGCGCGTTAGCGTTAAAGCCGGATATCATTATTTGTGACGAACCCGTTTCAGCGCTGGATGTGTCGATCCAAGCGCAGGTCATTAATTTGCTGGTAGAGCTGCAAGAACAGATGAATTTAACCTATTTCTTTATTTCTCATGATTTAGGAGTCGTTTATCATCTGTGTGATCGTATAGCCGTGATGTATTTAGGAAATATCGTAGAATTGGCGAATCGGGATGCCTTATATAATGATACGTTACATCCTTACACAAAAGCCTTGATCTCAGCTGCACCGACGATTGATAAGGAAAAAATCGACCGGATCGTATTGACTGGTGACGTGCCAAGTCCAGCGAATCCGCCTAAAGGCTGTAAGTTCCATACCCGCTGTCCATTTGCGATGGAAAAATGTAAGACAGATATACCTGAATTATTGGAAGTAAAGGACAATCACTTTGTGGCATGTCATTTGCATAATAAAGAGGAGTAATTTTTAGTAAAAACAAGGAGGAGTAAAAGGTATGAAAAAAAGGAAGATGTTATGGAGCGTCATTTGTCTGGCAATGTTGACACTCGCTGGTTGTGGCGGCGGTGGCGATAGTACAGACGGGTCAAGTGATGGTGGCGGCAGTGCAGATGGCGATAAGACGTTGGTAGTCGGGATGGCATCTGATTTAAAGACTTTGGATCCTCACCATGGCTATGAAGTTTACGGGAATATGGTGTATTACGCAATGTATGATTATCTGTATCGTACCTATGAATCGTCAACTCCAGAGCCTTCATTAGCAGAATCTCACGAAATGGATGATTCACAAAAAGTCCATACCTTTAAAATCAAAGAAGGTGTAAAATTCTCAAGCGGAAATGACTTGACTTCTAAAGATGTGAAGTTCAGTGTGATGCGGACCAAAAATCTGAAGAGTAATACGACGCATCATACGGAAAATGTGGAAAGTGTCGAAACACCAGATGATTATACAGTGAAGTTTACGTTGAAGGAACCAGATGCAGCCTTCTTGTCAAAATTAGCGAATAACTCCTTTGCGATCGTTGATTCTGAAGTTGTCAAAGAACATGGCGGTACGGATGCAGAGGATGCTTCTTCGAAAGATACAGCTGAAAAATGGTTGAATTCAAATTCAGCAGGTTCAGGCGCTTATGTCTTGGACAAATGGAAACAAAACGAAGAACTTAGTTTAACGAAGAACAAGGAATACTGGGGCGAAGTGAAAAATGATAAAGTTATTTGTAAAGAAATCCCAGATGTGAACACACAGATTCAAATGTTGAAACAAGGGGACATCGATATTGCTTTAGGTATTGGTGTAGACAATGTCTCGCAATTAAAAGATCAAGAAGGTGTGAAGATCAAAAACTACGTTGGTTCAACAACTACCTTCCTATTAATGAACCAAGATGAAGAAATCGGCGGACCGATGGCCAATCCGAAAGTGCAGGAAGCCGTTCGTAAAGCGATCAATTATAAAGAATTATTGAAAATCTCTGGCGATAAAGCTGTGTTGCCGCTAGATATCGTGCCAAAAGGATTTACTGGCGCTTTAGAAAAGGATGAGGACTATCAGGACCTTGATGAAGCGAAGAAATTAATGGAAGAAGCTGGCTATAAAGATGGCTTTGAAGTGAAATTCACAGTTGCCAACTTTGATACAGAGGGGATGTCTTGGACGACTCTCGGTCAAAAAATCAAAGATGATCTAGAAAAAATCGGCATCAATGCCAAGATTGAAACATCTGAGATTGGGGTCGTGATCGATTCTTACCGTGAAGGAAAAGAGGCCTTCTTGCTAATGCATTGGCATCCAGATTATATGGAAATTAATAACCAGCTGGTCTTCTTACCAGGTGATACAGTCGGTGAGCGTGCGAAATGGACCGATACTTCAAATACGAAGATGGCAGAGTTGAAGCAAACAATTCAAACAGAATCAGATGAAGAAAAACGCGTTGCCGCATCAGAAGAGTTACAAAAATTACTGGCAGATAATATGCCATATGCTTTCTTAGTTCAGCATCCGAAAGTATTGGCTTATCGTGACAACTTAAAGGGCGTTAACTATTACGAAGTACAAAAAATCAATTTCCAAGATGTCAGTATCAACTAACCAAAAGGCAAGGGGCAAAAGTGTATGAGGAATATGGCTAGATTTTTATTACGGCGCTTACTATTTGTCTGCTTTTTGATCATTGGGGTGACGTTCTTAGTATTTATGATCTCGCATCTCGTTCCCAGTGATCCGATTGCATCGAATATGAGTCCAAATGCGATGAGCGATCCTGCAGCAGTTGCGGCTTACAAAGCACGCTGGGGTTTGGACAAGCCGCTAATGGAACAATACTTTATTTATCTAAGTAATTTGTTGCGGGGAGATTTAGGAACTTCGATTCGCACCGGTAATCCTGTTATCAGTGATTTGAAACAGTTTTTCCCTGCGACTTTAGAACTATCCATCATGGCGATGCTGATCGCTGTTCTATTCGGGATCACATTTGGGATCATCTCTGCAGTCTATCGCAACAAGCCGTTTGATTATCTAGTTCGTACGATCTCAATCAGCGGGGTTTCGATCCCGAATTTCTGGTTCGCGTTAGTTATGCTGCTGTTGTTCTATTCCAAATGGCATTTATTTCCTGGCGGCGGGCGAGTCAGTTCGCGAATCTCGGCACCGACAGGGGGGACGGGTCTTTATCTCTGGGATGCTTTAACGAGTGGCAATTGGGCGCTATTCAATGACGCTCTCTCCCATTTGATTTTACCCGCGATCGTCCTTGGCTTCTTTACGATGGGGCTGATTTCCCGGCAGACGCGTTCGAATCTTTTGGAAGTTTCTTCATTAGACTATATCCGAACAGCTAAAGCGAAGGGACTGTCACAGCGTCAGATCGTTTTGCGCCATGCGCTAGGAAATGCTTTGATTCCTGTTATTACTGTTATGGGAATGGGGTTTAGCAACTTATTAGGCGGAATGGTCTTTGTTGAAAAAATCTTTTCGTGGCCGGGAATTGGACAGTACGCGTATTTGTCCGCTACAACATTAGATTTTCCGGCAATCTGCGGCGTTTCATTATTGATCGCGATGATTAATGTGATACTGAATCTTGTGATTGACATTCTTTATGGGGTCATTGATCCGAGAGTGAGGTACAGCTAATGAAACGATTACTGAAACAAAAAAACTTTTTATTCAAATTAGGAATCGTTATTTGTGTGTTATGGGTGCTCATTGCAGTTCTTGCTCCGCTGATCGTACCGCGGAATCCGTTGACACAAGATATGATGGAACGTTTTTTACCGCCGGGCTCAGCAGGACATTTCTTAGGAACAGATGAGCTAGGGCGTGATGTATTTTCTCGTGTTTTGATGGGAAGCCGGGTGTCGATTACCGCAGGGGTGGTAACGGTCTGTATTACGATTGTTATCGGAACCATTTACGGCGGTATTGCTGGCTATGTTGGCGGAATCATCGATGATGTCATGATGCGTTTTGCGGAATTGATTGCTGCTTTCCCACCATTAATTTTAGCGATGGTGATTGCGGCGGCTTTAGGACCAAGTATTTTTAACTCTGTGCTGGCAATGACGATTATTTGGTGGCCCAATTATGCTCGACTGATGCGAAGTCTCGTGATTACGTTGAAGGAAAATGAGTACATCGTCGCCTCAAAAGTCTTAGGAGCAAGTCATTTACGCATCCTAGTCAAAGAAATTGTACCAAATGCGTTAGGCTCATTATTAGTTATGGCGACTCTGGATATTGGGAATGCGATTGTGACCTTCTCAGGACTAAGCTTTTTAGGCTTGGGAACACAACCGCCAACACCTGAATGGGGTTCGATGGTATCTGATGGTGTAAATAATATGAACTATTGGTGGATATCCACTTTCCCAGGTGTTGCAATCTTTTCTATGTCGATTGGCGCCAACTTTGTCGGTGACGGGTTACGAGATTACCTTGATCCAAAAATCAAAAATAAATAAACGAAGAAGCCTGTCTTGTGATTTTCATAGGATGGGCTTCTTTGCGGGAAGAATTAAGAAACTGGCTGCACTGATTCATAGCTATGATAAAAATACATTCTAATATATTCACCAAGTTGAGAAATCCCTAAAAGAAGTAAAAAAGCCGTTCAGCAATAATGTTAAGAAATTATAAATCACATATTCTTTTCTAAAAGAAATTATTTTATAAATGAAATATGATAAACTAATTATTGAATGAAACGTAAGTACTGAAAGGGAGAAGGTGAAGGATTTGGGAAGACATACGGATCCAAATGAAAAAAACAAAGGAAAATATGTCGTGGTCGGTCTGGCGGCGCTTCTATTGGCAGGGGGCGTATATTTTGGAGCGACGCGCATTTTAAATAATACAGCTGAAAAACCAAAGGAAGCAGTCACTGCTAGAGAAAGTCAATCATCGTCAAAAAAGGAATCTGCCGTAAGCAGCACAAAAAAGTCAGCAAAGAAACCAACAAAAAATAGTTCCGAGAAGAAAGAAAAAACGAAAAAAACAACGGAATCTTCAAAGAAAAAAACTAAGACCTCAAATTCAAGTGAAAAACAGGCAAGCTCTGAGAAAAAATCAACTTCAAAGGCTAAAAAGAAGACCGCTGCTAAACTAGATGCTTCAGCATTAACGCAAAGTGCGGGGAAAGTCTATTACGGTGTGCAATATTTGAAGAGCAAGCAGGAGTTTTCTAGTAATAATTCTGAACGAACGATTGCGGCGAATATTATCGAACTTTTCATTATGGATTATGCACTTGCTCAAAAAGATGGCAGCAATCAAGTAATTGAAGACAAACCGTTGAATGAGTGGTTAACGCCAATGATCCAACAAAATGATATCAATGCGACCAATGTTTTAATCGATCATTATGGAATGGGGAATATGAACAGCTATTTCAAGGATCAAGGATACCCTGACACATACATTGAACGCCGTATGGTGGATATCAATGTCCGAAGTACGGATAAGGATAATTACACTTCTTTGAATGATTGCATGAAATTGCTGAAAAAAATCTATGACGGTCGTGATAAAGAACCGCAAAAGACAATGTTAGATATTTTGAAGGGCCAAGTCATTCGCACAAAGATTCCTGCAAAACTGCCGAATAATATTACTGTAGCTAATATTACTGGTGAACAGCAAAATGTTGAAAATGATATCGGCATCGTTTTAACCAAAGATAATCCATTTGTGATTGTCATACTAACTAACGACGTTTCGGATATTGTAAAAACTAGGACAGCGATTTCGGAATTTAGTTTAGCAGCGACGAAGATTAAGGAATAAAACAGCTTCGTTATTTCTATACAATTAAATAGTTAAGAGAGTCAGTTTTGCTTTAAACAAAAAAAGCAGAGCTGGCTTTTTTTGTTAGATAAAAACATTAAGCAGACGACTTATATCCAACAGAGAATGTGAAAATCGTGTTAGTTATAAAACTAATTATAAAAATAAAAGATATTCTTTGAAAATAGCAATGATTCTTTTATTAATAAACAGAAGCCATTTTTCTTGTTTTGAAAATGTTTTCAAAGATTTCGTTGACAAAGAAGCGAAACGGATATATATTTGATTTGTGAATAGTACCAATGGTTCTTTTTTAGAACCAAAGGCTTTTTGGCAGGAGATGTTTTGTTTGATTGGTCTGTTAGTCGTTACACATGGGGATTTAGGAGAGTCGCTTTTAAAGTCAATTGCTATTATTGCGGGGGAAGTAAAGGGTTCTGCATCTGTTGGTTTGTATCATGGAGATAGTCCGGTTCGATTGAGGGAGGAGATTCAGGAGAAAGTAAAAAAATTAGATACAGGAGATGGCGTACTTGTCTTAGTAGATTTTTATGGCGGAACTCCTGGGAATGAAGTGATGAAGCTTTTAACGACAAATGAAATGAAAGTGCTTTCTGGAGTGAATATGGCAATGCTGCTGGAAATTGTTGTGAATCGTGAATTTTCGACAGATGTTGAGGCATTGGCTAAAACGGCTCTACAAAGCGGTAAAGAAAGTCTCCAAGATTTGAATGAAGTATATAACAATTTAATCGCAAAGGCAGGGGAATAATAATGAGTATTGTATTAGCAAGAATTGACGATCGTTTGATTCACGGCCAGGTTATGACTTCATGGCTTAATTACACTGGGGCTAATCGAATCATTATCGTGGATGATGAAACAGCGAATGATACATTTTTGAAGATGATCGTGACATCTGTCGCTCCAGCGAATATCAAAACAGAAGTCTTTAGCGTTCATGAAGGTGCCGAGACTATTAAACAATTAGCAGCATCGGATAAAGTGATTCTTTTAGCTAAATCGCCTGAAGCATACGTTGAATTAATGAATCAAGGTATCGCATTGGAGAAAGTAAACATTGGCGGTATGGGTGCAAAAGAAGGCAGAACAAAATTTTATAAAAATATTTCTGCTTCTTCGGCAGAAAAGGCTAGTCTCAAAAAATTAATTGATACTGGAGCAACAGTGACTATCCAGATTATTGCCGAAGATAAGGCGATCGACGTAGCGAAGCTATTAACCTAGGGAGGGGTATTAATGAAAATTTCTTTTATTCAAGCGATTTTAATTGGAGTTGTTTACTATCTTGGGGTAACTGGAACACCTTGGCTGTCGTTATTGGGAAGTATTTCTTTTATGCAGAAGCCTTTAGTTGCTGGAACCGTTGTAGGAATTATTTTAGGTGATCCAGTCCAAGGTGTCATTATTGGAGCTGCGATCCAATTGCCTTATATCGCTTTTATTTCAGCAGGTGGAACAGCACCGGTTGATCCTGGGTTGGCTGGGACTTTAGGAACAGCCTTAGCGATTGCATCGGGGGCTGATCCGCAAACTGCGGTAACCTTAGCTATGCCGATTGGACTATTAGGAACGGTTATCTGGGTCGCGCATATGACGATCGATGTTTTCTTTGTTCATATGGCAGATAAGGCAGCCGGTGAAGGTGATCTTGATCGGATCAATTTCTTACATGTAGTGCCGCCGCAAATCATTCTTTTCTTAATCAGTGTGATACCAGTAACCTTAGCTGCTTATTATGGCGCTGGGGCAGTAACGACCATTTTGGGGTACTTGGATGGCACACCGTTACATGTGCTCCAAGTAATCGGTGGATTATTACCAGCATTGGGGATTGCGATGAATTTACGTTCCATCAATCGTCCGAATACGATGCTGTTTTTCATTTTAGGATTTGTCATGTCGATTTATATGGGTCTGGATGTTATTGTTATTGCTGTTTTAGGTGCGATTATTGCATATCTTTATACCATCACACCTAGAAATGAAATCGGCGGATTTAGTTAGGAGGAAAAGAGATGGAGCAATCATTAGAAAATGAAAGTCAACAACCAAAAAAAGAATTATCGAAAAAAGATGTCACTCGTTCTTTTTGGCGCTGGACTTTTTTCAGTCATGCTAATTATAACTATGAGCGGTTAGAAGCAACGGGTCTTGTCCATTCGCTAAGTCCAATCATTAAAAAGCTTTATGCAGATGATCCGCAGGAATATCAAAATGCTCTGAAAAGACATATGGCCTTTTTTAATACAGAACCGCATTTTGGTGGAATTATTTGCGGCATGGTGATTGCAATGGAAGAAGACCGAGCAAATGGTGCGCCGATCACAGATGATGCTATCAATGGGATCAAGACTGGTTTGATGGGACCTTTTGCCGGGATCGGCGATACCTTGTGGCAAGGAACATTGACACCTATTCTTTTAGCCTTTGGTGTCAGCCTGGGTGCTGAAGGAAATTTGATGGGTCCAGTTGTCTATGGGCTTTTGATGTTTGGTATCATGTTTTCTTTAGCTTATTTTGTTTGGATGCAGGGATACAAGATGGGGAAAGCTGGGATCGAAAAAATCTTAAGCAGCAATATTTTGCAGTATTTAATCACTGGAGCATCGGCAATGGGAGCGATTGTTTTAGGAGCTTTGACAGCCAACTTTGTTTCTGTTTCTTCTCCTTTTGTGATCAAAGTCGGAGCCGTGAAGCTGGGATTACAAGAAGACATTCTCGATAAATTATTCAAAGGTATCTTACCTCTGGGGATTACCTTGCTGACCTTATACCTGCTAAAAAACAGGAAAATGAAGTCAACGAGAGTAATGCTGGTCTTAGTGGCTATTGGGGTATTATTTGGAGCATTTAATATATTCTAGTCAATTGTTAGGAAGGGGATAGAAATGAAGACAGCAGTTTTTTATGGAATTGAGGATTTGAGAATTGAGGAGTGTCCGTTACCGGAAGTATCTGAAAATAAAATTTTAATAAAAATTGAGGCCTGCGCGCTTTGTACTTGGGAGCAGCGAGTATATACAGGAGTAAAAAAAGTTGATTATCCATTTATTGGCGGACATGAGATAGCAGCAGAAATTGTTGCGCTAGGAAATAAAATTGATCCGACAAAATGGCAGATTGGCGATAAAGTTGTATTTGGTACCAACCTTGCTTGTGGAGACTGTGATTTTTGTAAGAGCGGCGAGGAACAAAATTGTATCGATTTCAATCATAGCAAGCATCTTGAAGGTCTTCCGCATAAGGGGATGGGGGGACTATCAGAATATATGCTGGTAGAGCCGAAGCATCTTTTTCATTATTTTGGTGTAACGCCCGAAGAAGCGGCTTTAACCGAACCGTTGTCATGTGTGGTTCATAGCTGCGAGACTGCCAATATTCAATATGGAGATTTGGTCGTAGTGATCGGCTGCGGCATCATGGGTTTATTACATGTTGCATTGGCTGTGAAAAGCGGCGCGCGCGTGCTTGCTTGTGATCTAAATCCAGAACGTTTGGAACTGGCTAAAAAAATTGGGGCTCACTATATTATTGATTCTTCTAAAGAAAATCTTTTAGCGAAGGTCAAAGAAATTAGTCATAATCTGGGTGCGAATGTAGTTTTCGATACGACGCCGATTCATAGTGTAGCAGAAGAATCAGTGGAACTGGTGTCGAATACTGGTAAAATGATTCTTTACTCATCCTTCTATCCAGATGAGCCTGTTAGCTTTAGTCCTGACAAGCTGCATAAAGGCGGTTATTCGATCGCTGGTACAGCTAATTCTAACAGTCGTGATTTTGTTCGGGCATCTAGAATGATCAGTGAAAGAGTTATAGATATGCGACCGTTTATCAGTGAAATCATCCCTTTTGAAGAGGTTGCAGCAGGTTTTGAATCAGCGATTAAGGGTGATAAATATCGTGTAGTAATTAAATTTTAGCTATACAATAAAAAAAGGAATATTGGCAACTATAGTATGATAGGTAGTTGTATAAAAAATCAGTTATAATCAATAGTGAAACGTTAGTTGATCAGATAATTATTTATTATGTAGCTGCCTGTCTGTTTTGATAGATCTCCCTATCCAAGACAAGACGAGTGAAGGGAGGATTATTAAGTGGAAGAATTTATTCCAAAGTATAAAAAAATCAGCGATGATATTCAAAATTTAGCCAAAGTGTTGAGCGGACAAGGAAAACCGCTTCCCAGTGAACGAAAGCTATCAGAAACCTTTGAGGTGAGCAGAACGACAATTAAGCGTGCTTTAGAGTCACTGGAAAGACAAGGCATTGTTACTTATATAGAAGGAAAAGGATATATTATTCCCAATCGAGATGTGAAGATCGTTTCAAGTATGCATATTTCTGGGTTTTATGAGGACATTGTTTCACGTAAAAAGAAAATTAGTTCTAAAGTGTTGAAAAAAAACGTGATTCAAGCAGATCAAAAGTTAAGTAAGGAACTTAAGATAGCGGAAAATGAGTACGTTTTCTATCTTTTGCGCTTACGGAGTGTCGATGGCGCGGTGTATTCCTTATCTGAAAGTTTTATTCCCCTCAATCGCTGCCCGGAGATTGGTTCCTTTGATTTAACGGATAAATCTCTTTGGAAGGTTTTAAATCAATTTGGAATCTATCCGGAAATCGTTAGTCAACGAGTGAATGCTCGGATGGCGAATTACTCAGAGATTGAATATTTGAATATTTCTAATCCTGCAGTGGTCATGGTTGTAAACAACATGGCCTATTGGGATGGTAAACCGATTGAACTTTCCTATGTCTATACGGATGTTTTCTCAACAAATCTTGAATATCGTTTTAGTAAATAAAACGAGGAGGAAGATTCATGTTAGTAACATTGAGTGAGCTTTTAAAAGATGCGAAAGAAGAAAAATATGCAGTTGGGGCGTTTAATGTACCGAACCTCGAAGCAATCCGCGGGGTCATTCAAGCAGCGGAGGAACTTGAGTCTCCGGTTATTCTGCAGCACGCCGAGGTACATGAAAATTTGATTGGTTTGGAAGAAATTGGACCCATTATGCTTCAATATGCTAAGGCGGCGAAGGTACCTGTAGCAGTGCATTTAGACCATGGAGCCTCCTATGAAATGTGCGTCAAGGCGATTCGATTGGGTTTTACTTCGGTCATGTATGATGCCTCCAGCAAAGACTATGAAGTGAACTTGGAAGAAACGAAAGAAATTGTGAAAATCGCTCACGCAGCTGGTGTTAGTGTTGAGGCGGAACTAGGACATATTTTCACCTCAGCTGTTGGTGGCGGTGAAGGACGAGGCTCAGACTCTAGCGATGATTACGAGGATTTGGAGGATGTCTATACCGATCCTGATTTGGCCAAAGAATTTGTTGAAGCAACCGGTGTTGATTGCTTGGCTATTGGTTTTGGGACTGTTCACGGCATTTATTTGAAAGAACCGAAGCTTGACTTAAATCGAATTCTGCAAATCAAAGAAAAAATCGATGTACCTTTTGTCATGCATGGCGGGTCAGGTGTATCCGAAGAAAATTATCGAACAGCAATAAAAAATGGTATATGTAAAATCAACTATTACACCTATATGAACAAAGCAGCTGGCAAGGCTGTTCAAGAGTGTTTGGAAAACAATACAGAAGATGCTGTTTTTTTTGATGAGCTGTCACTAAAGGCTACTGCAGCAATGAAGTACAATGTAAAAGCCGCGATGGAAATTTTTATGAGGCCATAGCTTTTCAGTGAAATGAATGATGGAGGGGAGAAGATGGAAAGGATAGTTGCATCGATCATGTGTGGAAATCAGTTAACACTAGGACAGGAACTGCAGAATATACGCGCTGCTGGGATTGATTGGCTCCATTGTGATGTGATGGATGGTGTTTATGTAAATAACTTGGCGATGGCTCCTTATGTATTGGAACCAATTATTCAGACAGGAAAATTTACCACCGATATTCATTTAGCCTGTGTGACTCCAGAAAAGTATATTGAAATGTTTGCACCGCTGAAACCAGATTTTCTTACATTCCACATTGAAACAACAGAAGAGCCTGAGATATTAATACAAAGAATTCATGACTTGGGAACAAAAGTGGGGATTGCTATCAATCCTGAAACCCCAATCGAAAGTCTGTTTCCTTACCTCGATGTCATTGAACTGATTCTGGTAATGACTGTAAATCCTGGATTTGCGGGTCAAACGTTTCAACAGAATGTTTTAGAAAAACTCAAAAGCTTGAATCAGCAGCTAAAAATGAAACCAAACAAACCCTTGATAGAAGTAGATGGCAATATCCATTCAGAAACAGCTGCTGCTATCAGTAAAATCGGTGCGGATCTCTATGTCGTTGGAACATCTGCACTTTTCAATGATCAACCAGGTTCCTATACGGAAAAAGTGATGACGTTGAAGCAAAGTTTTGTTACAACAGAAAAAGCGTAAACATGTTCTCACCTTAAGATTTTTTAGGTGAGATTTTTTGTCTATACAGATTATTTTAGCCGTGTTAACCTTTTATTATTGAAAATCATAAGAAGCATGTAAAGATTGGATAGGAGAGAAAAAAATGAAAAAAGAAGAATTTCTAACCATCATAAAAAATGGCTTGATCGTGTCTTGTCAGGCTTTACCCGGCGAACCATTATATAGTGAAAAAGGTGGAGTGATGCCCTTATTAGCTCTGGCAGCAAAAGAAGGCGGCGCAGCAGCGATTAGAGCAAATTCTGTACGAGATATTCGAGAAATCAAAGCAGTAGTACAACTGCCTATGATTGGCTTGATCAAAAAACAATATCCGCCAGAAGAACCATTTATTACTGCTAGTATGCAGGAAGTTGATGCACTAGTGGAAACGGGTGTGGAGGTAATCGCCTTGGATTGTACCCTGCGTAAACGGCATGACGGACTGACGATCAATCAGTTTATCCAACAGATTAAAGAAAAATACCCAGAACAATTATTGATGGCAGACATAGCTACTTTTGATGAAGGCAAAAATGCCGTTAAAGCAGGGATTGATTTTGTAGGAACGACGTTAAGCGGATATACATCAGAGACTGTTAATCGGACTGCTCAGGGGCCGGATTATGAATTAATAGAAAAATTGGTGGAGGCAGATTTTTCTGTGATTGCTGAAGGAAAGATCCATACACCAGAACAAGCGAAAAGGATTCAAGGTATGGGGGTGTGCGGTATTGTTGTAGGCGGAGCGATCACACGACCAAAAGAGATCACAGAACGCTTTGTTGCTGGTCTAAAATGAAATGATCAAACGATAGAAAACCAACGAGTGCCGACGAAATAAGCACTCGTTTCTTTTTGTTTGTATAAAAACACCGCAACATTGATGCAAAAAAAGTTTTACTTCTCATTTATACTATCTATTTGACCACAATTGTGAGAGGTGATTAAGATGGACGTTTTAATAGAAGAGCAACAGGAATGGCAAGTCATTCGCAAGCAGATTGAGGAAAAGGAAACCATTCTTAAAGATGAGCTACTTCATTTTTCAAAGGAAACGAAGCAGTTTCATCAGTATCTAGTCGATTATAAAGGAGAAATCGATCCTCATGAAATGTTTATCAATTCACGACTTTTAGAACAACAGCAAGTTGCGGAAACGGTTAGCGGAAAGCAGTTGATTCGATTGGAGAAGCAAAAAAAGAATCCTTATTTTACCCGAGTAGATTTTGTTTATGATGGTGAACAGACAGCGGAAAAAATATATATAGGCTCTTTTTCATTTTCGACGAAGGAAGAGAGACTGTTGATTTATGATTGGCGTGCACCAATTGCGAGTATTTTCTATGATTATGATTTAGGTAAAGCACATTTTCAAACACCAGCAGGAACAGCCTCTGGTGACATTCAACGAAAACGTCAGATCAAGTTTAAGGATGGGACAATCGATTATGTAGTGGAGTCTGATACGACCGTTTTTGATGAGGTGCTGCAAAATGAATTGCGGCAGCAAAAGGGTGGACAGATGACAACCATCATCAGCACGATTCAAAAGGAGCAAAATAAAGTCATTCGTGATAACCGTTCAAAGGATATGATCATCCAAGGAGTGGCTGGATCAGGTAAAACATCTATTGCATTGCATCGTATTGCTTTTTTACTTTATCATTTTCGTAATCGTATCACGTCAGATCAAGTGATGATTCTTTCTCCCAATCGTACCTTCAGCAGATTTATCGCACAGGTACTGCCTGAGCTAGGAGAAGAGCCGGTGACAGAATGGACGATCGATCAGTTTGGACAAACACTATCTGACATTGCCGATGTTCCTTCTCGCTTTCAAGAAATTGAGCTGCTTTATCTAGAAAAAGATCCGCAACTAAACGAACGAGTCCGTTATCTTTCTACCAAAAAATGTGTTGCTGATTTGAAGGGCTATCTTAGAAAAATCGAAGCATTTTCTCCTCAATCGATCCTAATCGGCGATTACGAGTACAATGCGGAATTTATTCTGAGTCGATACAAAGCGTACGAGAAGAAATCAATCTTTCAACGGTTTCATTTAATCGCAGAGGATATTTTGGAAAATCTGCGTACTCGCCCATTTCAACCAAAAAGAAAACCAACGAAAACACAGCTAGTTAATCGGTTAAAAAAAATGTTCAATAAGACCAACAGCCATCAACTTTATCGAGATTTTTTAACAGAACAAGGATTCGAAATGAAAAAGGCTGTAAGCTACTCTGATTTATTCCCGATTATTTATATTCGGCTATTTCTTGAAGGAATGGATGAGTTTTCCAAAATTCACTATTTAATTATCGATGAGATGCAGGACTATACACCGATCCAATTTGAAGTATTCAAGAAAATGTTTACCTGTCCGGTGTTGCTAATTGGTGATTTTACGCAATCTCTGACTACAATTAATGAGATGCATTTGCCTGACGTGCAAAACTATTATCCAAACGCACAATCGATTTTCTTAACAAAAAGCTATCGCTCGACCTATGAAATTATAACTTGTGCGAAAAAAATTATTGATGATCACATGATTGAACCGGTGTTGCGTCATGGCATGAAACCAAAAAAATGGGTGGTTAGTTCTCAGGAAGAGGAAATATCAAGTATACTAGAACTAGTAGAACAGTTAAGAAAACAAGATTTAGCAACGATTGCTTTGATCACAAAGACCTTAGTACGAGCATATGAATGGCAAGGGTTATTAGAAAATCAAGGACTAGCCTGCGAAGTATTGACGGATGAATCGACAAGCTTACAGGAAAGGCTATCCATTTGTCCTCTTGTTCAGTCGAAAGGACTGGAATTTGATGCGGTGATCGTTGTTGACGCAGATGAAGCAACATATCCTGGCTTATTAGGAAGACAGCAATTATTCGTTGCCGCCACACGAGCGATGCACGCGCTCTATTTTCTCCAAAGGGAGTGAGAAGTATTGAACAATTCTCAGTTAGTAGCCTCTATCACAGATTATGTAGAGGCACATCTTCAAGAAAGAATGACGCTTGATGAACTAGCGAAGCAGCTTCATTATTCCAAATATTATTTGCTGCATGAGTTCAAGGAGACGACTCATCAATCTCTTTATAACTATATCAAGCGCCGTCGATTGAATGAGGCAGCAAAGGCCTTACTTTATTCGGATCAGAGAATCCTTGAAATAGCGCTGCAATTAGGGTATCAAAGTCAGCAGGCCTTTAGCAAGGCATTTGAAGAGCTTTTCAAGCTTACACCATACCGATTTCGTTTACAGAAAAAAGAATTCTTCATTGAGGAACCCTTTAGCGCAATTGATTATCTGTTTTGGGTTGAAAATCAGGATATTCGTATTCGACAGGGAAAATGGAAGGAGCATGAAATGATTCTTGCGTTTGTTCAATTGATGCGAGGTGCTCTTCCTTATTTAGAGAAAGAGGCGTATCTTCATTCACTGCGCTCATTTATTAATGAAGGAAATTGTTATCTGGCTTGGGCAAAAGGACGAATTGTGGGATTGCTGCTATTTGACCCAAAGGTACAAAAAATCGAGAACCTTACGGCATTACCGGCATGTTGGAAGTTAGATCCGGAGAAAAAACTTATTACAAGTGTAATTCGTGATAAAAGACCGCGGCTGCTTTACACGACGACCTTTAGAGAGTCCGACAAATTAGATATTGGTCATCGACAGCGATTGTTGAATCTTGGATTTCTTCCTAGTCAAAAAATTGTCGAGGTCAATTATCCAACGGAAAAAATGATTCTGACTGTGACTTAAGAATTTTAGAAAATGGGAACAAAATCGCTTGATCGAATCAGCTTGCAGCAATTTTGGCGTTTGCTTTTCTTTTCAACTGTCCATTAGTTAATTGAATTCCTATAGACAAATACAACTCCACTTATTTTTTTTCAGATATTTGCTTATTATCGTGGTAGATTTTGGTAAAGCGGAAGACGGCTAATTTTAGCTGTTTTCTGCTTTTTATTCTTTCTTGTATATGCTGAAAAAAATTTTGAAATCAAATATTGAACAAAGGGATTTAATTATTAAATTTATTTCTTTCATAATTTTATTCTGCTAGAAAAAGTAACAATATTTTAACAAGAGAAAATTTTGTTATTGTTTTTTTAACAATGCGAAAATAAAATAATTACGAATTTTATACGATGGAACTGCCGTTGATTCAATGGTTTTTGTGTGGTATCTTTGAAAAAGAGTCACTATATGTATATTTTTCGAGTTATTTTACGACTGTTTTTCACCTATTCGTCTGTGTGTTAAATAACTAGATTTATTAAATGCGTTTTGCAAGTGGCTTAAGAACGGGGTTAAGTTGAAATAAGTCTCTTATAAAAAAGAGAGAAAGGGAGAAAAAATGAAAAGAAAACAATTAACAGGTGTAGCACTTGCGGGATTAATAGTACCTGCTCTGCTTGCTGCACCAACGGCACTTGCGACAGAAGAAGTTCAAACAGCAGTTAGCGAAATGGGGAAACCTGGGAAGAAAGTAAGTAATACTCAATCAAGCAATACTTCACCTGCAAAAGAAAACACAGCGACTTCTAACCAACAGAGTAAAAAACGAAATACAACTAGGAACAGCAAAAATACAACGGAGAAGTTGACTACTGAAAGCAGTACTGTGAAGCCAGTCGGAAAAACAAGTACAGAGACGACTACGGATAGTCAGATAAAAAATGAAACAAATTCATCAGCGGTAGAAACAGAAAAGGTAGAAGTGAAGCCGTTAGACGTTAATCCATTCCCACCTAATAAACCGACGGATACACATCCTGCGATAAATATTTTACCGACTCAGAGTATTCGCAAAGGCAGCAGCTTTGATCCAAAGCAAGGTGTCAGTGCGAGCGACAAGACCGATGGGGATTTGACTTCGAAGATTACAGTCACTGGAACAGTGGATACTAATACAGTTGGTGAGTATCTTTTGACGTATTCCGTGACGAACTCACAAGGAAATACGGCGACTCAAAGCGCTATTATCCAGGTTGTTGAGGATAATATCGGTATGTATGAAATCGAGATCGCAGATTTTAGTTTGCCAAAAGGCAGCGACTATATTCAAGCGATTCGTGAGCGGATCGTGATTAGAAAACCTGATGGAAAAGAAGTGCCAACAGCAGATGCGAATATTGTAGTAGCCGCCCATCACTCAACAGATGCACCTGGCAAGCTTGCAGTCGAGATTGCGGTGGTTTCTGAATACAATACAGTGACAAAAAAAATCGTAAATATTACCATTCTTGATACGAATGAAACAATCAGATTAGACGTTCAAAAGACATTGAGCCTTGAAATCGGTCAGACCTTTGATCCCTACAATTTTGCTCAGGCTTATGCGCTAAACGCGTCTGGCAAAGAAGACAAACTTACCAAAGCAAGTGCAGCAGGCGGTGTCGGTGTATGGGCAGAATCAACTGTCGATACAACAAAAGCGGGCAATTATAAAGTGACCTATACAGCATTAGCAGCATCAGGTGCGACGATTACGAAAACAATGGATGTTACAGTAAAAGAAAAAGCTGAAAAACGTACACCGAAAATCTTAGTTGAAGACAAAGTGATGTATGTGGGCGATAAATTAGATGAAAAGATGATTATGGCTTGGGCCAAAACAGAGAATCCAGCAGATACGATTGATGGATTCAAGGTAACGAATGGTGAGATTAAAGTAAAAGTTGCAGATAATACGTTAGTTGAAGCTGGCGAGCACACTATTGAGTTTTATGCTTCTACACCAGAAGGTGAAACGAGTACTAAGTCAATCACTTTGACTGTAAAAAATCGTTCGACAGAAGAACCGACTAAAACAAACGATGAAACCAAAAATGTAGCAGATACAGGAAATAATGTGACAAATAATAAGACTGTTCCTACACGTATGAGCACTCAAACTAACAAACAATTACCGAAAACCGGTGAGGAATCCAGCAGCTTATGGGTTACTATGATCGGTGGGATCATGGTACTTCTAGCATTTGTGCTTAAACGAGCAAGAAAAGTAAATTAATATGAGAAAGCTTCCTTCATTATTTTTGAAGGAAGCTTTTTGTGTCTATCGTTATTTTTGATTTCTGCGTCCGTGTTTGATGATCCATTCCTGTGCTTTTGTAGTAGGTGTTTTTTGCCATTCGCTAATGAGAAAGTCAGCTTTTTCCGGAGCATCTTTATAGAGATCATTGAGATTATTCCCGACACTTTTTTGTACAAACTTTTCCGGATCATCCTTCAAATTTGTAAGAATTTCAGCATAATGTTCAAATTCATCTAAAGCAACATAGATTTTTTCCGACCAAGGCAGACGAATTCGCACTCCTTCACAAGCTAAGCGACGCACGTGAACATTCGGATCTTTGCTCCAGTCAATCAATTCCTTCATCACTTCTTGCGGATGCTCCTTTAACAAAGGACGGATCGCATATTCACCAGTAAAACGTTTAGTCAATTCTTTCAAAAAGGCCAGAGAAGCTTTCCAATCTTCATTTCCATGTCGTTCCACGTAACGACCGAGTGGCCACAGCCACCAACCAAAGCTAAACATCCCCGATGATTGCTCTAATTCAGGTCCGAGAATCTGGTAGAAAGCTTGGAGATTTTCTCGATAATTTGATCCAAGATTTGTATCCAGTGCATCAACAATAAAATCAAATCTTGCAAACAATTCTTTATCCTCCAGTTTGCCGATTAGAGAATTGGAAAAAGTCTCCTTATTAAAATCAGGCACTGCTTGTGTCAATTTTTCAGATAGATCTAAAATATATTGATCATTGTAATGATCTTTATGCTTCAAATGTATTCGCCTCCAATTTTAACTTTGATTCGATGATACCATAAAGTCAATATCTTCCAAGCACTGCTTCGGCAGACTTGTTACAATAGGAAAAAGAAAGGGGGCGAGGCGTTGAATCAGAAAATTATTTGTTATGACGAGGATCTAGGGATTGAAGCTTATTCCTTCACTGGTGTATCGCAAAATTTTCCCAATCATTTCCACGATTACTATGTAGTGGGGTTAATTGAAGAAGGTTTTCGAAAGATGGTAGTGAATAATCAAGCCTATACACTTGAACCGGGCGATTTATTGACCTTTAATCCCTATGACAATCATAGCTGCGAAGGAATCGATGATAGCCGACTCACTTACCATTGTATCAATCTAAAAAAAGAAATTTTTCAGCCCTTTACAGGAATGGAGCTGCCAAAATTTCTTGCGCCAATGCAGAGTCAGACAGCGTTAGTTGAAGATTTCAATCGGTTGCATCAGCTAATCATGAATGAAGGTGACAAGTCGGAGAAGGAGACATTATTCATTTTATTGATTGAGGAGCTCTTGCAAAACTACGCACAAGACAAACAAAATCAAATGCTGCCGGCACCAGAACCAATTGCTGTCATCTGTGAGTATCTAGAAGCTCATTACGATCAGAAAGTCACGTTGGATCAGCTTTGCAAATTGGTTCATCTCAATAAGCATTCATTGGTTCGGCAGTTTACGCGAGAAAAAGGCATTACACCCTATCGTTATCTTGAAACTTATCGGATCGTAAAAGCAAAGGAATTATTAGAGCAAGGCTGCAGCTTGATCGAGACTGCAAATCGGACTGGCTTTTATGATCAGAGCCACTTTACCAATTATTTTAGTCGATTCATCGGCTTGACCCCTAATCAATATCGCAACATTTTTGCGAAAGGAAATGAGGAAGAAGATGCCAGCAAATGAGTTAAAATGTGTCATGGTTGTAGATGAAGCAATGCCTCAGGGAATTATTGCGAACAGTACGGCCGTTATGGGTGTAACAATTGGAAAATTATTTCCTGAAGTCGTTGGTCAAGATGTCGTTGATCAGACCGGCTATCGTCACCAAGGAATCATCGAATTTCCCATCCCGATCTTAAAAGGCAATCGTGATTTTTTGCGAGACATGCGTGAACGGTTGTATGAACCGAATTTCGAACATTTAACAGTCGTTGATTTTTTTGATGTCGCACAAGGCTGTAAAACTTATAGTGAATATATCGAGAAAATGACTCACGTTCCAGAATCCGCAATTGATTATTTTGGTCTAACTCTTTTTGGCAATAAGAAACAGGTTAATAAGCTGACCGGAAGCTTACCACTGCTGCGATAAAAAAGGATTCTCAAACTAAATCATTTACTCATTTTCATGTTTTTTTCAGTAAAAGGTGGTATCTTAGAAAAGATAATTATTCAAAAACTGAGGAGACAGGTAAATGAGTATTGCAATTTTATCGAAGATTCTTTCGATTATTGTATTGAATTTAGTATTAAGCGGTGATAATGCGGTGGTGATTGCACTTGCAACCCGAAAACTGCCAGCTTCATCACAGAATAAGGCAATTGTAATTGGTACTGCTGGTGCTGTCGTATTGCGAATTTTGTTGATGCTGATCGCAATCGAGCTATTAACGATGCCTTATGTGAAGATCATTGGAGCTATCTTGTTGTTTTATATTGCCTATGATTTGCTGAAAACAAATGAGGAAGAGACTGAAGTCAAAAGCGAGACGACACTTTTATCCGCGATTCGTACGATCATTATTGCGGATCTAGTGATGAGTCTGGATAATGTTTTGGCGATTGCTGGTGTCGCTGATGGTCATTTTATGTTAGCCGTTTTAGGTTTGATTATTAGTATTCCGATTGTTATTTTCGGCAGTCAGGTTATTTTGAAACTGATGGATCGTTTCCCATGGTTAATCTGGCTTGGTGCTTTATTGATCGCGTATACGGCAGGCACTATGCTGGTGGAGGATCATTTCATTCATCACTTATTGCGAGGACTAAGCAACGGACATATCGTATCGTTAGCTTCGTGTGTATTGTTGGCGGGAATGTATTTCCTATTTAATCGTAAAAAATCATAAGAGTGTTAATGAGGCTGTCGTAAAAATGCGGCAGCTTTTTCTTGACCAATAAAGAAAGTATAAAATTTCACATGAATAAATCGCTTTTTAGCAGGTATATCCATGTCCGGCTTCACGAACTAGCTTTTCTACGCAAGCTACGCATACAGTTACTGCTAAACTCCGTTAAGCAGAACTAGCATTTCGGCAATAAGCAAAAATATTTCGAAATTTGAGAAGCACCAAGTAGGTACCAATCAACATCAGTTCTCTTCGATCACTATGTTTCTTGGCAATTTAGAAATATTTTGGTCTTATTGCTGAGACACACAGCGACTGCTTGCAGAGCTGATGTGGAACAGTACCTACCTGGTGCTCAAAAGCTGAGCAAGTTCGCGAAGCCTTTCTTGTGAGTTGTCGATTAAACCAACTTTTAAGTGAAAAATCAGGGATTTGATTCCAATAGTTCCAATTTGAAAAACAACTGGCTAGAATTCTCAGGTATACTAGAGGAAACGCTATCAAAAAGGAGATGGATATGAATATTGCAATCTGTGATGATGATCGCTTGATGAGCGGTCAAATTGAAAAATTAGTCGAAAAAGTCTTCCATGGCGAAACCAGTAAATACAACACGGAAGTCTTTTTTTCTGGGGATCGTTTGTTGGATTTTTTGGCGCAGTCTCCTAATTATTTCCATATGTATTTATTGGATATCGAAATGGAGGGGGCTGATGGCTTAGAAACAGCTGCGAGAATTCGCGAAGCAGATTCTGATGCGGTGATTATCTTCATGACCAGTCACGCGGAATTGATGTCAGAGGCTTTTGAAGTTTTGGCTTTTCAATTTATCATTAAGCCTTTTGATCATGAGAAGACATCGAGCATTTTATCCGCAGCGGTACGTTATTTGCAAAAACGTAAGGGTGTTTTTCAATTCGTGTCGCAAAAGAAAATCTATACCTTCTTCTTGAATCAAATTCGTTACATTGAAAGCTCCGGACGAAAAATTTTTTTGCATACAATCGATGGGGCGAACTACGGATACTATGGAACCTTGAAGGATGCGCGGGAACAAGTAAAGGGAATTCTTTTTGCCCAGATACATAATTCGATCATTATCAACTTGGAGAGCTTGAGTACAGTGGAGAGTAATTTCGTCTATTTAAAAGAAGGCGAAAAATTACCCATCAGTAAAAAATTTCACGCTTCCTTTCATGAGCAATTTCAGCAATTTATTTTATCCCGTTAAAGGATGCGATCCAACTTATCAAAAGGAAAACTTTTCAGAGAAAATAAGGAGGACTGTGGATGGCTTTTTTAGAAAATTTTATTCCGGTCACAATTTTAACATCCCTGAGCTTAAGTTTATTGTTTTCGAGTTTTTTTCCAACAAAGCCGCAAATTCCGAAAAGAAGTCTTTTTCTTGTGATTTACTTGACCTGCGTCCCATACTATTTTATTAATAATCTAGCGAATGAGTCTGGAACAGGGAGTTTACGACCTATTTTAACCACCTTAAGCACTTTGCTATTATTACTTTGTGTGCAGGCCTTTTTTAATGGTAAAGCTTATCAAAGAGGATTGGTTGCTGTCTTATTTATTGTTTTTTCGATTATCAGTGAAGGAATTCTGCTGATTCTGGCCCGACTGATTTTACCAGTTGATAATTTACTAGATTTCGTAAGCTCTGGTGGAATAGGAAATCGCATAGCTATGCTGATTAATTTTCTAATGGTCTTTTCTTTCTGGTCAGCTAGAAAGAAACGTGACATTTCGATCCAACGAAATTTTTCAATTCTGCAATTATTGATCGCATCCATATGCAGTCTTTCGATCGGAATATTGATCATTAGCGTGACGGGAACCGAACAGTTTGTCACGAGGGATATTATTTTGATAATCAGCTTCGTTTTATTATTGATTCTATTTTATTTAAGCTTTGAAATGTCGGACAACCTATCAAAAAAGAATCAGGAATTTCAACTACAAAAACAGCGGCATGAATTGCTGGAGGACTACTATCAGCAGGTAGAAAAACATCAGCAAGAAGTCCGAAAAATCAAACACGATTTGAAGAATCAGCTGTATTCGATTGTTGGTTATTTAGATGCCAATAAGGAAGATGATGCAAATCAACAGATCAACCAATTAATCAACCAGCTAGATTCAAACGAACTGCCTTCGTTTACCCAACATACTGGATTGAATGCTCTGTTGCGTTTACATTTCCGAACAATGAAGGAGACAGGAATTACTTGCGAGTTTGAGATCAAGTGTCCAGAAACGATGAAGTTTTCCGACTCTGATCTCTCGTCATTAATTGGAAATATTTTGGACAATGCTCGAGAAGCGTGCGAGCATTGTGGTACGAGAAAATATGTACAGCTAAAACTTGTTTATTTTAATCATTCGTTAGTTGGCTCCTGCGAGAACAGTACTGACGGAAAAATCACTTCGCTTGCAACTCGCAAAAAAGACAAAAGCAGCCATGGATTTGGAATGAAATCAATTCGCCAAATTGTCGAGAAGTATCATGGAAATCTAAATTACACGATTGATGATTATTCCTTCAAGCTAACCTTTAATTTATTTGAGCAAACATGACGAGAAACCCTAGCAAACATGACACACTGCTAAGAATCACCTCCTGAGATGATAAATTATGAGTGTAGCAAAGAGAAACACAACCAATACACATAAATGGAGGAATGAAAAATGGATTACAGAATCGTAGAATTAGAAGGTTTCAAATTAGCAGGCGTAAAAATGAGTTCCACAAATGAAAATCAGCAGGGGATGAAAGATTGTGAGGCTTTTTGGAATCAGTTTATTTCTGGTAATAAGCAAGAAGCGGTAGCGCCTTTAATTAATCGTGAACCGTTTGGGGTGATCGGAGCAAGTTTTTATAATGTTGATCCAGAGGATAGTAAAAAATTTGATTACTATATTGCCGCGGCAACCACAGCAGCAACACCTGATGGTATGGAGGAAGTAGAAGTTCCGGCAAATACGTGGGCAGTTTTCCCATGTACGGGAAAAACATCCGGGACGACTCAGATCGAAATCGTGACGAAATGGGGTCCTGAATCTGAAGAGTACGAGCTGTTGAACAGCGGATACATGACTGGAGAAATGACTTCTGGCGGACCAGACTTAGAAGTCTACACGCAAGGTGAAGAGATGGAGATATGGGTACCGGTAAGAAAAAAATAGGGTATATAAAAAATTCAGAAGTTTCTCTCGAAAAGACCTCTGTATTGGACGAAAGTGTTCAATACAGAGGTCTTTTATGATGGTACAAACCAGTATTAATCAATTTGAATCACTTTTACACCAGTATTTCTAATTTCATTCAAGACATTTTGAGAGCAAAATTGGTCAGTGATCAAATAATCAAATACGGAAATATCCGCAATTTTAAACTTTGATGTCAACCCGATCTTACGATGATCAGCAACTAAAATTTTACACTTGATTGTTTTGTTGATCATCATTTCATTAATTGTTGATTCATTCAAGATCTTTGTTGTGACACCACTTTCGATACTCACACCGCTACACCCGATGATACAGATATCCGCATTCATTGATGAAATCGTATTTAAGGCGATATCGCCAACCAATGCTTCCTTTGGAAAGCGCATTTCACCGCCAGTTAAAATATAGTTGCAGTTATCTCTATGGGGTGAGTAATTCACTTTGACATTATTCGTGACGATGGTTAAATGGTTTGATTGGATAAAATCGAGCGTTTTTAAAGCAGTTGAACTTGAATTAATGAACAAAGTATCATAGTCGCTAATGTATTTGCTTGCTTCTCTTGCAATCGCTTGTTTGATTCTTTCAGGACCAGATTGATCGAAGTCAGTCGTATTCTCGTAATTATAGGCGCAATAACCATAACTGCGAATAATTTCATTTTTTTCTTCCAACAGATTCAAATCTCTACGGACGGTGCTGAGGGATACTTTTAATGCTTCTGATAGCTCAAGAGCAGTCATTTGCTCTTTCTTCTGCAATAATTCCAAAATCTCTTTTTGTCTTTTGTCAATATTCGCCAGAGAATTCTTCATTGTTACGCCTCCTAAATGATACTTTCGTTAAATATATGAACCTATTCAGAAAGAAGTTCGTTTAAAATTCTTTAACCGCTTTCATTATACTAATAAAATCATTAAAAAAGGATAGAAAGTCATATAAAAAATAGAAAGTCATATAAAAGGGTTTTCATAACGTCAGATACCCATTAAGATTTAGTTGTAAGTCATATCAAACATACGAGGAGCAATCATAATGAGCAAACATGTCAATGAAGTAACGAAAGAAAGCTGGGTATTAAGTACATTTCCTGAATGGGGAACTTACTTGAATGAAGAAATCGAATCTGAAGTTGTTAAGGAAAATACTTTTTCAATGTGGTGGTTAGGCTGTACAGGGATTTGGCTAAAAAGTCATGAGGGGACCAATATTTTATGTGACTTGTGGTGCGGAACGGGGAAACGCAGTCATGGAAACGGCAAGATGAAGAAGGGACATCAAATGATGCGCATGAGCGGTGTTCAAAACATGCAACCCAACTTGCGTACACAACCCTTTGTTATTGATCCATTCGAAATAAAAAATGTTGATGCGCTGATCGTCACGCATATTCATTCAGATCATTTAGATATCAATACAGCGGCTGCCGTTCATCAAAATTGCCCTGAAGCGAAATTTGTTGGACCAAAAGAAGTGGTCAATACTTGGTTAAAATGGGGCATTCCTGAAGAAAAAACGATTGTTGTCAAACCTGGAGATGAAGTGGAGATTAAAGATATCAATGTCGTTGCTTTGGAAGCCTTTGACCGTACAGCCTTGGTAACCTGCGAAGATTCTGAAGTAATATTGAAAGGCAAAATGCCACAAGACATGGATCAGATAGCTGTGAATTATTTATTTGAAACCTCTGGTGGAAGCCTTTATCATGCGGGCGATTCTCATTATTCAAATATGTTCGCGAAACATGGAAACGAACACAAAATCGATGTTTGCTTAGGAGCGTATGGGGAAAATCCTCGTGGAATCACGGACAAAGTTACCTCCGTAGATATGCTGCGCATGGCCGAATCATTAAATGCTAAGGTCGTGATTCCGGTTCATTATGATATCTGGGCCAACTTCATGGCTGATCCAAAGGAAATCACAGAAATCTGGAACTTTAAAAAGGATCGCTTGAAATATGGTTTTAAACCTTATATTTGGCAAGTTGGCGGTAAATTTACTTATCCAACCAATAAGGATGATCTTGAGTTTAATTTCTATCGTGGCTTCGAGGATGCCTTTTCAATCGACAATGACACACCATTCCCATCATTCCTATAAGAGAGGAGCAGCAACATGCTTAAGTATTTTTTTGATAATAATCTAATCTACTATTCTGAACGGGACATCACTGATTGGCGAGACGCGATCTCTGAAAGCTGTCAATTATTACTGGATAAGAAAATCATTGATCAGATCTATGTGGATGAAATCATCCGCTGTGTAGAAGAACATGGTCCCTATATCGTGATTGTGCCGGAAGTGGCGATGCCGCATTCATCGGAGGACAGTAAGGGTGTTTTCGGTACCGCAATTTCCTTCACGAAGATGAAACAACCGGTTCAATTTGAAAGTGACGAAGGAGAAAAGTCAGCGATTTTATTCTTTACACTTGCTGCAAAGAATGTTGATGAACATATGGAAAATATTCAAAACCTATCAGAATTGTTGATGACGGATGGGTTGATTGAAAGTCTTGTTGCTACGAATTCGCTTGAAGAGTACCAAGCTGTGATGAAAGAGTACGACTTATAGGGGGAAAATTTAATGGGTGACTTTTTATTAAGTATTTGGACATATTTTGCAACGAATGTTTTAACGCAGCCGGCTTATCTGATTGGGTTTATTGTGTTATTAGGATACATCCTATTAAAACGTCCGTTGTATGAATGTATCGCTGGTTTTTTGAAGGCAACAGTTGGCTACTTTATTTTGACAGTCGGTTCAGGCGGTTTGGTGAATAATTTCCGTCCAATCTTAGTCGGGTTAAAGGAACGCTTTAACTTGGATGCGATGGTTACTGACCCATACTTCGGACAAAATGCTGTGGATGCAGGTTTGATGGAAACCTTTGGCCGAACGTTCGGCGATGTGATGATTCTATTATTAATCGCATTCGTTATGAATATTTTATTAGTTCGTTTTCAAAAGTTTACAAAACTACGTTCGGTCTTTACGACTGGTAATGTACAAATTCAACAATCCGCTACCGCCTTCTGGATTTTACTGTTCTGTTTCCCAGATTTAGGTAGAATTCAAGTGTTGATTTTTATGGGCTTGATTTTAGGCTGTTATTGGGCAGTAGCTTCAAACTTAACTGTTGGAATCACGCAGGAATTAACTGAAGGCGCTGGATTTGCAGTGGCCCACCAGCAAATGTTTGGAATCTTCATCTTCGCTAAATTAGCTGAATGGTTGAGAAAACGAGACGAGAAGAAACATAAATCAGAAAAAATGGATAAAAAATTGGAAGATATTGAATTACCAGGATTCCTCTCGATTTTCAATGAAAATATGGTTGCTACCTCACTACTGATGCTGTTCTTCTTTGGGATCATCCTACTGGTCCTGGGACAAGACTATTTGATTCAAGCAGAATTCATGCAAGAAGGGCAAAGCTTCTTATTTTACATTATGACGACTTCCCTGAATTTTGCAGTATATCTAGCTATTTTACAATTAGGGGTTCGTACCTTCGTTGATGAACTGACACAATCATTCCAAGGAATCTCTAATACGATTTTACCAGGTGCGGTTCCAGGTATCGACGTAGCAGCCACCTTCGGGTTCGGTTCACCGAATGCTGTAACGATTGGTTTCTTGTTTGGTGCGTTAGGACAATTTCTGATGATCGGCTTGCTGATTTTATTGAAATCACCAACGATTGTCATCGCCGGATTTATCCCGCTATTTTTTGACAATGCGGTAATTGCGGTCTTTGCCAACAATCGCGGTGGCTTCAAAGCAGCCTGTCTCTTCCCGTTTCTTTCGGGGATTATCCAAGTCGGTGGATCAGCATTGTTCGCTACCTGGATTGGTATGTCTAAATATGGCGGCTATATCGGAATGTTTGACTGGGCAACTGCATGGCCTATCTTTACAGTGATTATGAAAGTCTTGGGATATGTAGGAATCGCAGTAGTTGTTCTCGGACTATTGATCATTCCGCAGTTACAATATCGCAAAAATCCAGATGGCTACTTCATGATCGTCGATGATTACGAACAATATGCAGAAAAATATCAAGAACAATAAAAAATACTTATATAAGAGTTAATTAGGAGGAAATAATCATGAGAATTTTAATATCTTGCGCGAACGGATCAGGAACAAGCTTAATGATGATGAGAAGTGCGGAAAAGGCAATGAAGGAGTTAAAAGTACCCATCACAAAAATCCATCACTGCGCGATTTCAGAAGGCAAAAGTTCAGCGACTCAATACGATGTTGTTTTTACCCCGGTTAATTTTTTAAACATGTTCACCCAAGCGGAGAAAAAGGGTGTGACCGTGATCGGAATAAAAAATGTCATGTCCGCAAAAGAGATTGGCGAAAAATTCGCAGAATCAGAATTATATAAAAATATGAAGTGAAAGAGGCGGATAAAATGAGTAGACCGAACTTGCAAATTGCATTAGACCATAATGATTTAGAACATGCGCTAGCCGATGTTTTCAAAGTTGGTGAAGTGGTAGATATTATCGAAGTAGGAACGATTCTTTGCCTTCAAGAAGGACAAAAAGCGATCCGCTGCATTCGTGGGATGTTTCCGGAGAAAAAATTAGTTGCTGATACTAAATGTGCCGATGCTGGTGGAACCGTTGCGAAAAACGTTGCGGATGCTGGTGCTGACTTTATGACCGTTATCTGTTGCGCGACGATTCCAACGATGGAGGCGGCAAAAAAAGAAGTCGAAGAACTACAGGTTGAGCTATATGGTGATTGGACCTTTGAGCAGGTAGCCGCTTGGCGCGAGATCGGCATCAAGCAAGCGATCTATCATCAAAGTCGTGACGCCTTATTATCAGGTGAGACTTGGGGCGAGAAGGATTTAAAAAAAGTCAAAAAATTAATTGAAATGGGTTTTAATGTTTCCGTTACTGGCGGGTTGGATGTTGATACCTTGAAATTATTTGATGGCATTGACGTGTATACGTTTATCACAGGTCGCGGCATCACTGCCGCCAAGAATCCAGTGGAAGCAGCGCAAAATTTCAAGGATGAAATCATTCGTATTTGGGGGCAATAACATGGCTCAGATTGGAATTTATGAAAAAGCTTTACCAAAAGATATTACTTGGAAAGAACGTTTTTCGTTAGTCAAAGAATTAGGTTTTGATTTCATTGAAATGTCGATTGATGAAACCGATGAACGACTTGCTCGCTTAGATTGGTCGGATGAGCAGATCGCTCAATTGAGGAATGAAATGTTTGAGACAGGAGTCCGTATCAATTCAATCTGTCTAAGCGGTCATCGCCGGTTTCCTTTTGGTTCTTCTGACCCTGAAAAGCAAGAAGTTGCTAAAAAAATCATGAGCAAGGCGATCTTGCTGGCTCACAAACTGAGTATTAAGGTCATTCAAGTGGCAGGTTACGATGTCTATTATGAAGAAAAGTCGATGAGTTCTCGCGAATACTTCATTGAAGGGTTAAAGGAAAGTGTAAAAGAAGCCTCTAGGTATGGGGTGATTCTTTCAATTGAGATTATGGACGATCCATTTATGAACTCAATTTCAAAATTTTTGGAGATCAAGGAGCAGATTCACTCACCTTATTTACAAGTTTATCCTGATCTCGGTAATCTTTCGGCTTGGCCAGAAAATGATCCGGCGCGTGAACTGGAAAAAGGCATTGACTGTATTACTTCGATTCATCTAAAGGACACGTATCCAGTTTCAGGTGAATCTAGTGGGCAGTTTCGTGATGTTCCATTTGGTGCGGGCTGTGTTGATTTTCTAGGATTATTAAAAAATCTGAAACGACTAGATTATGACGGTACATTCTTGATTGAAATGTGGAGCGAGAAAAGTCAGGATTTTCAAATAGAAATCCAACAAGCCAAAAAATATCTTTATCCAAAATTAAAGGAGGCAGGCTATGATGTCGCGTGAACAAATAATTGCTGCCATGAAGCAGCGAGTCTTTGAGGCAAATTTAGAACTGCCTCAATGCGGATTAGTCAAGCTGACTTGGGGCAATGTGAGTGAGATCAATCGTGATCTGGGTGTCATTGTCATCAAGCCAAGCGGGGTAAAATATGAAAAAATGCAGGTAGAGCAAATGGTGGTAACGGATTTGGCAGGCAATGCCCTGGAAAAGGATAGCTTAAATCCTTCATCAGATCTGCCAACGCATATCGTGCTGTACCAAGCATTTGAGCAGGTCAACGCAATTGTTCACACCCATTCGACGAACTCTGTCATGTGGTCACAGGCAGGACGTGACCTTCCAGCGTATGGAACGACTCATGCAGATACTTTTTATGGAAAAATTCCTTGTACACGGCAACTTACTGAGCAAGAAGTAAAAGAGGCCTATGAAGTTAATACAGGTCATGTGATTGTAGAGACTTTTAAAGAAAGAGAATTGTCAGAAAATGATATTCCTGGGGTACTCGTTTATGGTCATGGTCCTTTTACGTGGGGCAGTAGTCCGCTGAGAGCGGTCGAAAATAGTTTGATCTTAGATGAAATCTGTTTGATGGCAAAGGAAAATGAACGAATCAATCCAGCTATCACAGAAATTCCCCAGTATTTGCTTGATAAGCATTATTACCGCAAACACGGCGCACATGCCTATTACGGACAAAGGTAATAAATAAAAGAAGTAAGAGATTAAGGGCTGATAAAAAGGAAATAAAGTTAAAGAATAAAAATCCAGCATTTAAAGAAATGTTGGATTTTTTTATGTCCTTCATAATTTCAAATCTTCGCTAAAATATTATTTCCAGACTAATTTTCACATTTATTGAAATCCGACTAGAAATGAGAACGATTCTCTTTTGGAAGTATTGCGGGAGAAAATTCCCTTCGTTATACTAAGGAGGTAATTGTAAATGCTTACACAAACTTTTGGGATGTTGCTAGAAAGACATCTATCAAAAATTTAAAGGTACATAGTTGGAGGTGGGAAAAATGGTTAGGCGATGACTTTGAGTAACACAAAACTTAGAGGTTCTAAGCGCGTTAACTGAATATTTTTTCTCCTCGGATCAAGTGAAGTAAAAAACTATCCAGGAGCAGGCCTTTTTTTGGTGTGCTCTTTTCTTTCGGGGGAAAATGGCGAGTACAACTGCGTACTTTACTGTGTTTGTGATATCGAACATAGGCAAAAATTAAAAATGAGAAGGATGCCCATCTTACTTCGCGTGTTTAACGCGACTAGCGGAAGGGTGTACGTCTCGAGAATCAAAAGAATGACCTCCAAATAAGAAAGGAACGGATAAAATGGAATTAAAAACAAGTTTACCAGAGATTTTTGATGATTTTGGCGAAGCGAGAAGACAGGGCTTTTTAGCGGTTAAGGATATCAAAGAACAGGGAAAACCCGTTGTAGGTGTGTATTGTACCTTTATGCCAGAGGAATTAGTCTTAGCCGGTGGGGCGATTCAGATTAGTTTGTGTTCAACGTCAGATGAAACGATTCCCGATGCAGAAGAAGACTTGCCACGAAATCTTTGCCCGCTAATTAAATCGAGTTATGGCTTTGGTAAAACAGATAAATGTCCCTATTTCTATTTTTCTGATTTAGTGGTTGGCGAGACTACTTGTGATGGCAAGAAGAAAATGTATGAATATATGGAAGAATTCAAGGATACCTATTTGATGCAATTGCCGCATATGCGCGATACTGAAGAGAGCAAAAAATTATGGTACAGCGAACTCGTGCGTTTCAAAGAGAAGCTAGAGGATTTCTTAGGCGTTGAGATCACTGATGAAAAAATTCGTGAGGCGATTGTGCTGAAGAACCGCGAACGTCAGGCAAAACAAAACTTCTATCGTTTAGGTCAACTGAATCCGCCAGCAATCACAGGTCAAGAGATTTTCAAAGTGATGTATGGTTCACAATATAAATTTGACAAAGAAGAAGTTATTCAAATGCTGGAGGAAACGACAGTAAAAGTCAAAGAAGAATATGAAGCGGGCAAACGTTTAGATGCGAAGCCAAGAATTTTGGTAACAGGGTCTCCGATGGGCGGAGTGACAGAAAAGGTGATTCGCGCAATCGAAGAAAATGGCGGTTTGGTTGTTGCTTATGAAAATTGTACTGTGGCAAAAGCCGTAGAACGTTTAGTTGATGAGAATGAATCCGATGTGTACCAGGCTTTAACGGATAAATACATCAATATCGGCTGTGCCTGCATGTCTAATAACCAGCCGCGTAAAGAATTATTGAGCCAAATGATTGACGATTATCAAGTAGATGGCGTAATCGACATGGTTCTGCAAAATTGTATTCCGTTTTCAGTGGAATCATTAAAAATCAAACGCTTCCTAAATGAAGAAAAGAATATTCCTTATATGTATTTAGAGACGGATTATTCGACTTCAGATATCGAACAGATCAACACTCGCGTCACTGCGTTTATCGAAATGTTAGAGGAAGAGGCTGTATGTACACAATAGGATTAGATTCAGGCTCCACCACAACAAAAGGCGTGCTTTTTTCAAACGAGGAATTAATCGATAAGTATTTGATTCCCACCGCTGGAAATCCTAAAGGTGCGATGTCGAACGTTGTTGATTACTTCAAACGTAGTTATGTTTTAAATGATCTGAAACTTGTGACGACTGGCTATGGTCGTAAGCTGCTGCCTGCGGATCTAGTAGTTACGGAAATTACTTGTCACGGAAAAGGAGCAGACTATTTGTCTCCAGGAGTTAAGCAAGTTATTGATATTGGCGGACAGGACTGCAAGACTATCCAGTTAAACGGTAAAGGCAATGTCGTCGAGTTCAGTATGAACGATCGTTGTGCTGCGGGAACCGGACGCTTTGTTGAAGTCATGATGCGAACATTAGGCGAAGATATTTCTGATTTGGATCAGTTTGTTCAAGATGCAAAGCCAGTTACTATCAACAGTATGTGTACGGTTTTTGCAGAGTCAGAAGTTATTAGTCTGATTTCCAAAGGTGAGGCACGTGAAGATATTGCACTAGGTGTTTTGCATTCTATTGCTCAACGAATCAGCAGTCAATATTCAAAATTAAGACCTGTACGAGGCGAAGAGGTCCTTTTCACAGGCGGCTTATCCAAAAGTGTGACCTTTGGAAAAGTATTGGAACAATACGTATCAGCGCCAGTCAAACGAGATAATCTGTCGCAATATGCTGGAGCTATTGGGGCAGCACAGATTGGACTAAAGAAATTAAGATAAGCAAACAAGCAAAAAGGATACGGCTGAGGCGGTATCCTTTTTGCTTGTTGTCTTATACGTCAACGAAACGTAGCTAGTTCTTTTTTGCAAGTTGTCTAAATGCAATACTGAGTGCTGGCAGATAGAGAAAGAACAGAGATAATCGCTGCCAGAATCCGCGAGTAGAAGAAAGCCATCGTCCAATCACTGGCAGATAATAAGCAGCGAACAATAGTAAGGCTAATATCGAACCGATTAGACAAACAGAATAAAAAAGTGAAAGAACTTTTTGCTGTTTCAGTGTTGCTTGATAAGCTAATACTAGCGGAACAAACATCATTGCCACCATCGAGATCCCGGAAAATGCCGCATGCAGAAAATAAGCAGGACTAAAGAAACTTGCGGATTCGCTGATATGAACCAAACCAGTTAGTATACAATCGCCAAAGCCATAGAGAGCAATCGCTCCGGCTATAATTTGTGCGAACCGTTTTGATTCTGATTGAAAGAAAACATAAATACCGAAACTCGCTAAGACAAACAGGGTACCTGTAACAACTGAGCCATTATTAAAATAGTTTTGTACAGGACTAGTTGGTTCGCCTAGTTGACTAATGATCATCGTCATTTGATTAAAATCAGAATAAAAGCGTCCCAAGTAGTATGGCAATGAAAAATCCCCAATAACTGCACAAATCAGAAATAGTGGTGAAATTTTTTTCAAAATAGTCATCAGTTGCTCCTACGAAAAGTTTTCTATATAATACTGTACTTTTGTCAAAAGTTCGAGAAATAAGAAAAATACAGACTTTTTTCACTTTCTTTTCGTAACTAAAAAAATAATTTTTAATTGACTAGCCAGTCATTGACTCTGTAGTCAAAAAGGAGTATGCTCTCGATATAGAGCTACAGTAAGAAGAAATCAATTTGAGTGTAGGCAACGAGCCAGCAAATTTTTTTAAATTAAAAAATGAATAGATAAAAATAGGAGTGAGAACGATGGAAAACCAGATCGTGTCGTTGAATAAGGTAGAAAAAAGATTTGGGAAGTTTCAGGCATTAAAGGATGTCACCTTTGATGTGAACAAAGGGGAAGTATTAGGCTTTATCGGTCCTAACGGGTCAGGAAAATCTACTACGATCCGGATTTTGTTAGGTATGCTGAAAAAGTCTGGCGGCGAAGCAACGATTTTTGGTAAAGATGTGTGGAAAGAAGACACAGCAATTCATAAGAATATTTCCTATGTCCCTGGGGATGTCTTTCTTTGGCCTAATTTGACGGGCGGGGAAATCATTGACTTACTACTAAGATTAAATGACCAAAAACGTACGCAGAGAACAGAAGAACTGATAAAAAAATTTCAATTAGACCCTAAGAAAAAAGCGCGAACCTATTCAAAAGGCAATCGCCAAAAGATAGCATTAGTTGCAGCTTTATCTCAAGAAGCGGAGCTGTACATTTTTGATGAGCCGACTTCCGGACTGGACCCGCTGAATGAGAAATCCTTCCAAGAAGAAGTGTTGAAATTAAAAGAAGCAGGTAAGAGCATTTTGTTGTCTAGCCATATATTGTCAGAGGTTGAAAAGATGTGTGATCGGATTGCGATTATTCGTGAAGGCGAGATAATCGAGACGGGCGACTTGAATTCCATGCGGCATTTAACACGATTGGAGATTGCAGTAGAAACGAAAGAGCCTCTTGATGGTATTGAACAATTAGCTGGTGTGCATACGGCGCATTTTTCAGGCGATGCGCACAGGAAAGCTGTTCTTTCAGTCGATCGTGATCAAATGACACAAATTATGATTTTTTTAGCAGAAAAACAAATTATCAATTTAACATCTACGCCGCCAACTTTAGAAGATCTATTCATGCGTTATTATGAAAAACAAGGGGCTGATTCTCATGAATAGTGGAGCAAAAACAGGTTATTTGTTAAAGGCAAATTTGAAGCAAAACCGTATCAAACATCTTATCTGGATCGTGATCTTGGTAGGACTATTTGCTTCAGCTTCAACGAAGTTCAATGTATTATTTGGAACGCAAAAAGATATTGATGCGATTGTTGAAACGTTAAAAACCCCAGCAATGGTTTCGCTGTTTGGTGAATTTTCTGCTACTAAACCGTATACGACAGCGAATGTTTTTGCTTCTGAAATGCTGGTTTTTATGGGAATGTTTATGGTCTTTATGAATATTTCGTTGGCAATCTCAAATACACGGGCGGAGGAAGATTCAGGACTGTTGGAAATGGTTCGCTCGCGGACAGTCGGGCGTTTGGCACCAACTTATGCGACAGTTATTGAGATACTTTTGATCAATGGGTTGATGGGGATTTTATACGTCGCTAGTTTGATTGCTGCTGATCTTAATGGGGCAACGCTGCAAGGAGATCTATTGATGGGCGTTAGTATTGCCAGTATTGGAATCATGTTCGGTTTTATCAGTCTGCTGCTGGCTCAGCTAGCGAATAATTCTCGTAGCGCGAACTTTATGAGCTATGGGTTGTATGGATTCTTCTATATCATCCGAATGATGACCGACGTGACAGATCCTGATTGGACTTGGATATCTCCTGTTGGATGGATTCAAAAAACGGCAATCTACACTTATAATAATTGGCTTCCGGTCATAATGACTTTAGTGCTAGGTCTGATTTGTTTAGCGATTGCTGTAAAGATCGCTAATACAAGGGATATTGGCAGCGGTGTTCTTGCAACTCGTGATGGAAAAGGAAAAGCAGGCAGGTTGTTGTCTTCACCGTTAGGATTAGTTTTAACGATTGAACGAAATAGTATCATTGGGTGGATTTTTGGCGGTGTTATACTAGGAGCGGCTTATGGATCAATCTTCAGTACGATTGGCGATATTATCGGCAGTAATCCAACCTATCGTAAAATTCTCGGTGTAACGCAAATTCATGCGGCGAATCGAGAATTGATCTTGAATTTTTTGAACATGTTAAGCTTGTTTTTTGTAGCGATCGCTGCGATTAGCGGAATTCTGATTATTTTTCGATTGAAATCAGATGACAAAAAGGGCTATCTGGAAATCCTTCACTCAAAAAGTATTTCTAAGACACGCCTAGCCTTCAGCTATTTCAGTGTTGGGACAATCGTGAGTGTTGTGGTGTTTACAGCAACTTTAGCTGGCGCCTTTTTTACTGGCAACAGCACACTGGATGACCCGATTGCAATCAAATATTTCTGGGAGACGCTGCTGGGCTTCCTACCGGCAACTTTATTCTTTGTTGGTATCGGAACATTCTTATCTGGTGCGTTACCTAAATTAACGACTGTTCTGTGGATTTATTTAGCTGCCAGTGTATTAGTCAAAATGTTTGGTCCGTTGTTGAACTTATCGGATGATGTGGCAAATATTTCGCCTTTAGGCTGGGTGGGAAAAGTACCGACCGAGAATGTTCATACGACTGTGGCAATTGTCTTAGTTGCAGTTTTTCTTATTTTGACGATTGTTGGATTAATGGGCTACAATAAGCGGGACTTGGAGTGATTGAATGAAGGAAGTAGTGAAAGATCCGCAAAAGGAACAACGCATTTTAATAACGAGCGCCAGTTTATTTGGTCAGCATGGCTATCGTGAGACAAAGACTGATCAGATTGCGGAAGAAGCTGGGGTTTCAAAAGGCTTGCTATTTCATTATTATGGAAATAAGGGGGGGTTATATCAGGCAACGTATACTTATGCTTCAGATTTTTTCTATCAGCGAATCGATTATTCGGTTTGGACGAATGCCTCTGATCTGTTAGAGATGGTCGTTGAAGCTACGAAATATAAAATCGAGTTGCAGTTGAAATATCCGCGTGAGTTTGCATTTTTGATGAAATCTTATACTGAAATGCAGACGTTGCCAGAACCTCTACGAAAAGAAATGGTACAGCGCCTAAATCAGGATTTTAGCCGCAGTATGAATTTAACAGACGAAGTGATTGGCAAACTTCCCTTGCGAAAAGAGGTTCAAGAAAAGGACGTGATCGAGACGATCTATGCCATTTTAAATAGTGAGACGACCAAGATTCAGCAGGAATTGACACAACATCCGGAATGGAAAACAATCGAGGATCTGAGGCCGGTGATTGATCGGTTGAAACGCAAGCTGAAAATACTCGAATACGGTTTTGTTGAACGCTAAAAAACTCTGTCGCCTTATTGAGGTGACAGAGTTTTAGTTTACAGAATCAAAAATCAGAAAGAATGATCATCACGAATAGGCCTTCTTCAGCTAGGGCGCCAAAGAAGAGAATCAGGCTATCGACAAATAGGACACTCATATTGGTTCCGAACATCACAGCCAACCGTTCCAGTTTATCATTAATTTTTTTCTCTTTGAAATAGACTAGGAAAAGATAGAAATTTGCTAGCACAAGTATGATCGTTGATAAGATGATGGCGATTTTCATTGGTGTGCCCCTCACTTGATTAAAAGTAATCGTTTTTCTCTTTCTCATTATACTACGCAATTTTTAGAAAAAAAGGGGTAAAGCCAAATCTGAAGAACCACTAAATCAAACTTAATTATTATGAATGACAGAAAGAAAACGGATACTAATAAGGTTGATATTTTTGGCTGAATATATTATTGTTATGACAATAGAACTTTTAAGGAGTGATATTTTGAATGAGAAGCTAGCTAAAGGAAAAGGCGCTAGTCCTTTATACAGTCAAATTGCAGATGATTTAAGATTCAAAATTATTTCAGGTGAATGGGGAGATGGAGAGAAAATACCGCCAGAGCTAGATTTATGTGATATTTATCATGTTAGTCGAATCACCATTAGAAAAGCAATTGATGAATTGGTTCGTGAAGGCCATCTATATCGCGAACGAGCAAAAGGAACCTTTGTTTTAACAATGGACCATTCTACGGAAAAGGAACATTATACAATGGTCCGTAGCTTTACTCGTGAAATGGAGGAGTTAGGAAAAAAAGTACGAACTTTATCTGCTCAGGTTCAACTTATTGATGCTTCAGAAAGAATTTCTCAACAGTTAGGAATTGAAAAGGGGTCAAAAGTGCTTCAGCTAAGAAGAACTCGAGGAGTTGATGATGGAAAAGCCTTTGCCTATTTCGTTACACATATTCCCTATACAGAAAAATTTTCGTTAGATAGCAAGGATTATTATGGTTCCTTATACGATTATTTGAAAACCTTTGATATTGTCATGAGTGAGAGCAAAGAATATGTCGAGGCATTAAGTGCAACACCAGAACTGCAAGCCGTCTTAGATGTACCAGAGAATACTCCAATTTTAAAAAGAGTCCGGATGGTTTCAAGAGCAGATGGACAATACAAAGAAATCAGCGACTGTTACTATATTGGCGATCAATACCGTTATTACATTGAAATTTAATGGACGAAAAGTGCAGAATACGATAAGTAATTTTGCACTTTTTTTAAAAAGTAGGAAGAAAGCGTTGTCTTTTTTTGAAAAATAGCATATACTTTGAATGTGCTATTGTTATAACAAAATGACATAAAAGAACAGGAGTGGAAAAAATGGCAATATCTTTTATTCGAATTGATGATCGGATTATCCATGGACAAGTGGTAACACGATGGATGAGTGAACGTGCTTGTGATGGCGTGATTGCAGTGGACGATCGTTCAGCCAACAATTCAACTTTATCGAAAGCTCTTAAAGGGGCTGTTCCTAAACCATTGAAAGGCTTCGTTATGACAGTTGATCGCACGGCTTTGAAGTGGGAAGAAATCGTCAACAGCAAAAAAAATTATTTTTTAATCGCAAAAACACCTGAAACACTTGTACGTTTGTATGATGCTGGAGCTGATTTCATTTCTTGTTATTCTATTTTAAATGTCGGGCCCATGAGCGCACGAGAAGGTGCCAAAAAAATTGGTCCGAATGTAGCAATTACTGAAGGTGAACGAGCTGCTTTCAAGCGTTTAGATGAATTAGGGATGGACATTCAATTCAAATTGGTACCGGATTCAAAAGGCTTTACTTGGAAAGATATCGAAAAATAAAGAACGGAGGAAATTATTATGCTCTTTTTCCAAGCTGTATTAATCTCACTACTATGTTACTTAGGTGCTCTCGGCACTCCTTGGTTGATGGGGTTAACCGGCGGCTGGTATACGATTAGCCGCCCTTTAGTATCAGGTTTTTTAATTGGACTTATTTTAGGAGATGTCACTCAGGGAATTATTATTGGAGTCGCTATTCAGGCAGTGTATATTGCAATGGTTACTCCTGGCGGTCAGATGCCGGCTGATTTAAATTTTGTGGCATATCCGGCAATTGCTTTAGCTATTTTATCTAACTCATCAACAGAAGTAGCTGTGACGTTAGCTACAACAATTGGCGTTATCGGTACGATCGTGTTTAATTTCTTTCAGGTTGCCAATTCTTTTTGGAATCATCGGGCACAAAAAGCGATTGAAGAAGGCAACGAAAAAGCCTTTCATTTTAATTCAATCATTGGACCACAACTACTGAGCTTTGCCTTACGTTTTATTCCGTCATTTTTAGTAATCTACTTTGGCTCAAGCTTTGCTAAGGAGTTATTAGCCAGTATGCCGCAATACCTAATTGATGTTATGGGCATCTTAGGTGGCGCACTCCCTGCAATCGGGATCGTCATGTTACTGACGGCGGTTGTCAAAGAAGACATTATGCTACTATTCTTCTTGTTTGGTTTTGTCTGCGTAATTTTCCTAAAATTAAATATGATCGCTTTGGCAATTGTAGCAGGAGTGATCGCGTATATCTATTTCCAGGCAAAATCTAAACCAACACTAAAAGCAGCTACAGATGAAGGTTCTTATGATGATTTCGATGACGAGGAGGAATTCTAATGGAACAAAAAAAATCTTACCAACTTCTAGATAAAAAAACGTTGAATAAATCGTATATTCGTTGGATGATGTACAACCTAGTAGCGACAAGTTTTGAATTCTTGGAAGCCTTTGGTTTTGCCTTATCAATGGAGCCAATCGCAAAAAAGATATATAAAGATAATCCTGAAGCACAAAAAGCGATGCTGAAAAGACACTCTGTTTTTTACAATACGGAACCACAAATCGGTTCATTGATTAATGGTGTTGTTGTTGGGTTAGAAGAACAACGAGCATTAGGCAAAGAAGAAATCGATGATGATTTTGTCAATGGTTTAAAAGTCGGTTTGATGGGGCCTTTAGCAGGGATTGGTGATTCAATGATTCCTGGGATGCTGATTCCGATCCTGCTTTCGATCGGGATGGGATTGTCAGAAAAGGGTAGTATTCTAGGACCAATCTTTTATATCGTTGCTTACAATACAATCATAATGCTAGGTTCACGCTTCTTATTTTTTAAAGGCTATGAACTGGGAGCTGAGTCCGTTGATACTTTTGTCGGAGAAAAAGCGCAACAGATTACACAAGCTTTTTCAGTTCTAGGTATGATCGTGATCGGCGGAGTCGCGGCAAGCTATGTTAATTTAAAACTGCCGATCGTCTTGAAATTCAGCAGTGCGAAGATTGACATTCAACAGATTTTAGATGGTATTTTCCCAAATCTATTGCCGTTAGTTTTGGTCTTAGTTTCATGGTACTTGATGGCAAAAAAAGGCGTTTCTGCCTTAAAACTAATCGGAATTTATTTTATTGCAGCCTTTGGCGGTGTAGGGATCGCTTATTTGATCCAAATGATGTTTTAAACATAATTTAGTAGAAGGAGCAATGACGATGATCGGAGTTTTATTAGTGAGTCATTCAGAACTAGCTCATGGTATGAAAACAGCAGTTGAATTTGTCGCCGGTGAGCAGAAAAATTTCTTTTCTCTTGGATTAGAAGAATCAGGAGTAGAGACGTATAGGAAAAAGCTGGAAAAGTTAGTCACTGAGTTGCCAAAAGAGATCAAACAGATGCTGATTATCTGTGATATTCCATCAGGTTCGCCTGGAACAAACGCTTATGACGTCTTGTCTCAAACTGGCATGGAGGTAGAGATGGTATCGGGCATGAACCTGGCGATGCTACTAGATATGATCTTGATGCGTGAAGGAAAAGAACTCCAACAATTGATTGCAGATGGGATCAAAGCTGGGAAAGAAAGTATTGTTCGAATGGATTTTTCTGAAGAAGAGGATGACGAAGAATTCTAATGTCATATCATTATAATTATTAAAGAGGGGTAAAAATGACGTATAATTTGCGACCGGAAATCAAGATTAAACACGCTGCACAAACATGGAATAATTATGACGAGATTGCCGAAGAACTAAATAAACAATTTAATGATGGCAAGAAAACTATTACTTTAGAATGCTACCCGGGCGTTAATTTACTTGAACTGGAGAAACAGCTGCTAAGTAAATTGACAGATGTTCGATTAGTTAAAGCAGATGACTACGCCTATGACGCTGAAACGGTGACGAATAAAATCGCTGCGAACATGACCGAAGATCGTGTCTTTGGCATTATGTCTCATGCAACACTAAATGATTTTTATCCAGAATATGAAGTGAAACAAGTGCAAAAAGAACTAGCTGAAGAAAAGAAGAGGATCGTAGTTTATGGTACAGGGGCTGCGATTATACAGCCGCAGCCAGATATTTTATGTTATGCCGATTTAACGCGCTGGGAGATTCAAAAACGTCATCGCGCAGGTATGTCGAACTGGAAAGCCGCGAATGAAAAAGAAGATAATCTAAAAAAGGTGAAGCGCGGATACTTCTTCGAATGGCGCATCGCTGATAGATTAAAACAACAGCTAACTGAACAAATTGATTACCTGATTGATACAAATATCCCTGAACAAGCAAAAATGGTCGATGGAACGAGCTATCAGGTTGCTTTGGATCAAATCGTGGAACAGCCGTTCCGATTAGTTCCATATTTTGACGCCAGTGTTTGGGGCGGTCAATGGATGAAGAAAGAATTTAATTTGGATTCTGAAAAGGAGAACTACGGTTGGGCCTTTGATGGCGTACCAGAGGAAAACAGTCTATGTCTGAATTTTTCAGGAACTGAGATAGAAATTCCAGCAATCAACGTGGTACACCAACGTCCGATTGCTTTACTAGGAAAAAAAGTTCAGGCACGCTTTGGAAATGAATTCCCGATTCGTTTCGATTACCTGGACACTGTAGGTGGTGGCAATTTAAGCCTACAGGTCCATCCACGGGTGGATTATATCCAGGATAAATTTGGTATGCCCTATACGCAAAATGAAAGCTATTATATTTTGCAGGCTTCTGAAAAATCAACGATCTATCTCGGTGTAAAAGAAGGAACAGAGAAAGCCGAACTTTTTAATGAGCTGCGCAAAGCAGAAAAGGGCGACTATCGTTTCCCAGATGAAAAATACATCAATTGTTTCCCAGTGAAAAAACATGACCACTATTCGATCCCAGCTGGTACGATTCATTGTGGTGGACCAGATACAGTGGTGTTGGAAATCAGTCAAACACCGTACATTTTTACCTTTAAACTATGGGATTGGGAACGTTTAGGATTAGATGGTGTTCCAAGACCTGTCCATTTGGCACATGGAGAAGAAAATGTGAATACTGATTTTGACACGACTTGGGTCCAAGAAAATCTGATCAATCCGGTTGAAACACTTCATAAGGATAGTGAAAGCCGAGTTGAAAAGACTGGATTGCATGAACTGGAGTTTATTGAGACTCATCGTCATTGGTTCAAAAAAGAAGTGATAGTGGATGTTCATCAAAGCGTCAACATGTTGAACTTAGTGGAAGGTGAGACAATCACGGTCGAAAGTTTGAATAACAGCTTTGAACCTTTTGAGATTCATTACGGAGAGACTTTCATCGTTCCAGAAACAATCAAAGAATACAAATTAGTCAATCAAGGTGACCCAAATAAAGAGGTAGCAGTGATTCAAGCATTTGTCAGAAATTTATCGTAAATCAAGAGGTGAGAAAATGATTGATACAGGACTAGGTATAACCTTTGATGAATCCTCCCATGAATTTATCTATCCATCTTCTGTTTTTGGTCCGTCTCAAGCTGAGCAACGCTATTTAAAAGATATTCTTCAAAGTCTGGCGGATCATAAGGCGACAGGACCTGAGATCGTTTATTCGATCGCGATGGATGTAGGATTAGAAAGAGATCGAGCAGACTTGCTGGAACGCGAATTACTTTTTGGCGTCGTTGCTTACGCGAAGGGTTCGATCGGTGAAGAACCAGTCAAGAGTCAAGGGCATATCCATTCAATTTCTAAGGCTTGTCAAATGTCAACTCCCGAGGTTTATGAGATCTGGTCAGGAGAAGCGATCATTTATATGCAGGAAAGAGCAACAGATGACCCAGGTCGTGGTTATGCTGTTCGAGCAAAAGCTGGAGAAGTCGTGATTGTTCCGCCCGGCTGGGCACACTGCACAATCAACGCCTCAAGATCTGAGAAAATGATTTTTGGCGCATGGTGTGTACGAGATTTCGGTTTTGAATATGAAGACGTACGAGCGCATAACGGTTTAGCTTATTATCCTAAATTTGATGCTCAAGGTACAATCGTCTGGGATCAGAATCCTAGTTACCGCTCAGACAAGCTAGTTGAGAAATCACCACGTGAATACACAGAGTTTATGATCGAATCTGATTTACCAATTTATCAGCAGTATCAACAAGATAAGAATAAATTTGATTTTGTTGTCCGTCCAGATCTATGTAAAGAAAAATGGGAAAATTATCTCCCATGAAATGATACGAAAAGGAGTCTGTGATGATCAATAAAAGTAAAGTAATGTATAACGGAGAGACGTTCAAGTTAGAAGGTACGGGTATCAAAGAGAAAGAGACTCGGGCAAAAGACTTAGCGGGATATTTTTTAAATTCAGAAGCATATGAAAAATTAGATCCGGAAACGGTGATGTATCGTGTGGAATATCAAGACAATGATTTAGTCGAAGGAACTCCCGGAGGATTGTATTTTGGTATTACTCATTTATATCCAGGAGTTGTTGGAGCAGAATATTTTTTGACAAAAGGACACTTTCATGCGAAAAGAAACACTGGGGAGTACTATTTTGGGCTAGAAGGTCATGGTTTGTTAATGATGACAGAAAATAGCGAGACGATTTTAGAAGAAGTACGTCCTGGATCAGTTCACTATATACCAGGAAATAAGGCTCATCGTTTAATTAATACGGGATCAAAAGAGTTATCTGTTTCGGCCTGCTGGCAAACAGAGTCAGGGCATGATTATGCACTTCCAGAAGAAATGTTTCCTTTAAGAGTTTTTCGGGATATAGTGGGAAAGCCTGTTATTGAAACAAATAGCTAAAAAGCTGGCGTGATTTTATCGCGCCAGCTTTTTTAAGATAGTTTTAAACTATCTTTGCTTTTTTCGTGAATAAATAAAATGGACTGACACCAAGCAATTGCTCAGCTATACTTAAAACAAGAAAGTAATGAAGGGGATGAGAACGATGAACTTTGCTGCATCGGATTTTGATTATTATGAACGCACAATCAAGGTCATGTATCAGAACTATTATTGGAAACGGCTTATGGTCAGTGGAATTGCATTAGTTATTATTATAGCTTACAGTAGTATTTTCCAAGATAACTTGTTTTTGAATATCCTATTGATGGGAATACTAGCTTGTGCAATGGTTTATTTATTTTTAGAAAAACAAAAATTTTCAGAAGTCTATCAAGCTTTTCTCGCAGAAAATCAACCAGAAGTGCAGATTCATAAAATTCAAGAAGAAGAATACAGCTACAATGTGATAGATGCTGAAAAAGTCCGGATCAATAAAAAAGGCGTGCGCAATCTGCCTTCTAATAACAAACAGTACACAATGATGGTTGGGTTCTCAAAAGCCTTTTTTTCTCGGGAGCCGCTACAAATTGTCTATTATGACATGCTTGACCTTACATATGAAGAAAAATTCCGTTTAAAGCGTAACGGTTATAGCTCAGTACCACGCTTTTTAAGACGATTTACTTTGAGTAATTTAAAGGCGAGTGCTGGAAATGCGGTTAGCTTTATTTTAGGTAATATTTTCCTCTTATTTATTTTATTTCGATTATTACGTTATTTATGGTCGTTCCTGCGAATGTTTTTTTAATAAAGATCAACGTTATCACTTGTGGAAGACTCCACAGGTGATTTTTCATATTTTAGATGATTTTGCCTCAGTGAAGTCCTTTCCATGGTAAACTAATTTTGAAATCGTTTTACGAACAGTACAGGAGGGAAGAAATTGATTAAAACAATTATTATTGGTCCTCGGGGGAAGATGGGGCGTTTAATCACGCAAATAGCTGCTGATAGTAAAGAATTAAAGCTAATAGCTGGAGTCGGAGCAAAAGATCGTGACTATATAGGTCAGGATTTAGGACAGACGGCATTACTTGGACGTAATCTAGGAGTATTTGTTGTGGATAATTTGGAAGAAGTAATTGACGAGTGCGATGTTATTATTGATTTTTCAACAAGAGAGATGGGCTTGAAGGTATTACAATTAGCTAAGAAACATGGAAAAGCTTTGGTTTGTGGAACGACTGGATTTAGTTCAGAAGAAATGAAATTATTTCGTGAAGCTGGAGAGACAATTCCAATGCTCTATGCCGCCAATACTTCAAAACTGGTAAATGTCATGAATAAATTATTGCAGTTGGCCACCGCGGCTATTGGAAAAGAAACGGATATTGAAATTGTAGAAATGCATGATCGCTGGAAAAAGGACGCACCAAGCGGAACGTCAAAAGAAATAGGTGAGTTGATTGCACATGAGTTAGGAGCTGAGCTTTCGAATTTAGCGATCTATGGTCGTGAAGGAACTGGCGAACGTGGAAAGGGAACGATCGGTTATCACTCTGTTCGTATGGGAGATACACCAAGTAGCCACACCGTTTTCTTTGGCGGATTCGGTGAACGGTTAGAGATTAGTCATCATTCGACCGATTGGCGAGGGTTCGCAAAAGGAGCTTGCGATTGCGCACTATTTTTGGCTAAACAGCCACCAGGTAATTACTCGGTTTCCGATGTCTTGAAAATTTAGATAAACTGTTTTTTTAAGAGATATTTTTCACTGAATATTTTTCTAAAGTTAGTTCATTATCTAGATTTATCTAATCATCAAGATAGTTATTTTACTTTTTTTCTGAGAGTTTATTGATTGACTTCTCATTTTTTAAGTGCTAAATTTAATCCAATCATTTAAGGAGGTCAGGACTCATGACAAACAACATTGCGAAATTTATGAAACTTCAAACAGTTGAATCAGCATGTTGTTGTATGGTGCATAAAAGCAGCATACCATTTTGTCATGCCTATTAACTGTTCTGAGTTCGTTTAAAAAGAAGGATACTTCTCATTTTAACGATTCCAAGAGGTGCAGCTTTAATAGCTGCACCTCTTTTTTGTCAGTCCCGCTTTTCTGAGTGTAAAAAGATCGAGGGATGTTCATTGGATCAGAAAATTTATGATCGTGCTGTTTAGCGGAATGATATGCGTACGAAAATAACTTCATTTTTCTGGTTTTTAGAAAAATGATTACATCAAAAATGAGCTAGATACCGTTGTTATCACATTCTAACGTGATTAGAAAATAGTACCTATATAAAAAAAGACAGGAGGAACCACCATGTGTTGTTGCTTAACAGATGAACGCTGAAGAAATGACTAAATATTAGGAGGAAATCAAATGCATTTATCAACGAAATTAATTCACGGAGGAATCAGTGAAGACCCATTGACAGGATCGGTCAGTGTACCAATCTATCAAACCTCGACATACCGTCAAACAAAATTAGGAGAACCGGGAGATTTTGAATATTCACGTTCTGGTAATCCGACTCGTTTAGCCCTAGAAGAACTAATTGCCGAACTTGAAGGTGGAGTGAAGGGTTTTGCTTTTGGGTCTGGCTTAGCAGCTATTCATGCGACATTATCTTTATTCCAACCGGGAGATCATTTGATTCTAGGTGATGATGTGTATGGTGGAACGTTCCGTTTATTGGAAAAAGTCTTTAAGCCACTGGGTTTAAGCTACACGATGGTAGACAGTCGGGAACTTTCACAATTAGAAGCGGCTTTTACCGAAAAAACAAAGGCACTCTATTTAGAAACACCAAGTAATCCGTTATTAAAAATTGTCGATATAAAAGAGAGTGCAGCGTGGGCAAAGAATCATGAGTTACTGACAATTGTTGATAATACATTTGCAACCCCTTATTTGCAGCAGCCGTTATTACTGGGCGCAGATATTGTTTTGCATAGTGGGACAAAATATTTAGGGGGACACAGTGATTTAGTGGCTGGTTTAGCAACAACGAATAGCCAGGAGTTAGCTGAAAAAATTGGTTTCTATCAGAATTCGATTGGCGGAGTTCTTGGGCCACAAGACAGCTGGTTGCTGCAAAGAGGAATCAAAACCTTAGCCGTGCGAATGGAAGCTCATCAAAAGAATGCGGCAACACTTGCAAACTATTTAGTTGCCCATCCAGCCGTGGGAAAAGTATACTATCCTGGACTATCTGGCCATACTGGACATGAAATCGCTGCGAAACAGATGCGCGGTTTTGGAGGAATGGTGGCTTTTGAGTTAGTGAATGAAAGTAGAGTTGCCGAATTTGTTGAAGCACTGGAAGTCGTTACTTTGGCCGAAAGCCTCGGTGGTGTTGAAAGTTTAATTGAGGTTCCAGCGGTGATGACTCATGCCTCGATACCAAAAGAAAAACGAGAAGCGTCTGGCATTAATGATGGCTTGATTCGATTATCGGTGGGAATTGAAGATATTGAAGATTTAAAGCAGGATTTAAACCAAGCGTTAGAAGGGAAAAAATAAAATGAAAAAATCAATTATTGCAGTTGCTAGTTTATTAGTCGTCGGTGCCTTATTTTTAGCAGGCTGCCAGTCAAAAGGTGATGGTGAAGCAAACTCGGAAAAGGTTTTGCGTGTAGGAACAGAAGGAACGTATTCACCATTTTCTTTTCGGGATGATAATGATAAGTTGACTGGTTACGATGTGGATGTCGCAAAAGCAGTGGCGAAAAAAATCAACTACAAAGTTAAATTTGTGGAAGCACCTTGGGATTCGATGTTAGCAGCCTTTGATGCAAATAAATCCGATGTGATCTTCAACCAAGTGTCGATCACCCCTGAACGTAAAGAAAAATATTTGTTTAGTACACCGTATTCAGTTTCTCATCCAGCATTGATCGTAAATAAAGACAATAATGAGATTAAGGACTTCGCTGATTTGAAGGGCAAAACCTCCGCTCAATCATTAACTAGTAACTACGCTCAAATGGCAGAAGATCTTGGTGCAGAGATCTCCAGTGTTGATGGTTTTAGTAAGGCAGTGGAACTGGTTGGCGACAATCGTGCAGATGCTACTTTAAACGATGATGTGACCTATTACGATTATTTGAATCAAAAGCCAAATGCGCCAATCAAAATCGTTAAAACTTCAGATGAAGCCACAGAAGTAGCCGCAATGTTCCATAAAGATGATAAAGAATTAGCTGAGAAAGTCGATAAGGCCATCAAAGAGTTAGAAGCAGATGGTACCTTGACGAAGCTATCAGAAAAATATTTCAAGAAGGACATTTCTAAATAGAGGGAAGGACTAAGTAAAATGGAACGAACAATTGATATTATTCAAAGCTCAGCGCTGCCGTTGTTTTGGGCACTCTTAAAAATGACGATTCCCTTAACTCTGATTTCTTTCGCTTTGGGAATGGTCTTGGCATTAATCACTGCCTTAGCACGGATTTCAAAAAATCGCATTTTAAATGGAATCTTTTTCCTATATGTTTGGGTTTTCCGCGGAACGCCTTTATTAGTCCAATTATTTATCGTCTTTTTTGGACTTCCTTCTGTAGGAATCCAAATGGACGCATGGACTGCAGCGATTTTGACTTTTTCATTGAATACCGGCGCGTATGCTTCTGAAAACATTCGTTCCGCTTTACTAGCGATTCCTCAGGGTCAATATGAGTCCGCCGCTTCTTTAGGGATGAGCCGTTGGCAGATTTTATATCGTATTATTTCGCCGCAAGCTTTTAAGATCGCTTTGCCGCCCTTGTCCAATAACTTTGTTAGTCTCGTTAAAGATACGTCGTTGGCAGCAAGTATCACGATTGTAGAAATTTTTATGACTGCTCAACGAATCGCTGCTCGCACTTACGAACCATTACTGCTCTACTGCATGGTGGCGGTCTATTACTTAGTGTTTTGTACCTTCTTGAATTATTTGCAGTCCGTACTTGAAAAACGGATGGTCTATTAGGGGGAAGTAACATGTTAACCATCGAGAAATTAAATAAAAGATTTAATGATAATCAAGTGTTAAAGGAAATTGATTTAACCTTTCAACCCGGAGAGACAACTGTCATCTTAGGACCTTCGGGTTCAGGGAAAAGTACTTTGTTGCGTTCGATCGATTTATTGGAGACACCAGACAGCGGCAGAATCAAAATTGATCAGAACAATCTTTCTTTCCCACAAAATCTATCCTTTCGTCAATTGAAGGAATATCGTGGACATTTCAGTATCGTTTTCCAAGCCTATAACCTTTTTCCTCACTTGACGGTACTCCAAAACGTCATGGAGGGTCCTACACAGGTGAAGAAAATTTCGAAAGAGCAAGCAAAAACGCAGGCAGAACAATTACTGACAAAGGTCGGATTATTAGACAAAGCAAACGAGCATCCAAAACAATTATCTGGTGGACAAATGCAACGAGTAGCGATTGCTCGTGCATTAGCAATGGAACCAGAGTTTATGCTTTATGATGAACCAACGAGTGCGCTAGACCCAGAGTTGGCACAAGAAGTGCTGCAAGTAATCAAGGATTTAGCAGAATCAGGAAACGGCCAAATTGTTGTAACTCACCATTTAGAGTTTGCTCGCAAGGTAGCAGATCGAATCGTTTTCCTTGAAGAAGGACAAGTTACTTTTAACGGCAGCAGTCAGGCTTTCTTTGAAAGTGACAATCCGCGAATTCAACGTTATCTGCAACAATTATTATAAGCTAAAAGCCGACATCAGAATTTTGATGTCGGCTTTTTCATGTGGTTGATCTAGCTTAATATTTGTTCAATTGTGCCTTTGTTTTTGGTTCTTGAACTTTTATTATGATCATCTTAGTGATTTCCATCAATAAAACTGCTGAAATCGCTAGAACTAGAGCCAAACCAATTTCCTTCAAAGCAAAGCTTGCTGGAATAGCGAAAACTTCTCGTAACCCTGGTAGTAATGTCAGACTGAAGAATCCACCACAAACAAGAATTGCCAGCAAAACCATTTTATTGGAGAATAAACCAACTTGTATGGAAGTTTGCGTGTTGGAACGAGCTGCAAAAGTTTGTAGTGTCCGACTTAAAATCAAGGTTGAAAAGGCCATCGCGACTCCCATTTCAGCGGATTGCAGATTTCCGATCCATTGAGCAGTAATCACGGCAATGGCGATCAAAATCCCTCGATAGGTTACAGAAATCAATGTTTTTCCAGTGAAAATCCCGCTATCTGGATCCCGTGGCTGACGCTTCATAATCGTTGGTTCCGCTTTTTCCATGCCTAAAGCAATTGCCGGCAGTGAATCATTTACCAAATTGATAAAAAGTAGCTGCAAAGCAGTAAATGGATTAGCCCAACCGATTGCTAAGGCAAAGATGATCGCGATGATCGCACCTAAATTCCCAGCAAATAGATAAGCAACAGCCTTTTTGATATTATCAAAAACATTTCGTCCAACTTCGACAGCTTTAATAATTGAAGCAAAGTTGTCATCCGTCAGAACCATAGCGGCAGCATCTTTCGCAACATCTGTTCCGGTTCCCATCGCAATCCCAATATCTGCTTGTTTTAACGCGGGTGCATCATTAACACCGTCACCAGTCATAGCAGAGATTTTGCCTTTGTCCTGCCAAGCACGGACGATTCGGATTTTATTTTCTGGTGAGACACGAGCATAGACAGTGATTTGCTCTAATTGTTCAGCTAACTCAGCTTCACTCAACTGATCCAATTCAGCACCAGTCAATGCAAGATCACCTCGTTGAAATATTCCAATTTCTTTAGCGATGGCGACAGCAGTCGTTTTATGGTCACCGGTAATCATCACTGTTTGGATACCGGCAGAGTTGGCATCAGCGACTGCTCGGAATACTTCTTCCCGTGGTGGGTCGATCATTGCCAGCAATCCGACTAAGATCAGATCTTTTTCGTCATCCAACGTTAATGAATCTGTTGCTACTTCTTTGTAAGCAAAAGCTAATACACGCAATGCCTGTTCAGAAAAGGCTTCATTTTGTTTTTGGAATCGCGTTTTAAGCTCTGGTGTAAAATCAACGACCTGTCCGTCAAGCAACACTTTCGAGCTGCGTTCAAAGACGATATCTGGACCACCTTTAGTTACCATGGTTTTCTGTTGATTGATCGTGTGAAGCGTCGACATCAATTTACGGTCCGAATCAAAAGGCAGTTCCGCCTGACGAGGATATTTTTTACGCAAGTCGCGATACGATTGGTTTTGTTCTTCACTGTAGTCGATTAATGCAATCTCGGTTGGATCACCTAATTTTGTGCCGTCTTCACTAATCGTTGCGTCATTTGCTAACACACTGATTTCAATCAAACGTTGTTCATCTGCTTCCCAGTGTTTAGGATCGTTTGAAAATTCTCCGCTTTGTCCGTCGGCTAAGAAGTGGTCAACAACGGTCATTTTGTTTTGTGTCAAGGTCCCTGTTTTATCAGTACAAATAATGCTTGTTGAACCCAGTGTTTCTACAGCAGGTAGCTTACGAATGATCGCATGCTGTCTCGCCATTTTCTTCGTTCCTACTGAAAGAACGATTGTAACGATTGATTGCAGTGCTTCGGGAATCGCCGCCACAGCTACAGCTACAGCGAACATAAAGGCATTAACAATATCTTGCGTCATATCAGCTGAACCTTCTAAGAAAACTCGCAGTAATTGAATCCCTAAGATGACTAAAGATAAGACCAAAATCGCCATACTTAATTTCTTACTAAAACTATCTAACCCTCGTTGAAGAGGTGTTTTTTGTTCAGTAGTTGATTCTAATAAACCAGCAACCTGACCAATCTCAGTATCATTGCCTGTAGCAGTTACTAAAAATTTCCCGCGACCATAAGTCACGATTGTTCCGCTAAAGACCATGTTGATACGGTCACCAATAGGGACATCATTACCAAATGTTTTGATTTCTTTTTCAGCTGGTGTCGATTCACCAGTCAGCATCCCCTCATCAACTTTTAGCGAACCGGCTTCGAGCAAACGCCCGTCAGCTGGTACATAGTCACCAGCTTCTAGAATAACGATATCTCCAGTAACGATTTCTTTAGCCGGAATACTTTGCTCCTGTCCACCACGAAGAACACTAGCATCAGGTGCAGAAAGTTTTTTCAAAGCATCTAATGAGCCCTCAGCCTTTTTTGTTTGGATGACACTTACGACTGAATTGAGTAATAACACAGCAAAAATAACGATTGATTCAATGTGGGCTCCCATAATCATTTGAACAACGGCAACGATCAATAAGACAATCACCATCGCGTCTTTGAAGGTTTCTAAAAATAAAGTTAGCGAGGATTTTTTCTTCGCTTCTTTTAATTGATTTGAACCATTTTCTTGTAATCGCTGTTGAGCTTCTGTTTGGCTCAAACCTTCTGGTGAGGTATTCAAGTCTTTCATTAATCTGTCTGTTTCTTGTTGGTACACGTGTTTTGTCAATTTATAGCCTCCAATAATTTTTATTTCACTTGATTCGTAACTTTTGGCAGTTGATACTGTTATGTGCGTGTGATTGACTAATCCGTTAATAGTGGCTAGCTCAATATTTACGAAATCCTTTTTTCAAAAAACGAAAAAAGGAATTTATTTTCGTACGCATATCATTTTTCTAATCACGCTGAAGCGTGATTAGAAAAACTGACAAAAAGAGACCTAAGGCAAGTGTTTAAACTTGTCTTAGGTCTCACCATTTCATACGATACCAGAAAACCATCGCTGGTTAACTTACTGTTGATATCACAACAACAACGTTGCCGGTTACTCCCCTAAGGAGTTATTAATATGACTAAATCCTAACGGAAATCATTTTCGATTGCAAGAAATATGCTGGTTTCATTTAATAAAGTCATCAAATAAGTTAGGAAAGCCTTTTAATATTGATTTTTATGAAGTTATTTAATTTTTCTTAAGCAGCTATTTTCCTTCGATGATCGTTTTGATCGTACTTTCATCCAATCCTTTTAAAACTTGAATCAGCATTTCCCGAGCGGCATCAAAATCAGCGATGCTGAACATTGTTTGATGGGTGTGGATATAGCGACCACAAACACCGATCACGGTACTTGGGATTCCTTCATTCGCTGTGTGAGCAGCACCTGCATCGGTTCCACCTTTAGAAACAAAGTATTGATACGGAATATTATGTGTTTCCGCAGTATCCAGTAAATATTCCCGCAAACGTGGTAGCAGAATCATACCAGGGTCTTGAATACGTAACAGCGTTCCTTCTCCTAAGTGCCCGAAAGTCCCATTAGTTGTGATTAAATCATCGGCAGCCGAACAATCGACTGCAAAGAATAAATCTGGTTTGAATTTTGTAACGGCAGGCTTTGCTCCTCGCAAGCCGACTTCTTCCTGCACATTTGCACCGGCGATTAGCGTATAGTCTAGTTCTTCCTTTTGCAATGCTTCCAATGCTTCTAAAATGACAGTACAGCCGTAGCGATTGTCCCAAGCTTTACTGATAATATTTTTACCATTTGCGGTTTTGATTGTTTCAGTTTGTGGAACAATTGTATCCCCTGGTAGAACACCGTAAGCCAAAGCTTCATCCTTTGATTCAAATCCAGCATCAAAAAGAATATCTTCAATTTTAACCTGTCCTTGTCCGTTTGTTCCGCGTAACAAATGTGGGGGCACAGAAGAAGAGATGCAGGGATAATTACCTTTGCTAGTTTTTAGAGTAAAGCGTTGAGCAGAAACCACATAAGGATTCCAACCACCTAAAGGCACAACCCTGAATAATCCGCGCGAGGTGATTTCTGTTAACATGAAGCCAACCTCGTCCATATGAGCTGCAACCATCACACGTGGTTTGCTTTCATCAGCTTGACGCAGACCAAAAATTCCGCCTAAACCATCTTGCTGCACATCATCTACTAAAGGCGTGATAGCAGTTCGCAGATAGTCGCGAATATCTTCTTCAAAACCGCTCGTTCCTTGCAGTTCCGTTAATTCTTTAATTCGTTGAAACGTTTTTTCTTCCATTAAAAATCCCCCTTGATATTAAAATCCGTTCTCATTATAAGTCTTTGGTACGTGAAAATAAATCAATTCAAAGACGAGTGACTGCTGATTCATTTGTTGTTGTTTTTTCCCAAAGGTTTTCTCGGTGATTTTAGCTATTTCCACTGGAGAAAACTCCCCCAAAAAGTATTCCTGAAAAAAATCACGAGGGACATCTTCAGAATTTGTATACGCAAATTTTTTTGTAAGATATGGAATGTGCAGCTCATTTAAAAATGCTTTATAACGTTCATTCAATAACAAATCAGAGTTTATCTCCTCGTAAGGCGAGAAGAGCTGATCCTCGTCTGTTATAACACGTAAAATCAAACACCAATCATGACTTGCTTGGCAAAAATCGAGTAGCTCTTCTTTTGTTTGTAAAGCAGGATTCATGGCTGAAAAAACAATGCCATAACGCTGTTTATTCTGTGATAAGAAATTTTTTTGATCGTTTTTGATCAACTGAACAGTACTACTAGATTTAGCAGCTGCAAGTTTCAACATTTCCGCTGATAAATCTACAAGATCATATTTTTCTACATATGCTTTTAATGTAGATAAATAACGACCGGAACCTCCAGCAAGATCCAAAAAAGTTTGGCAGGGAAGGAGATTTTCTGCTAGTAAAAAATCTCGCAGCTCTTCAGCAATGGGAAATATTGATTCTTGTTGAATCGCTTCATATTCTTCGGCAAACTCATCCCAAAATGTTTCGAGCTCATTCAGATAATCAGTCATAATAACTCCTCTTTCTAAGTGTTAATTGACTTCAGTATACACCTCGTTGATGGATAAATTCACGAAATTGTGCCAATAAAACAGATAGTATGTTTAATGAACAGAAAATTACGAAGATTTTTGTTATTGGAAAAGCAGAAACTGTTCAATTACATTTGAAAAACAACTAAGCAGTCCATTATAATTGAAGTATTGTATTAAATAAGGGTTAGGGGAGGACGATTTTATGGTGGCTATTAAAATTATTGAATGGGAAGATAAGTATGCCGAACAGTTTAAACGACTTTCATTGGAGTGGTTGGAAAAATATGTTTCTGTTGAACCGGCAGACTTAGAAATCATAAATAATCCCCATAGGAGTATTTTGGACAATGGTGGAATGATCTTCTTTGCCCTTTGTGATGGTCTAATCGTTGGAACTGTTGCTATGATAAGACAGAAAGATGGGAGCTTCGAACTAGCCAAATTAGCCGTAACGGAAGGCTATAAAGGTTTAAAAATCGGAAATCTGTTGATGGAAAAATCTTTGGAATTTGCAAGTCAAAGAAAAGCAATTACTGTTTTTCTATATACAAATCGAAGGTTATTGCCAGCGATTAACCTTTACGAAAAGTTTGGTTTTAAAGAGGTACCAGTAGCTCAAAATAAATATATCGAAGCAGATATGAAGATGGAACTAAAATTTTAAGCTGTTTATTTCATTTCTTTTGAATGAATTCCACAAAGGTTTAAAGCATGAATGAGTTAGAGAAATGTAAATAGTGTAATGAAATGTTTCGTTGGAAAGGAGGACTCCTCAATGAAGATCCAAGCTGTTACTAAGAGTGAGGTTACAGATAGATTATTAGAAATATTGGATCAGCAGCAGGTTGATTTTTTTGCATCGGAACCTGAACCCGATGCTTCTGAATGGGCTTTTTGTGCGAAGGAGGATAAGCATATAATTGGTGGAATCACAGCGAAAAAGCAATATCAGACAATGCACATTTCATTATTAGCTGTTGATCCAGCTTATCGTAAAGACGGCATAGGTAGTCAATTGTTGGCTAAAATGGAACAAGTAGCTTTAAAACACCAAGTTACGACGATTACCTTAACGACAAAAGCGTATCAAGCATTGGATTTTTACTTAAAACATGGCTATGAAGTTTTTGGCGAACTGAAGGATGTTCCAATGATGGGTACAACAAAATATTATTTGGTAAAAAAAATAAGCAGATGAAGGAAAGCTCCCTTCATCTGCTTATTAAAAGTAATAATACTGTACGACCATAATAGCTATCAAAACGAGAATCCCTGGCAAATAGTTAGAGACACGAATCTTGGTCAGTTTCATGACGTTTAAGCCAATCGCTAAGATCATCAAACCGCCGATTGCACTGATTTCGTTCATTAAACTATCTAGCAGCTCTGTAGGTAAATAACGAACAATGACGCTAGCAAAAATCGTGATAGCGCCTTGATAAATCAAAACCGGAAATGCTGAGAACAGAACACCGATGCCTAGTGAAGCAGTCAGCATGATGGACATGAAGCCATCCATTACCGCTTTAGTAAATAGGGTCTGGTGGTTACCGGTAACGCCACTTTCGATAGCTCCAATAATCCCCATTGAGCCAATGACATAAATCAAAGTTGCAGTGACAAAGCCCTCTGCGAAGTTGCTATTGCCCCGAGCAAAACGATTTTCAAGAAAAAGACCTAAGCGTGTCATGGAGTCTTCGATTTTTAGAAATTCGCCGATCATTCCCCCAAGGCAAATACTGATGATGATAATGATAAAAGAACTTGCTTGTAACGACATTTGAATGGCCAATGCAACGACCCCTAAAGAAATCCCTTTTGTTACTGTATCTTTCGTTTGTTCCGTAATATTTCGTAAAATGATACCAGAAAAACTTCCAGCCATAATCGCAAGGCAATTTACCAATGACCCCAACAACAACATACTATTCACCCGTTTCTATGATTTCGATTAAAAAATAATTAATTCTTATTTAGACATCATCTTACCATGAGTGAGATTTTTTTTGAATAGTAAAAAAAACTGTACACCACTTCCCTAAAAGAAAGTGGTGTATAGTCTGATAGCTAGATATTATGTCTTTTTTTCTCGTTCTCGTTTAGCTAAGGTCGGCATAATGAAGCCCAAACCAATCAACACAGCGATTCCAACAATATTGATAATTAGTTCGTGCCAAAACAGGCTTGAACCATAAGGGGCATCCTGTGGTAAAACACCGAATAAAGTAGCGATAATAGTAACAACTAAACACCAGCCGCCAACAAACACGGCCATTCGATCATTCTTAATGAAGACATAGTCTGATTGAAATTTTTGACTATCTAGGCGAATCCGAATAAAGGCATAGAAAATCCAGCAAGTTACACCTGGCGAAATGATGCCGTTAAGATTCAATAACCAATTGAAAATGTCATTCATTTCAGGTAAGAAAACGCCCAATAACAGAATAAACGCACTTAAGGCTGTGGTTAAAATGTAGCCGTTGATTGGTAAGCCTTCAGCGTTCAATTTCGTTAATTTTTTTGGCATGAATTGTTTACCAGTATCAGAAATCAGCATACGCGTCATAGCATCTAGTAAGACGGCTAGCAACGCACACATATAAATAATTTGTGTAACGGCAAAAATATACATCAGAGTATTGCCTAAATGGAAGAACTCTCCCAAACGCTGAAAGGCATAATAAGAGCCATTCATCTTTAAGTTATCTGGCAGGTGATGTGCATTGAAGAAGACGCCTAATGAGAAAGAACCAAAAACTGTTAAGAAAATCGTCATCACGGTCAACATAATCATGGCTTTGGGAAATTCTCGTTGCGGTTTACGCATCCGCGTGACAAATGGAGCAACCAGTTCGGCTCCGTTAATGGCATAGATTAAAAGTCCAATCGTAGTCAAATAATGAAGATCAAACTTCGGTATGACAGCTCCAAGATTCATTGGCTGCGTTTCAATGTGTCCATTGGGCATAAACAATGAAGCGAACGTCATGAAGACGAATAAGATTGCCATGATGAACATGGCGCCCCCACCTAATGTGCTCAATACTTCTAGTGATTTTTTAAAATGACGTTGCAAGAAAATAAAAGCTAGGAAAACACAGAAGGTTAATAAGGCAAACATCGAATTAGACATTTTGTCTTCCATTGAATCATTTCCATTGATCAACCAACCAAAGCCGACAACAACAGCATTGGCAGTATCAACTACATAAGGAATTGACGCTGCCCAGTAGGTCCAGGCAGTGAAATAACCTAAACGATCACCGCTGGTTCCTCGAACCCACGAGGTCAGACCGCCGCCTTCATGATTAAAAACAGAACCCAATTGGCCAACCATTAAAGAATAGGGAATCACGTATAATAGCAGTAAAATTATCCAAGAAGTGATCACACCTAATCCTTGATTAGCAAAATTATAAATAATATCATCAAAGCCGATAACTGTAACAAATGACATCATGGCAAGTACAGGCCATGAGATAAAGCTTTTCTTTTCCTCAATCATACAAATTGCTCCTATTTCTATTAAGGTCTTAATTTTTTTAACTTACTGAAATATGAGAAAGGTTATCTCTCTGGAGACAGTGATGGTGATGGAGGCTTATTCCGATAGGTCACGAAAATCCCCTTTCTATTCACAAAATACGATTTATCATCCCATAGATAATAGAATTTCGCTACTAATAACTATTTTTTCATTCATAGTTTAGCATAGAAACCTTATTGGTACAGAATATCATTGATTATAGGCTTATTCTGTTCATTCCTCTTCTTTTTAGCTATACTGGTTTTAGAAGAAAAGGAGGACGTTCATATGAATGAATTTTTAGCCGAGGAAGAATTGGAGAAATCGGAAGAAAAAAATCCGATGATGTTAAAATTATTGAAGCAGCGTACGATATTGATTTACGGAGAAATTAACCAAGACTTGGCGAAGTCCGTGACCGAGCAATTGCTTTATCTATCTGCTGTCAGTGATGATCCCATCACGATGTTTATCAACAGTCAAGGCGGTCATGTGGAATCTGGTGATACGATCCATGACGTCATCCGTTTCATTAAGCCGAAAGTGAAAATGATTGGGACTGGTTGGGTTGCAAGTGCGGGAATTACAATCTATTTGGCTGCAGACAAAAAGGATCGCTATAGTCTGCCAAATACACGATATATGATCCATCAGCCAGCAGGTGGTGTACAAGGACAATCAACTGAAATCCAGATCGAAGCAAAAGAAATTTTACGTATGCGCAAACGCGTAAACAAATTGATTGCCAAAGCAACTGGCCAAACATTGGAGCAAATCGAAAAGGATACAGATCGTAATTTTTGGCTGTCAGCCGAAGAAGCAAAAGATTACGGAATTGTTGGGAAAATTGTAGAATCTGACTCCGCAGTAAAATAAGAGAAGATATATTTTTCGAGGTAGGCGAAAGCCTATCTTTTTTTGTCCCATTTACTATATAACTGCTTCTAACATCATATGATTAAAGAGATTTTATAATTTTTGAATAAAAATGGATAGACAATAAAAAGTGAATCTGATAATGTTAGAAGAAAAATAAAATTTGATGTGAAAATTTTAACGATATTAATTTTACTTTGATAGGAATAAGCCTGCAAATAAAAAGTCAAGCAAAAAATTGGAAAGAGAGCTATCTGGATTGAAGGCATGACAAATAGAACCACCGATAATCGCTGGTTTCAACTTATGCTCTCAAAAACAAAAATCATTCC
>Ga0334889_1000333_pt1 | contig 75908 bp, 61 predicted proteins | sample GraSluR1_MG_2_FD_207222 | JGI IMG/M metagenome (GOLD analysis project Ga0334889, IMG submission 207222) | Sludge microbial communities from methane-producing bioreactor in Wageningen University, Netherlands - Granular Sludge_8_08-R1 | ecosystem: Engineered > Bioreactor > Anaerobic > Unclassified...
AACTATATTTTTTTCTTCTTCTACTTTGACTATTTTCCATGGCTCACTTATATTTAATATTTGTTCAAAAAATTTTGGTAATTCATTCAACATCTGGTATCTCTCCTTTGTTTTTTTATTTATTTATTTATATCATACCAGATTTAATATTTCCGTTACAACCCTTTTTTCCCTACCCACTAAAATTTGAAGTGAACCAAATTTTAATATCGTTAATTCATTAAATTATAGTGGGAATATTTATAAGGGAAAGAATAATTTATATGTTTTTGATGGTAGTGATTTAATAATAATAAATGATGTGGTAAGTAAAATTCGATTTTCTCAAAATATTTTAAAAATTAAAGAAACTTCAGATAATGTTTTCGTTTTTTTTGAAAATAACTATTATTATGACTTAAAAAATAGTATTTTTTTTAATATTGCAAAATCAAGAGATTTAGATTTTTTCAATGACAAAATAATTTATAGTATTGATAATGTTTTATATGAATATTCTGAAAAAGGAGAAAATAAAAAAGTTTTTGAGTTTTTTAATAATATTTTATTTTTTTCTAATAATGAAGTTTTAATAACTGTTGATTTAGATGAAATACTTTTTCTAAATCATAATTATGAAGTTTTTTATTACGATTTTATTGATCATAAACCAGATTTAATTTTAGTTCATGATGATTATTTGTTTGTTTCTAAAAGGGATATTTTAAGAATTTATGATTTGAATAATCCTTTTCTAAATGAAGAAATTTCTTTAAATATGCCTATAATTGATATAGAGTATGATGGAAATTATGTTTATTTGTCGTTTTATTCTGAGGGAGCTGGAATTTATGAGATTGATAAAAATTTAAACTTGATAGAGAAAGAATTTATATATTTTTTTAATGCATACAAAATGATAAAATAGAAGCCCAAAAGGGCTTCTATTTTATAGTTATTATTTTATCTAATTTTACTATTTCTACAACTTTTTTGACGTTAGGATTTTTAACGTTATGTATTTCTAAGTTTCCGCCAGCTTTTTTAAAGTCTGAAAAAAAGTAGAAAACACGCCCCAATCCACTACTATCAATGTATTCCAATTCAGTCATATCTAAAATAATTTTTTTCAAACCTTTTTCTTTTAAATCATATAGCATATCTTTAAGTTCTGATGAATTTGTTATGTCAACTCTTCCTTCTAAAAAAATTCTTCCGGTTATTCCGGTTATTTCTTTTCTCATGATTTCACCTCTCATAAATTATATAAAAAGTATTAAATTAAATTCATTCTTTTTTATATTATACCATATTTTTAACTTTTTGTGCAATTTTTTAATTTAATTTTAAAATGGTCACAGTTTTTTCGTTTATAGTGTATATTAATTCGCCGTTAAAAAAATCAGTTTTTTCTTCTTCTGTAAATGGTTTGTTAGAAAAGATTTTTTCAGCGTATCCTTGCGTTTTTTCAATAATCCATATTGGAATTTTAATTTTTATTTCTTTTTCTTCTCTATTAACGATTACAACATATTTTTCGTTTTTATCCCATAAAGCATAAGATAAATATCCGCCTTCGTTTTTTAAAAAAGTAAATGAAGATTTTTTTAACACTGGATTTTCTTTATAAATTTTTATGAGTTTTTTTGTAAAATTTAAAATTTCTTTATTTTCTTCAGAAAAGTTATCCCATGGCATAGTTCGTCTGTTATCTGGATCGGTGAATCCTGTTAAACCTATTTCATCTCCGTAATATAGACCTGGTGATCCTGGAAGTGTAAACATCATTATTAAACCCATTTTAAAAATATCTATGTCTTTATTTTTATCAGCAAGTTCATGTCCTAAAAAAGAGCTTCTCCCAATATTTTTAGTAGTTCTTGTCATCCATCTTGAATGATCGTGATTACTAAGTTGGTTTAAGGCTATGTGTTTACTATTCATTGGGAGTTGAGATAATGCCCAATTAACAGCACTTACAAAATATGAAGAGTTCATAAATAGGTCTTCTCTAAATGCGTCGTTATGTTTTTCTGTGCCGGTTAAAAAATAACTGATTGGATCCATACATCCTAAATAATTCATTATACTGTCCCAGGATTTCCTTTCCAACCACGGTAAAGGTGATTTATATATTTCAGCGAATATTATAGAATCTTCATTAGCTTTTTTTACTAATTTTGAAAAGTATCTCCAAAATGTGTGATTTTCTTCAAATGATTTTCCTAAATCGTCTGCAACGTCTAATCTCCACCCGTCTATTTTATAAGGTTCTCCACTCCATTTTTGAGCAATTTCTCCGATTTGTTTCCATAATCTTATGCTTGAATAATTAAGTTTTGGAAGAGTTTTGTATCCCCACCATCCTTCGTAATCTTTTTCGCCATGCCAATAAAAATAATCTTTATAAGGAGATTTTTCATCTGAAAGTATGCCTTTTTCATATATTTTATATTCATCTACCCATTTGCTGAATGAACCGCAATGATTAAATACTCCATCTAAAATTATTCTCATATTTTTTGAGTGAATTTTTTTAACGAGTTCAAGAAATAATTCGTCGCTTTTCTTTAGGTTTGTTTCTGAGGTTGTTCTTACTTTATATTTTTGTGATAAATCATCAGTATCTTCTTCAATAACTCCATAGTGAGGGTCAATATGTTCATAATCTTGAGTGTCATATTTATGTGGACTTGGAGATACGAATATAGGGTTAAAATATAATGTTTCAACTCCTAATTTTTCAAGATAATCTAATTTTTGAATTACTCCTTTTAAATCTCCTCCGTAAAATTCTCTATGACCATTACTGTCTTCGGGTAATTTATTCCATTCTTTTTTTTCTACAGGTGTTCCATCGTAGATATATTCTGTTGAAACGGGATCATTTTTTGTGTCTCCATTAAAAAATCTATCTACAAATATTTGGTAATAAATTGTTCCGTGAGCCCAATTGGGCGTTTTGAAATCTGGGATAAGAAAAAAATCGTGTATATGCCTATGTTCAACAATTCCCATCGCGTCATATTTTAATTTTTGATTTTTTTCTTCTAAAACAATTTCAAAGTGGTATTTTATAACCCGATTAGGCATTTCAAATGTTTTTTCAAAATAATAAAAATCTTTTGTTTCATAAGAAAATTGCATTTTTTCGTTTTTATAATTGTTGGGATTTTTTTCAGGCGTTAGATATATATCGCTTGAACTTTTACCAAGAAATTTTGGAATTCTCAACTTTATTTTTACAGGTTCTCCAAATTTTGGCTCTTCTGGTAATAAAAAGGTTGAAGTTTGATCAGAAAATATACCTTTTATCATATTTTTTTGCCTCTTTTCATTTAATTTCTTCTAATTCTTTCAAGATTTCATGTTCCCTTTCTTCTTCATTTAATATTGATTCTTCAATTGATTTTTTTTCGTTGATTAGTTTTTCTAATTTTGGGTAATTATCTCCGTATTTTATCATATCTTTTTCAATTTTGTCTAGTTTTAAAAAATATTCTTCTGCTAATTTTCGTGCATTTTCAAGGTTTCTTTCAAGGGCTAGTATTTTGTTTTTTAATTTTTTTTCTTGTTCGTAAGTATGTTTTCTCTTTTTTGATTTTTGTAATTTGAAAGAATCTTGGGTTATTATTGATAAAAATTTATCTAAATCTGCTGAAATTTCTGAATATCCATTATTGATAAAAATATATTTATCACATATGTTTCTAAGTAGTTTAACGTCATGCGATACTAATATAATTGCACCTTTAAATTCTTTCAAGGTGTCTTCCAAAACTTGTACGGTTAAAATATCGAGATGGTTTGTAGGTTCGTCAAGAATTAAAACGTTTGGTTTTTTAAATATCAATTTTGCTAATGCCAATCTTGTAAGTTCTCCACCTGATAGTTCTTCTATTTTTTTAAATACGTCTTCTCCTGTAAATCCAAATCTTCCTATATATTTTCTAACTTCATAATCAGGTTTTTCTGGCATCATAGCCCACATTTCATTTACTATATCTTTATCTTTTGTGAATGTTGAAATAACTTGATCAATATAACCTACTTTTATGTTGTGTCCCCATTCAAAGTTTCCTTTGAATTCTTTTATTTTTCCTGTTAGAATGTTTAATAAGGTGCTTTTACCACAACCATTTTTACCTATAATTGCAATTTTTTTGTTTTCTTCCAGAACAAAAGAAACTTTTTTTAACAGTTTTTTGTCTTCTGAATACGAAAAAGAAAGGTTTTCAACCTTCACTACATTTAATCCTGTTCTTTCTGGTTCAGGGATTTTTATTTTTATAGATTGTTCCATGATTAAATTATCTATTTGGCTGTATTCTTTTTTTAGCTTTTCTAAAGTTCTTTCTCGGATAATTGCTTGTCGAATCATTTTTTCTGTCGCCCATTTTCTAAACCTTTTTACCATAGCTTGAACTCGATCTATTTCTTTTAAAAGATTTTTCTTTCTTGATTCGATAGAATTAATAAATAATTCTCTTTGTTCCATATATGTAGAAAAATTACCTGAAAAGTTCCAAAGTTTATAATTATTCAATTCCCAGTATTTATTACATACTTCATTTAAAAAATTTCTGTCATGAGATACTATTATTACAGCACCTTTATAGTTTTTTAGATAATTTTGAAGCCAATTTATTGAGTATAAGTCAAGATGGTTTGTGGGTTCATCTAGTAATAAAAGATTGTGATTTCCTGCAAGAGTTTTTCCTAATGAAAGTCTTGTAAGTTCTCCTCCGCTTAAAGTTCCCACAGGTCTTTCCCATTCGTTTTCTTCAAATCCTAATCCTAATAGTATTCCTTTTACCGTTTTATCAACCATCATTTCATCAACTTCATTTTTTATTTCTGATTTAACAAAATTGTATAAATTTTCATTTTTATTTTCTATTCTGAACTGTTTTAAAAATCCTATTTTAAGACTATTATTTTTTGTTATTTTTCCTTCCATAGGTTCAATTTCTTCAGATAAAATTTTAAGTAATGTTGTTTTTCCAGAACCATTTTTACCAATTAAAGCAATTTTGTCTTCATTATATACACTTAAATTTACATCAAAAAATATATCTTGATATCCAAAAAAATGGTCTATTTCGTCAAGTTTTATAAGCATTTTTATTCCTCCGTTTCTAAAGCTTTTTGAGCTTCATTATAATCAATTTCTTTATAACTTCCCTCCTCTAAATCATTGAGGGTTATTTTTCCTATAGCGGTTCTTTTTAAATCTAATAAATTTAATTCTATTTTATCAATCATTCTTTTTATTTGATGGTATTTCCCTTCACATATTTTTACTTGTAACAAATTTTCTTTTAATATTTTTATTTTCGCAGGTTTTGAAATAAAATCTCCTAAATCAATTCCAGTTTCAAGTGATTTTATTTTTTCGTCAGTTAATTCGCCTTCAAAAGTTATTTCGTATGTTTTATAGACTTTTTTGTTCGGAGAAATTACTTTATGAATATATTCACCATCATTACTTAAAATTAAAAGTCCATGAGCGTCTTTATCTAATCTTCCTGCGATTGAAAGTTTTTCTGAAAATCTATGATTAATAAGCGAAATTACAGTTTCTTCTTTATCGTCTTTAGTGGCAGAAATGTAATTTTTAGGTTTGTTCATTACAATATAAACGTTATGATAAGGAATAACAAATTGATTATCAAAATAAACTTCATCATTTTCATTTATTTTTAATGATGAAGAGGTTATTATTTTGTCATTTACTTTTACTTTTTTTTGAGAGATAAGTTTTTTTACGTCTGATCTGCTTCCGTATCCGGCATTTGATAAAAATCTATCTATACGCATTTGTAACTCCTTTACCTAACTTTTTAACCATTGTTTTTTACAACATATGAATATACGTCTTCTAAAGAAGGGGTTATTTCTCTTATATAATAATTTTCATTATTTCCTTCAAATTCTTTTTTTGTCTCTATTATTATTTTATTTTCTGAAATTGGTTTAGTTGTTATAATAGTTTCTTGTGTTTTTAAAGAAGCCATTATTTCATCAAAATTTTCTTTTTCAAAAGTTATTTCGTATATTTTTATAATATCATTAAATTGAGAATAAAGGTTTTCTGTTTTATCTAATAATTTTATTTCTCCATCTATTATTACCGCAATATCTGAAGCCAGTTGTTCTACTTCCCAAATATAATGAGAACTTATAATTATAGTAACTTTTGATTTTATGTTTTCATGTATTATATATTCTCTAATAAATTTTGATGTTTCAACATCTATGGCATTTGTGGGTTCGTCAAGTAAAAGAATTTTAGGCTTTTTTAACAACGCTCTTGCAATATTTAATTTTTGTTTGTTTCCAGAAGATAATTTTTTTACTAGTCTGTCTTTGTATAGATTTAAACCAAAGTCTTCCATTATGTCTTTTATGAAATCTTTTGATATTTTAATTCCGGACATTTCAGAAAACATTTTTAAGTTTTCATAAGAGGTTAAATCTTCTTCAAGTACTGTATAATCAGAAACTAAACTAATCATTTTTCTAATTTTTGAAAAATTTTTTTGCAGGTTTAATCCTAAAATTTCAACGTTTCCTTTAGAGGGACTTATCAATGTAGATAAAATTTTCATTAATGTAGATTTTCCCGCACCGTTAGGGCCTAAAAGACCAAAAATTTTTCCTTCGTCTATTTGAAGGTTTATATTTTTAAGCGCATAAAAATTTCCATATTTTTTAGATACGTTATTAATTATAATTGATTTCATAAATTCCTCCGCGATTAAAAATGTTCATACTTAGTATTTTTTTGAATTTTTCTTTCAAAGTCTCTTTTTGCTAATGATTCTCTTTTATCATAAGATTTTTTACCTTGTGCAAGAGCTAACTCGACTTTAACTTTTCCGCGACTATTTATATACAATTTAATCGGAACTAATGTCAGACCACTTTGTTTAATTTTATTTTCGAGTTTTAAAATTTCTCTTTTATGTAAAAGTAATTTTCTAGGTCTTTCTGGATCATGATTAAAAATTGAAGAGTTTTCATAAGGGCTTATGTGAGTTTTCATAAGTATTACTTCTCTTTTTGATATTTTCGCAAAGCTGTCCTTTAAATTAACTTTTCCTTGTCTTATAGATTTTACTTCCGATCCTTTAAGTTCAATTCCTGCTTCAAATGTTTCTAGTATATGATAATCATGTCTTGCTTTTTTATTATTAATTGTTATACTCATTAGATTTCCACCTCTAAGCCTTTCTTCTTTCTTGTAAGAATGCTAAGTATTATATCAGCTCTTTTTTTACCTATTCCTGGTACTTCTGTTAAGTCTTCAAAAGAAACTTCAAAAAGTTTGTTTAGATTTTTAAATGTATCTACAACATTTCTAATTGAATTTACAGGTATTTTGGTTGAAGTTAAAATACGATAACCTCTAGGAACAATTTGTATTTCGGCTAAAGAATCATCTGTTGAGATATCATGTCCTATTGTTTTAAGAACTTTATTAAAATTTGTAAATTCTTCTGTTTTTACCTCTTTGAATATTTGTATGGCTTCTTCAGGTTTTTGAAAATTAAGTTCGTCAATATGATAATCCATAATTATAGAGCCAACATATCTTGGTATAGATTTTAAAATTTCTTCATATTCTAACTTAACACTTCCTGCTATTTTGCCCAATTCTTTCAAATATCTATCAATTCCTTCTGTTATTCTTATTGTAAGCATTCCTTTTGAAATTATTTCCGCAACATCGTAAAGATTAACTGTACCTCTTGTTTCTTCTATATTTAAAAATGACATTAAATCAAGGAAATTTTGTTTGTATCTTTGAGCAATAGTTATTTCTTGATTTAACCGAGCAAATAGAATCGATTCTGGTAGAAGGTCATATTTTTTCTTTTTGTAAAATACAGATACAGTATTTCTTCTCTTGGATACTGCTATTACAATATCATCTGTTTGATAAGAGGTTTTTTCGGCAGTTCTATGACGCATGCCGGTTTCATTTGTGAAAATAGTTTTTTCGGGATTAATTTGAACATTTGCGTATAATATTTTGTCTCCGGATTCATTTAAAACTATTGCACCGTCCATTTTGCCTAATTCATATATTTTTTCAGGAGAAAAATCACAGTCTATTTTAAAACCGAGTTGTATTAATCCTTCTTTTATATACTTTTCATCATCCGATGCGAGGAATATTAAACCTCCCAATCCTGCATCCATTATTCTTTCAATTCCTTCTCTCAAGTCTTTGCCGGGAGCAAGCAAATTGAGTATTTTTAAGAAAGCTTCGTCCATAATTATGTTACCCCCTAAAATAATTTATTAAATCTGTTATGTTAGATATTTTTATTAATTGGTTTGATTTGTATTTAACTTTTTCAGGAACTATTATATTTTTAATCCCTATTTTTTCTGAAAGCTCAATTCTTTTTTCTATTAAACTTGTGTTTCTTATTTTGCCGTCAAGACCTATTTCTCCAAATCCTATAGCAGCATTTGGAAAAGGTTTATCTAAAAATGATGAAAATATAGCTAATGCTATTGCAAGATCTATAGAACTATCATTTGTTTTAAAACCGCCAGAAGTGTTTAAAAATATGTCTTTTGCTTCAAAAACTATTTTTAGTTTTTTTGACATAACCGCACAAATCATAACTGCTCTATCGTTAGGAATACCCGTAGTTATTAGACGAGAAGTGCTGTATACAGGTTTTCCAACTAATGCTTGTATTTCTATTGGTATGAGTTTGCTGCCTTCTTTTACTACGCTTAAAACGTTTCCGGGCTCATTAGAATAATCAGAAATAAAATATTCTGTGATATTTTCTACTGGAAATATTCCCTTCTCTTTCATTTCAAAAAGAATTATTTCGTCAGTAGGTCCGAATCTATTTTTTATTATTCTCAACATTCTTAATCCAGAAGATTTTTCTATTTCAAAGTGCATAACACAGTCTACAACGTGTTCAAGAAGTTTAGGTCCCGCAATAGATCCTTCTTTATTTACATGACCTATTAAGAAAACGGTTATATTATTTTTTTTTGCAAATTCTGTCAATTTTTTTGAACACTCTTTAATTTGTGTGACACTTCCGGATATAGAATCAAAATTATCTGATTTTAAAGTTTGAATTGAATCTATAAATATAACTTTTGGTTTTGATTTATATCTTTCAACTGAATACATTATATTTTCAACATCATTTTCAAACATAAGGCCTATATTTTTATTATTTATTTCAAGTCTTTTGAATCTTTGTATTACTTGCTCTTTTGATTCTTCGCCCGAAACATATAAACAAAAATCGTCAAAACCAGAACTCAGTTGAGACACTAAAGTGCTTTTACCTATTCCTGGTTCGCCGCTCAACAAATAAACTCCGCCTTGAACAAGGCCGCCTTTTAAAGTTTTATTAAGCTCTTTTATTGATGTGCTGATTTTTTCTGGTACAACAAAACTATCTTCAATATAAGAAATAGAAGATTCTTCGCTAGAATTTTTCTGAGATTTCTTTGAGGCAGTATTTATATTAAATTCTACAACACTGTCTAAAGAATTGCATGAAGGACATTTTGCGAACCACTTTTTTGATTCGTATCCGCAAGAGTCGCAAACATAATGTTTTTCAACTTTATTTTTCAATTTTTAACAGCCTTTTTCTTTTTGGGGGAACTTTTTCGGCCCCTGCCCTTTTTAAAAGAGAGGTTTTCACCAGCTGATTCAACTATTATTTTATCGCCTTCTGCAAATTTTTGTTTTAATAATTCTTCTGAAAGCGGGTCTTCAAGGTATCTTTGAATGGTTCTTTTTAAAGGTCTTGCACCAAATACTGGGTTATAACCTTTTTCAAGAATAAATTCCAGAGCGTTTTCTTTTATATCTATACTAATTCCCTTTGCTTCAAGACGTTTTTCAACGTCAGATAGTTGAATGTTTACTATGTGTTTTATATTTTCTTTTGACAATTGATGGAAAACAACAACATCATCAAGTCTGTTTATAAATTCTGGTTTAAAAGCTTTTTTAACAGCAGACATTACTTGTTCTTTTATGTCTTTATAATCATCCGCATCTGTTTTGTTATCCACAAATCCTACAGATCTTTTTGATTTGTTTATATGTTCTGAACCAAGATTAGAAGTCATAATTAAAATTGTATTTCTAAAATCAACAGTTCTTCCTTGTGAATCTGTTACTCTTCCTTCATCCATTATTTGAAGTAAAATATTGAATACATCAGGATGAGCTTTTTCAATTTCATCTAATAATACAACAGAGTAAGGGCGTCTTCTTACAATTTCAGTTAATTGTCCGCCTTCTTCATATCCTACATATCCTGGAGGTGCTCCGACAAGCCTTGAAACATTAAATTTTTCCATGTATTCACTCATATCTATTCTTACAAGAGATCTTTCATCTCCAAATAAGTATTCAGCAAGAGTTTTTGCGAGCTCTGTTTTTCCAACCCCTGTAGGACCTAAGAACATAAATACTCCGTTAGGTCTTCGAGGATCTTTTAAGCCACTTCTTGATCTTCTTATAGCTTTTGAAACAGAAACTATTGCTTCGTCTTGCCCTATAACTCTTTCATGAAGTACCGCTTCAAGATTAAGTAATCTTTCCATTTCGCTTGTTTCGAGTTTTTTAAGAGGAACGCCTGTCCATTGAGATATAACTTCAGAAATATTTTCATCTGTTATTTTTATTATAGAATTTTCTGCTTTGGTTCTCCATTTTGAATAATCCGAATTATACTTTTCTTTTAATTTATCCAACTCTTTATTTTTTTCTTCAACTTCTTCAAAATTGTTTTGAGAAATTAGTGCGGTTTTTTCAGTTTCAAGTTTGTTTATTTTCTCAAAATCTTTTTTTAATGAAGCGGGAAGAGTTAATATGCTTAATCTTGATTTTGCACCTGCTTCATCTATGACATCTATAGCTTTGTCAGGTAAAAATCTATCTGTTATATATCTTATAGAAAGATTAACAGCACTTTCTACTGCTGTTGGTTCATATTTTACTTTATGATGTTCTTCGTATTTTATTTTTATTCCGTTAAGTATTTGTATTGTTTCGTCAGTTGTTGGTTCTGAAACATAAATTTTTTGAAACCGTCTTTCTAAAGCAGGGTCTTTTTCAATAAATTTTCTATACTCAGAAGAAGTAGTACTTCCAATTAATGTTATAGTTCCATTAGCTAACGCAGGTTTTAAGACGTTTGCGGCATCCATAGAAGACCCTTCGGCTGCACCTGCTTCAACTATCATGTGAAGTTCATCTACAAAAAGAATGATGTCTTCAGTTTTTTCAAGCACTTGCATAAGCTTTTTCATTCTTTTTTCGAATTCTCCTCTATATTTTGTTCCTGCAACGAGTGAAGTAATATCTAACGCGAAAATAGTTTTTGTTTTTAAAACTTCAGGGACATCACCTGAAGATATTTTTTTTGCAAGGCCTTCAACTATGGCACTTTTTCCAACTCCGGCTTCTCCAATTAAAACGGGATTGTTCTTTTTTCTTCTTGCAAGTATTTCCATAACTCTTCTTATTTCAATTTCTCGACCAATAACAGGATCTAACTTGTCATTTTTTGCTTTTTCTGTTAAATCAGTTCCAAAATCTTCAAGTTGTTTTAATGCATTTTGTTTTTGTCTTTTCTTTTCTTCGTTTTCTTCAACTTTTACAAAGTCTTCTTTTGTAGTTCCTTCACCTTTCATCATCATATCTGCAAGTCTTTTTCTAACTTCGGACATATTAATTCCAGCTCTTTTTAAAATATGAGCAGCAATTCCTTCTGATTCGCGGCAAATTCCTAAAAGAAGATGTTCGGCGTCAATCCTTGAAGATCCCATTAATTCAGATTCATCATATGCAAGTTCAATTATTCTTTTTGCTCTTGGAGTAGGTTGCGGAGAACCTATTATGCCTTGGTTGGCATTAGTGCCAACAACATTGGTTATTTCTGATTTCATTTTATTGTAGTTGATGTTAAAATCTTTAAAGATTATACCGAGATATTTTCCCTCTACTTTTAATAAACCTAATAAGATATGTTCTGTTCCAACATAAGGATGTCCCATTTCTTTAGCTTCGTTTTGAGCTTCTATAAATACTTTAGCGGCACGTTCAGTAAAATTATCGAACATGTTTGCTCACCTCCAATATACACTATTTTTATATTCAATAATATTTTAACACGAATAGCTTAAAAAATCAAAGAATTTTTTAGAAAGGCGGAAAGCTAAAATAATTAGTTGGAAAGTAGAAAATTGGAAAGTTGGTCAGGAAAAGCAATTTAATATTAACCGCTTTTTGCTTTTAATGTAGTGTAACAGCCACGCGTTTTTTGCACGGCGTTACAGCGCTTATGACAATGTAGGTCAATAGAAAGTTTGTCAGAAAAAACTCTAAAACAAGTATTTGTAATTAATTCCCCTCTTGAGGGGTGGCAACCCACGGTTGACGAGGTGGACAGGTTTTTGCAAATGATTATAATTACTAGTTGGTCAGTTGGAAAGGAAAAACATTAAAACCTTATAATAATGAGGTGGTAAATATTGGATAAAATAAACGCGAACAAGATCAAATTTTCTAAAAAACAGCTCTCGCTCTGAGAAAAAAGGCTAAAAATAGCAAACTCGCTACGCTCAGACATGCTATTTTCTTACGCCTTTTTTCATCCGCTCAATTGTTTTTTAACGAAAATTCTCAATTGTTCGCTGCTTTATTTCATCCATATTTGCCGTCAAAGCATTATAATAAAAAAAATTGTGCCACTTTTCACTATTTAAATGCTTTTCCATTTAAACATTTGGTTCTATGTAAAAAAGTGTTGGTAAAAATTATTGATTGATAGATGGTTTTTTAAAAAATTATTGAAGTTTATACATAATCTAAAAACTTTTTTTACGCTCTGTCATCTCGAACAACGTTTTTTGGAGGAGAGATCTGCGAACTTTATTTTTTTATCAAATTATTTCAAAACATAAAATCGCAAATTCGCAGATTTCTCCTCAAAAGAAGAACGCTTTTTCGTTCGAAATGACAAATTACATAATTTTCTTTTAATATTTATAAGTTTCAACTTTTTATTATTGCCCACAAAATTCTTCATAGAACCTATTTGCCGTCAAAGCATTATAAAAAAACTATCAAAAGTATCATTTTAAATCTTTAAATATTTAAACGCTTAACCAATTAAACAATTAAACATTTTTGATTTTCCTTACCAACCGACCAACTGTCTACTGACCAACTTTTCGCTTTTCACTATTTAAACGCTTACCTATTTAAACGCTTAAACGTTTTTTGATTGTCCTTACCAACTTACTACTTTATTTGTTTTCTCTAACCATCTTCTTATTATAAGTTAAGAAATTCGTTACTTTTTTGCAATTGACAATGACATTCAGGTTTGATATAATCAATTGCAGTTATCGAGAAAAGAGATGTGCCGATGTAGCTCAACTGGCAGAGCGGCTGACTTGTAATCAGCAGGTTGGGGGTTCGAGTCCCTTCGTCGGCTCCATTATATTTTTAAAGGTAATAAACGGTGAGGTGCCCGAGTGGCCAATGGGGGCGGACTGTAAATCCGCTGGCAGACTGCCTACGTAGGTTCAAATCCTTCCCTCACCACCATTATAATTTAACAAACTGTTGAGGTGGTATGAAGTGGCTGCGAAAAATCAGATTATCAACTTCTCTTTAAAATGTACAGAGTGTGGAACAAGAAATTATTACAAGAAAAAAAGCAGACTGTATAAAGAAAAAATCAACTTAAAAAAATACTGTCCGAAATGTAATAAGCACACTGGACACACAGAAGGAAAAATATAATAGACCCCTCTAATTTAGAGGGGCTTTATTAAGTTGTTTTGGTAAAATAAATTTTCGGGGGTGTAATTAATGTCAAAAATTTGGATATTTTTAAGTTCGGTATGGCAGGAAGCTAAAAGAATAACTTGGCCTTCAAAAAAACAACTTTTAAATTCTACATCAGTAGTTTTGGTAATTCTTGTTTTTGTAGCTGTGTATTTATTGGTGGTAGATTTCGGCCTCCTCGCATTTTTTAGCAAACTTGTTTACCCAGTTTTTTTAGGTGGTAATTAAGCGATTTATAAATCCATAAAAAGTGAGTGATCGCCATGAGAAAAGAATGGTATGTTATACAGGTTTATTCAGGGATGGAGAATAAAGTTAAAGAGGTTATAGAAGAAAAAGCAAAAATGATAGGTTATTCTAAATATTTAGGTAGAATAGTCGTTCCTGAGATTGAAGAAGTTGATTATACAAATAAGAAATCTGAAAAAATAATTGTAGATTTCGATACGAAACTTTTTGTTAAAAAAGGAAAAGATGTAAAAAAAGGTGATCTTATTGCAAGATCACATGAAGTTCGTGTTCAGGAAGCTGGTGTAATAAAAGAGGTTAAAAATTATAGAAAAATTATAATTGAAACTAAAGGGAAAAAATATTCTAAAACTTTTTTAATTCCAGAAAATGCGGATATAGTTTCGGGATTAAAATTAGGCAAATCAATAAAAGCAGGGACGCCTTTTACAGCAGATGGGATCTATGAAAGTGATGTTGAAGGTGAGATTGTTCATTTGGATAAAGTTAAAAGAATAGTCGTGAAAACTCCTAAAGATGTAGAAGAAGTTTATGTTGTTTCGAGAAAAACTTTTGACTCTAAACACTATAAACCTGGCACGGAGTTAAGACAAAATGAAAAAATTTCTGCAGGTGTTGAATATAAAGCTAAAACAACTGGAAGAGCTGAAATAAAACAAAATCCTATGAATAAAGAAATTAAATTGATTAAAACATCGAGGAAAAAATTATTTCCTGGATATGTTTTTATAGAAATGATATATATGAAAGATTTGGAAAAGTTTATTCAAAACGAAACTTATGTTTCATCTTTTTTGAATATTGGTGGTAAGCCTATAAAGTTAAGAAGAGAAGAAGCAAGGGCGTTGTTGAGGCTTGCAGGAGAAGAGGTTTTTGAAGAAAAACGTTCTAAAAATATAAAAATTGATTATGAAATAGGGGAATACATAAAAATTATAAGCGGACCGTTTGAAATGTTTACAGGGAAAATTCAAGAAATTGATGTAGAAAAGGCAGAAGTTAAAGTTTTAGTTTCTATGTTTGGTAGAGAAACTCTTGTAGAGTTAGATTTATCAGAAATTGAAGAAATTAGTGAATAAAAATTTAAAAAAAATTTAAAATCAAAACCTTTCATTCGTAACAAAATAATTATATTATATGTATGTTTTAAATAAGTGGGAGGGAATTCCCGTTAAAACCACAAGGAGGTTAATGAAAATGGCAAAAAAAGTAAAAAGAAAAGTAAAATTGCAATTAATTGCTGGTAAAGCGACTCCGGCACCACCAGTAGGTCCGGCTTTAGGACAACATGGTGTGAATCTTATGGATTTCTGTAAAAGATTTAATGCTGAAACAGCAGAAAAAGCTGGTATGCTTATACCGGTTGAAATTTCCGTATATGAGGACAGATCTTTTTCTTTTGTTTTAAAGACTCCTCCAGCGTCGTTCCTAATTAAAAAAGCAGCGGGTGTTAAATCGGCAGCAAAAACTCCTGGGAAAGAAATTGCGGGAAAAATTAAAAAATCGCAAGTTAAGGAAATTGCTGAATTTAAAATGGGCGATCTTAATGCCAGAACAGTTGAAGCTGCAATGAAAATAATTCAGGGAACAGCCCGAAATATGGGTATAGACGTAGTAGAAGGTTAAGAGAGGAGGGTGAAGAATGGCTAAAAGAGGAAAAAAATATCAGGAAGTAAGAAAGCAAGTAGATGCTTTAAAAATATATGCTTTGGATGAAGCTGTTGATTTAGTAAAAAAAGTTTCTTACGCAAATTTTGATGCTTCGATTGAGGTTCATGTTGTTTTAGGTATTGATTCTAAAAAAAGTGATCAAAATGTAAGAAGTACAGTATCTTTGCCTCACGGGACTGGTAAAGAAGTTAGAGTTCTTGTTTTTGCTGAAGGTGAAAAGGCTGAAGCTGCAAATAAAGCTGGAGCAGATTTTGTTGGCGGTGAAGACCTTGCACAAAAAATTACTTCAGAAGGTTGGACAGATTTTGATGTTGCAATAGCTTCTTCAGATATGATGAAAGTTGTTGGAAAACTTGGTAGAGTATTAGGGCCTAAAGGTCTTATGCCTTCTCCAAAAGCGGGCACTGTTACTGATGATATTGAAAATGCAGTTAGTGCTTTCAAAGCTGGGAAATTAGAAGTAAGAAATGATAAAACAGGTAATGTTCATTTTCCAGTTGGAAAAAAATCTTTTGAAAATGACAAGTTAAAAGAAAATATAGTTAGTGGTTTGGAACAATTGAGCAAATTAAAACCATCTACATCAAAAGGTAAATTTATTAGAAGAGTAGTTATTGCACCTACAATGGGTCCTGGAATAAAAATTGATTTAACAGGAATTAGTTTGATATAATCGAATTAAAATTTAATAAAACCAAAGACAGTAGGTCTTTTAGTTAAAAAGCTTTGCTTGCCTACCGAGGTTTGTAGATATTTAGACATAAAAATGTCAATTTTTCTGCGGCCTCTATGGTCGCAGTTTAATTTTGGAGGTGCTTGAAAATTGTTAACTAGAAAACAAAAAGAAATACTTGTTGAAGAATTTGTGAAAGCATTTAAAGAGTCTGAAATAGTTGTATTTACTGATTTTACAGGAATGACAGTTGATCAGTCAAATTCTTTGAGAACTGAACTTTTTAATGCTTACGGTGACAAATGCGTGTATAAAGTTGTTAGAAATTCTTTATTAAGAACAGCTATTAACAAAGCGGAATTAAACTTTGAAGAATTTGAAACATATCTTGAAGGTAGTACGGGAGTTTTTTATGTTAAAGAAGGAGATTCTATTGAAGGGTTGAAAGTTTTAACGGAATTTGCTAAAAAAAATAAAGCTCTTCCCGCTATTAAAGGTGGATTGCTTGAAGGCCAATTATTTGGTTCTGAAAAAGCAAAAGAACTTGCAAAATTACCTTCAAAACCAGAACTTATTGCTATGTTCTTAAGAGGTATAAATGCTCCTATTTCAGGTTTTGTTAATGTTCTTGCGGGAACACTCAGAAGTTTTTATAATGTTGTTAATGCAATTAAAGATCAAAAATCAGAATAATCATAAGGTGGAGGTGTTTTTAAGATGACAAGAGAAGATCTTATCAAAGCAATAAAAGAAATGACAGTAGCAGATTTAGCTGAATTAGTAAAAGCATTAGAAGAAGAATTTGGTGTATCGGCAGCAGCACCTGTTATGGCTATGGCAGCAGCACCAGCAGCAGCAGCAGAAGTTGAAGAAAAAACAAGCTTCGATGTTATGTTAACAAGCTTTGGAGACAAAAAAATTGGTGTTATAAAAGTAGTTAGAGAAATAACAGGTCTTGGCTTAAAAGAAGCAAAAGACTTAGTTGAAGCAGCAGGAACTCCTAATGGAAAAGTTAAAGAAGGCGTTGCAAAAGCTGAAGCTGAAGAAATGAAAAAGAAACTTGAAGAAGCTGGTGCAGCAGTAGATCTTAAATAGTATTAAAATTGAATATTTTTCTTAATCAGAATTTTAGAATTAAATGGTAATATATACTCGCATCAGGCTAAATGCCTGATGCGTCTTTGCGTTAAAATTATGAAAACAATTTAATTTTTAAAGTCGAGGTGATTCGAGTGAACACTCGCACGTTGAAAGTAGGCAAGAGAAACAGAGATTTTTTTGGGAAGGTGCATGAAGATTTTGAAATTTTTGATGACTTAACTGTTATTCAAAAAAAATCTTTTCGAAATTTTCTTGATAAGAACTTAAAAGATACTATCAGAAAATTTATGCCCATTACAGTACCAATAAAGGTTACAGGGAAGAAGACAAAAGAAATATTGGTTGATTTTGTTGATTTCAAATACGAAATGCCAACGATGGAAGAAAATGAGTGTAAATCAAAAAATCTCAATTATTCTGGTAAAGCGTTTTTAAAAGTTCAAATTACTGATACGTCTACTGGTGAAACTATTGAAAAAGACGATGTTTATTTGTGTAACATCCCTTACATGACCGATAGAGGAGCTTTTATAATTAATGGCGTTGAAAGAGTAATTGTAAATCAGCTTGTACGTTCTCCAGGTATTTATTTTGTAAAAGAAGAAGAAAAAGATTCTAATAAAGAACTTTTTATAGCTCATTTTTTGCCTGTTAAAGGGGCTTGGCTTGAAATTATATTTAATCCAAATCCAGGTAAAGAGGTTTTGCAAGTTAGAATTGATAGAAAGAGAAAATTTAACTTTTTTCTATTTTTAAAAGCTATTGGATATGAAAAGGATCTTGAAATACTTGATCTTTTCCCTAAAGTAATAGAAATGGAAGATGAAAATGAAATAGAATCTTACCTTGATTCTACTGTTTTAACTGACTTATATTTTGATGAATTGAGTGAAATGGAACCTCAAGTAACAACAATAAGAGGAATGAAGTTACGTCAGGCGAAAGAACTTCTTGAAAAATACGGAGTTAAGACAGTTAAGGTAGCTAATAAAATAGCTCAGATTACTCTTGATAAAATGAAAAAAAGATACGAAAAAGAAGAAGCCCTTGATTCATTAGAGGCTTATAAACAAATTTTTATAAAACTTAAACCAACAGAAATTCCAAGAGGACAAAAATCAAAAGAAGAAGTCGAAGAAATGTATTTCAGCGAAGAAAAATTTGATTTTTCTAAAATTGGTAGACAAAAAGTTCAAACAAGATTGAAAGAACCTTATGTGAATTATTTAAAAGAAGTTGAAATGAGAGAGCTAACTAAAGATGAATCTTCAAAAATAAAATATCCTACAAAAACAATGGCTGTTGATAAAATGGATATTATTTTATCTGCAAGGCATTTAATAGAATTAGAGGAAAATCCTGAAGCTCTTGATACTAGAGATCATCTTGGGAATAAAAGAGTTCGTTCAGTAGGAGAATTAATGCAATCTGAGTTTGAAAAAGCTTTTTCTAAAATGATTCAACACATTCCAGAAAAAGTAGCTATGGCTCAATCATTAAATAAAATAAATCCTCAATCTTTAATAAATCAAAGAGCTATAATGACAGCTTTTCATCAGTTTTTTTCAACAAGCCAATTATCGCAATTTATGGAACAGTTAAATCCACTGTCGGAATTAACTCATAAAAGAAGACTATCTGCAATTGGACCTGGCGGTTTAAAAAGAGAACATGCTAAATTTGAAGTGCGTGACGTTCATCATTCGCATTATGGAAGAATGTGTCCGATTGAAACGCCTGAAGGAGCAAATATTGGGTTAATAACTTCTTTAGCGATACTTGCTAAAACCGATGAATATGGTTTTTTAAAATCTCCTTATTATAGAGTTAAAGATTCTAAAATCGATTATTCCTCTTTGGAATATTTATCTGCAGATGAAGAAGAAAATTATAAAATTATACCTGCTTCAGTTGAAAAAGATGAAGACGGAAATTTAATAAATGAATTTGTTGAAGTTAGATATCAGGGTAAAGTAACTTTTTTCCACAAAGATGAAGTTGAATATATAGCGGTTACTCCTAAACAAATAGCATCTGTTTCATCTTCACTTATTCCATTCTTGGAACATGATGATGCGGGGCGTGCATTGATGGGTTCTAATATGCAAAGACAAGCGGTTCCTTTATTATATTCTGAGGCTCCTTATGTAGGCACTGGAGTTGAATGGCTTGCTGCAAGAGATTCAGGTTATTTGATACTTGCCGAACATTCTGGAATAGTAGAATATGTAGATGGGTTAAAAATTATTATAACAAGAACCGATGAAAATAATGAATACATAAAAAGTGAAGATGGAGAGAATGTAAAAGATACTTACAAATTAAAAAAATATATACGTTCAAATCAAGATATGAGTATAAATCAAAGGCCTATAGTTGAGCTTGGAGAGATTGTTAAAAAGGGAGATCCTATAGCAGATGGACCTTCAACAGATATGGGAGAACTAGCTCTAGGTAAAAATATTTTACTTGCATTTTTACCTTGGGAAGGATATAACTTTGAAGATTCTATCATTGTTAGTGAAGAATTACTTGAAAAAGATGCTTTTACTTCTGTTCATATAGTTGTTTATGAAACAAAGGCAATGGATACTCAATTAGGACCTGAAGAAATAACGGAAGATATTCCTAACGTAAAAAAAGAATTGTTAAGGAATTTAGATGAAGAAGGTATAGTGAGAGTTGGTTCTTATGTTTCATCTGGAGATATTCTTGTAGGTAAAGTTACTCCTAGAGGAGAATCAGAAACTTCACCAGAAGAAAAACTTATAAAATCGGTTTTCGGTGATAGAGGTAGAGATGTAAAAGATTCCTCACTTGTTTTGCCTCACGGGGTAGAAGGAAGAGTTATTGATGTACAAGTATTTAATAGAGAAGATATACCTAATTTAGATATTGGTGTAAATAAATACGTTAAAGTTTATATTGCAACTAAAAAAATATTACAGTCAGGCGATAAATTTGCCGGTAGACATGGAAATAAAGGGGTAATTTCTAAAATAGTTAATAAAGAAGATATGCCATTTTTACCTGATGGCACTCCAATCCAAATGATGTTATCTCCGCTTGGGGTTCCTTCGCGTATGAACGTAGGGCAAGTATTAGAATTGCATCTTGGATGGCTTGCAAATCTTTCTAATAAATTTTATGCTACTCCTATATTTGATGGTGCTACAGAAGATGAAATTTTAACAGAATTACATAAACTTAGAAAAGATAAAAAATTAGATCTTGGCGAAACTACAGAAGAGATTACGGGTAAAATAGTTTTAAGAGATGGAAGAAATGGGGAAACATTTGATTATCCGGTAGATATAGGTTATATGTATATACTAAGATTATCTCATGTAGCAAAAGATAAAATTCACGCCAGAGCGACAGGGCCTTATTCATTAATCCATCAACAGCCACTGGGCGGTAAAGCGCATTTTGGAGGGCAAAGATTTGGAGAAATGGAAGTTTGGGCTTTAGAGGCTTATGGTGCAGCACATACATTGACAGAAATGTTGACTTATAAATCTGATGATATCAGAGGAAGAAATGATGTTTATAAATCTATATTAAAAGGTGAAAATTTACCTGAACCAGGAATACCTGAAAGTTTTAAGGTACTTGTAAAAGAATTGCAGGGTTTAATGTTGGATGTCAAATTATTCGATGAAAATGGGCATGAACTTGATGTTGACAAACTTTAGAAACCCTCAAGGAGGGAAGTTGAATGGCTAATAAAGTTTCTTCATTTCAGAGAAAAATTGCGAAAGTAAAAGTAGGATTAACTTCGAAAGATAAAATTCTCGAATGGTCAAACGGTGAAGTAAAAAAACCTGAAACTTTGAATCATAGGACAAGTAAGCCAGAAAAAGAAGGTTTATTTTGTGAAAAAATCTTTGGTCCTACTAAAGATTATGAGTGTGCTTGTGGAAAATATAAAGGGAAAAAATATGAAGGTACTGTTTGTGAAAGATGTGGAGTTAGAATAGAATCAAAAGAATCTAGAAGAAGAAAAATGGGTCATATAGAACTTGCAACTCCTGTTTCTCATATTTGGTATTTGAAGTCAGCTCCTTCTGTTTTATCGGTTTTACTGAACATATCAGTTAAAGATTTAGAAAATATTATATATTATGGTTCTAAAAGGGTTGTTGAAAGAGCGTATATAACTCTTTTAGATGAAACTGAAGAAAAAGAATTTGATTATTATCCTGGAGAAATTCATTATCAGAGAGAATATGAATTATATTCTCAATATATGGATATAAAAACTGAACCGGCGGTAAAAATTGTTAGAGTAAAAGGACTTCCTATTACTGAAATTTCAGGAAAAGTGTCAATTGATTCAGAAATGACTAATACAGAAAGAGAAATAATTTGGATTAAAGTTGAAGATGAGGATGGGCAAACAAGAAAATATCCTATTTTTGAAGGGGCTTCTTTAATGGTTGAAACAGATCAAGAAGTGGAAGAAGGAACGCCTTTAGCGGATAGATTTTTGTTTGAAGAAGATTTTTTGACGCATAGTGAATATACTCTTTTTTCTGAATATTATCCTGGAATGATAGAAATTGAAAGAGATGTTGAAAGAGATACTCCAATTGTTGTTATTACTGAAATAGATAAAAGATTTTCAAAAAGAATTGGAAAAAAAGTTGGAGAAATTCTTTTAGAAGATGAAGCTTTTGCGTATCAAGAAATAATGAAGATTTTAAACACAAAAGTAAAAAAACAAAGAGAAGAAATTATAGATAAAATTCTTGCTGAAAATATAAAAATAGAAGAAAAATTATATGATAAAGGTATTATTATAACTCAAGAAATCGTAGATGAAATGATAGAATCAAATATAAAAGATGTTCTTGCAAGAGATGAGAAAGGCGATGAAAAACTTTATCAGATAAACCGATACGATACTTTTATAGCTTCTTACGGAGCTTCAGCAGTAAAAAAACTTCTTCAAGAATTAGATTTGGAAATTACAAAAGCTAAAATCGAGAAAGAGTTAGATAAATTAGATAAAAGAAGTCAAAAAGCATTAAAGCTTTTAAAAAGACTAAAATTAATAAAAGACTTCTTGGAATCTGGGAACAATCCTGAATGGGTTGTTGTAGATGTTTTGCCAGTTGTTCCACCTGATTTAAGGCCTTTAATTCAAATTGATGGCGGAAGATTTGCTGCTACTGATTTGAATGATTTGTATAGGAAAGTAATTAACAGAAATAACAGATTAAAAAAGCTTATGGAAATGGAAGCACCTGAAATTATTGTAAGAAATGAAAAAAGGATTCTTCAACAAGCAGTAGATTCTCTTATATATAATGGAAGAGTGGGAAAAGCTACTACAGATAGAAGTAAAAGACCTTTAAGATCTCTTACAGATTTATTAAAAGGTAAAAAAGGAAGATTCAGAAGAAATCTTCTTGGTAAACGCGTTGACTATTCTGGAAGAGCAGTTATTACTGTTGGGCCTGAAATGAAAATACATGAATGCGGATTACCTAAAAAAATGGCGTTGGAATTATTTAAACCATTTGTTTTATCAGAACTTTTAAAAGATTCTAATGTAGCAAGTAAAAATGCGAGAAAATTGAAAAAAACTATTATAGAAAAAGAAATGCCACAGGCTTGGGAAATTCTGGAAGAAGTAATAAAAGGACATCCCGTTCTTTTAAACAGAGCACCTACATTACATAGAATTTCTATTCAAGCATTTATTCCAAGGTTAATTGAAGGTAATGCTATAAGATTACATCCTCTTGTTTGTCCGCCGTTCAATGCGGATTTTGATGGAGATCAAATGGCTGTTCATGTTCCTCTTTCTGCAGTTTCACAGGCAGAAGCAAAATTTCTTATGCTTTCAAGATATAATATTATATCTCCAGCAAACGGACATCCTATATCAATGCCTGGTAAAGATATGATTGCAGGTACTTATTATCTTACAAATCATGTGAATAAAGATTTTGAAACGTTAAGGCTACCTAAGAATTTCACGGAATTAAAGAAAAAAGACAAAAAAATAATTTCAAGAGTTTTTGCAAATGAAATGGAAGCTGAATTTGTTTATGAATACAACAAAGTTCTTGAAAGAGGTATATGTGATAATGAAGGTGTTCTTGTATGGAAAAAATCAGAATTATCTTTGCATGATGTGATAGGGTTTAGATACAACAATGATAAAGTTATTAAATCTACAGTTGGAAAAATAATTTTCAATAAAGTTGTTCCAGAAGATTTGAGAAATTATTCTAAAAAAATGGATAAAAAAGCTTTAAAGAAATTATTATTCAACACTTTTAAAAAATATGGAATAGATAGAACTGCTGAATTACTTGATGATATTAAAGATTTTGGATTCCACTATTCAACAATATCTGGATTTACAATTTCTATAAGAGATGTTGTGGTTTCTCCTAAAAGAGAAGCTATAATTAAAAATTCTGAACAGGAAGTTTTTAATATAGAAAAACTTTTTGAAGAAGGATATCTTACAGATAACGAAAGATATAAAGAAATTATAAGAATATGGGAAAAGTCTACAAAAGATGTTACAGAAGTTACAGATATAGAATATAGAAAACATACGTTTAACCCAATATGGATGATGGTTGATTCAGGTGCGAGAGGTACTATCGATCAATTGAAACAGCTTGCAGGTATGAGAGGGCTTATGGCAGATCCGGCAGGTAAAATTATTGAAGTTCCTATTAAATCTAACTTCAAATCGGGATTATCTGAACTTGAGTTCTTTACATCTACACATGGTTCAAGAAAAGGATCTGCGGATACGGCTCTTAGAACAGCTACAGCGGGATATCTTACAAGAAGGCTTGTTGATGTTGCACAATCTATTACGATAACTGAAACAGATTGTGGAACTCATAGAGGTATAGTAGCAGAAGAATTGTGGTCTGATGGTTCAAAAATAGAAGATTTATCAGAATTCTTATTCGGAAGAGTTTTAGCAAAAGAAGTTCTTGATCCTGAAACTGATAAAATAATTGTAAATTCAAAGAATGGCAAAGAGTACGTTAGAGATGTAATGCTTGATGAAGAAGATGGAGAATTTTTATCTCAATATAACAGAGAAATAGAAGTAAGCGAAGTCAAAAAGCTTAAACTTAACGAAATGGTTGAAACTTTACATTATGAAGTTTTAGAAGAAGTTAAGCTTGAAGATTCGGTTATTGTTGAAGTGGGCGAACAGTTAACAATTGAATCAGCTGAAGAATTAATGATGCACAATATAGAAAATTTGAAAGTAAAAGAATATAAAGTTGTTGATTTTGTTTATACCGGTGATGATATTTATGTTGAAGATGAAAATCAAAAAAGTGTTTGTATTTTAAAATATCAAGAAAAAATAGATATAAAAAATGCAAAAACTTTAGAAAGATATAAAATAGAAAAAGTTTCAGTAAGACCGTTTATATTTATAAGGTCTGTATTGACTTGTGAGTCGGAAGATGGAATTTGTTCAAAATGTTATGGAATGGATTTATCTAATCATAAAATAGTAAACATCGGGGAAGCTATAGGAGTAATTGCAGCACAATCAATAGGAGAACCCGGAACCCAGCTTACTATGAGAACTTTCCATACAGGAGGTATAGCTACAACTTCTGATATTACACAGGGGTTACCTAGAGCCGAAGAGTTGTTTGAAGCAAGAAAGAAACTTAAAGGATCTGATGGAACTTTTGCAGATGTTAAAGGTATAGTAAAATCTATAGTCAGAGATGAAGATACTAAAGTGAAAAAACTTTTAATTACTGTTGAAGATTCTAATGGAGAATTAAAAACATACAATGCGGATTATAGAACAAAACCTGTAGCTTATATAGGTGATAGAGTATTACCAGGAGATAGATTAACAACAGGTAATATAAAACCGAGAAGTGTATTAAAAGATCTCGGAGTATGGTCAGTTTCTACATATCTATTAAAAGAAATCAAAAAGATTTATGCAGAACAAGGTGTTGATATTCACGATAAACATTTTGAAATCATTATAAGACAGATGCTTAATAAAATAGAAGTTGTAGAAGGTGGAGATACACATTTAATGCCAGGAGATTTATTGCCGTTTAATAAAGCAATAAAAATAAATGAAGAAATTTTAGAGGAAAATTCAAGAATTTCTGAAAACAGAGAAAATGCAATTGGCAAAAAACTTGCAAGAAGAGTAATAATTCCATCAGATATTCCGGAAGAAGACGACGAAATTATTCAAAAAAATGAATTAATAAGTGAAGAAAAATTAGTTAGAATAATAGAGGCAAAAATAAAAGAAGTAGAAGTTTTTGAAGAATATGAAGAAAAAGAAAATGAAGATGGAGAAATCGAAATAATAGGTACGACGAAAGCATATTTAATTAATCCTAAAAATCCTTTAAAATATGAAAGAAAATTATTGAGAATTACTAAAGCTTCTCTTGAAAGAGAAGGATGGTTATCTGCAGCATCATTCCAACAAACTGTTCAGATATTGACAGAAGCTTCAATAGAAGGAAAAGAAGATTATTTAAAAGGATTAAAAGAAAACGTAATTGTAGGACAGCCAATTCCAGCTGGTACAGGATTAAAAATGTATTCAGATATAACTTATGAAAATACAAAAGTGAAAGAAGAAGTAAATAAAGAAAAAGATATAATATAAAAAAACAGGATTCCTTTTTAGGAATCCTGTTTTTTTATATTATGTTTAGAAAGAAAAAATATTTTAACAACATTTTTTTTGGTTCTAATGTAGTGTAACAGCCACGCTGAACTTTGCACGGCGTTACAGCACAGGCAAGAACATTCATCTTTTGCGTTAAACAATAGTTCAACGATTGCTCAACTGCCGTTCAACTACCATTTCCAAGGAGGTACGGCGTTACAGCACTTATGATAATGTAGATATTTTATAGTTGATCTGAAATAACGCTAAAACAAGCATTTGTAATTAATTCCCCTCTTGAGGGGTGGCAAACGAAAGTTGACGGGGTGGACAGGTTTTTGTAAAGGTATAAAAAAATTAGTTGGAAGCTTGGAAAGGAAATGCATTAAAACTAAATGCTTATAATGAAGTGGTAAACATTGGATAAAATAAACGCGAACAAGATCAAATTTTCTAAAAAACAAATTTCGCTCGGTCAAAAACTTGCTAAAAATAGCAAACTCGCTATGCTCAGACATGCTATTTTCTGACGCATTTTTTGATTCGCTCAATTGTTTTTTATACGAAAATTCTCAATTGTTCGCTACTTTATTTCATCCATATTTACCATCAAATCATTATAAAAAAAAAATTTGTGTTACTCGCCACTCGTCACTTTTAACTTTTCACTATTTAAACGCTTTTCCATTTAACCAATTAAACATTTTTGTTTTTCCTAACCAACTTTAAAAAACATATTTACTGTCAAAGTATTAAAATAAAAATTTGATTCTCTTTAAATTTTTTTGGAAAAATATGAAAAGTTGAAACTTATAAATAGTAAAAGAAAATTATGAGATATGTCATTTCGACCGAAAAAGTGTTCTTCTTTTGAGGAGAAATCTGCGGGTTTATATTTTTATGTATTAAAATAATTAAATAAAAAACTAAAGTTCGCAGATCTCTCCTCCATAGAACGTCGTTCGAGATGACAGAGCGAAGCGTGTAAAAAAGTTTTTAGATTATTTATAAACTTAAATAACCTAATATCATTCAATAATTTTTACCCACAAAAATTTTTTGTTGCGCTTGCCACTTTTAACTTTTCCAACTTTAAAATCCATTTAAAAAAATCCAATAAACAAATATGTTTATTATTGTCAGAGGTATTCCTATTTTAGAAAAATCCCAAAATGAAATTCTTTCACCTTTTTTTTCAGCATTTTGAAGGATAATTATGTTACTTGCAGCACCAAGAAAAAATAAATTTCCCGCAATAGTACTTCCGGCAGATAATGCCATTAACTGTTTTATTGTAGTGCCTGTATGGTTTAAAAGTGGTAGATATAAAGAAACAAAAGGAACATTTGATATAAATTGGCTTTAAATTACACTTAAAGATAAAGTTGTAAGTGTTGAGTTTAAATCCATATCTTTAACAATATTTTGAAAAATTCCTGTATTCCAAACACTTTCCATCAATACAAACATTGAAGTAAAGAATATTAATGTATGATAGTCGATATTTTTAATTATTTCTAATCTTCTTTTACTGAATAAAACTATTGGAAGACATGCAATTACTGCTATGTATGTAATTTTAAAGACATCTCCTAATCCTATTAAAACAGTGAAAATTTTTATGCCTATAAGAATAAACGTTAGAAAAAAAGAAATACGAGATAAATTTGTAAGTTTTTCATCATTAATTTCATCTTTTATATGATTTAAAGGTTCATTTTTAAAATGTTCTTTAAAAAATATTTTTATCATTATAAAAATTACGAAGAGATTTATAAGCGTTGGAATTGTCAAATATTTAAAAAAAGTTAAAAAAGGATTTTCCATATTTGAATTTAATGCTATTAAAAGATTTTGCGGATTTCCAATAGGGCTTAAAACACTTCCTGTAGTTACTGCGAAGGCCATTGTTAACAATAAAGGTTTTGCAGAAATATTATGTTTTTTTGCTATATAAATTATTAGTGGTGTTGATACTATTACCATAGTGTCATTGATAAAAAATGGAGATAATAATCCAAGAGAAAATATAATAAATAAAAGTAATTGATTTATATTTTTTGCTTTTTTAAAAACAACAAAAGATAAATGTTTTATATAACCACTTCTTCCAAAAGCTTCTCCAACAATAAACATACAACCAAGAAAAATAATTATATCGAAATTAATTGAATTAAATGCTTGTGAAAAAGATATTTGTCGGGTTATTAAAACAGTTAATGCTCCGCCCAACATTATTTGCCAAGATTGAAGTCGTACTCGTCCAATTTGTCTTATTGATATAAGAATATATACAATTACCAAAACGATTATAGAAATAAAATTCACTTCCTTATTAATTATTTTATAAAAGATTAAAGTGTGACTATGCAAAATATTATCATTAAATTGTTAAATTGAAAATTCATCGATTATTACGAATGAAAATATTTTTCTTTTGTAAAAAAAAATTAATATTTTGTATTTTGAATTCTGTTAAGAAATGTTATAATATTAATATATGTTAAGAAATTTAAAGCTAAAAACAGGAGGATTTTTTTAAATGACTGTATTGCTAATTATTTTGGGAATAGCAGGAAGTCTTGGTTTGTTTTTGTATGGATTAAGACTTACAAGTGACAGTATTCAAAAAGCAGCAGGGGAAAAACTTCATAAAGCTTTGGAATTAATGACAAGGAATAGATTTGCAGCTTTTCTAACTGGTATAGGTATAACTGGTTTAGTACAGTCATCTTCTGCTACTACTGTTATGACAGTAAGTTTTGTTAATGCAGGACTTCTTAAGCTTTCAAGAGCTATCGGGGTTATTATCGGAGCAAATATAGGTACGACTTTGACCGCTTGGATAATTGCTTTTTTTGGGTTTAAATTTAGTATAGCGTCAATAGCTGTTCCGCTTGCGGGTTTTGGGATAATTTTATTTTTTTCTAAACGAGAGAAAAATAAATATTATGGAGAATTTTTACTTGGTTTTAGTATATTACTTTTGGGGTTGAATTATTTGAAAGACAGTGTTCCAGATATTGGTGCACATCCTGAAATTCTCGAATTTATAAGTAATTTTACCGGTAAAGGTTTTTTATCTTTTATTATTTTTATTGCAATAGGAACAATTTTGACAATCATTTTACAATCTTCTTCGGCGACAATGGCAATAACTCAAACTATGGTTTTCGCTGGTTGGATAGATTTTCCTACGGCATGTGCTATTGTTCTTGGTGAAAATATAGGTACAACTATAACTGCACAATTGGCAGCATTAGGTACTAATATCAACGCGAGAAGAACCGCAATGGCACATACTTTTTTTAACATTGTAGGTGCTATATGGATGAGTTTTATTTTCACTCATTTTTTAAAATTTGTGTTGTTTATTATGCCTCTTGATCCTTCAAATAATGCATCATTAACTGCATCATTGGCACTTTTTCATACTATGTTTAATTTAATTAATGCGATAGTATTTTTAGCATTTTTACCACAATTTGCTTCATTTATAGAAAAAATTATTAAACCAAAAAAAGTTGAAGATGAAGAACTTTACCAACTTAAATATTTAAATTATTACATGGATGCACCAGAAATACAAATATATAATGCTAAAAGAGAAGTAACTAGAATGGCAGATCTTATAATGATAATGTTTAAAAAATTTAGATATTTATTTAATACACCTAAAGAAAAGATAGATAAAGATTTAAAAGAAATAAATAAACTTGAACAGGCATGTGATAATATGCAATTTGAGATTTCTAAATTTTTGAGTCAATGCCCTCGTGAAAATTTAAAAACGAGCTCTATAAACAATATAGCAATTTTAATAAAAATAGCAGATGAATTAGAGAGTATATCAGATAGTAGTCAGAATCTTGTATATCTTTTAAGTAGAAGTCATGAGAAAAAAATGAAATGGCCACAAGAAATAATTGATGAAATTAACCCTTATATAAATCTTGTATACGAATTTTTAGAATTTATTTCGGTTAGAATGAACGAAAAAATGGATGATGAAGATTTTAAAACTGCATATGAAATAGAAAATAGAATTGATGAATTTAGAAATATGCTTAAGAAAAAAGCGAGGAAGAGAATAGAAAAAGGTTCTGAAGTTAAATTTGAAATTCTTGTAATAGATATTTTGCAACATATTGAACATGTTGGAGATTACGCTATGAATGTTGCAAGAGCGTTATTGGAATATAATGGATAGATAATAAAAAATGTCTGTAATTTTTACAGACATTTTTTATTATGTTTTACAATTTTAAGGTATTCTGATATAATTTATGTAATTGGTAAGAAGATGTTTGATTGATTAGGAAAAGCAATATTTGAATGACGTTTATACTTTGTGTGGTTTCAAAAAATTTCATTATCCAAATGTCTTTCTGCTAAGCAAACAACTAACTATTTAACGAAAGGAATAATAATATGCAGGAAATTGAAAAAATACTTGTTTTTAATTATTTTGAAGAAGAAATAAGAGTAGCTTTATTAGAAAATTATAAATTATCTGAGATATTTTTTGAGGATTTAGAAGCTGATAAAAATTCCGGAAAAATTTTTATTGGTAGAATAGAAAATGAGGTTCCGAGTTTGGAAGCTTTTTTTGTAAATATAGGAATGAAAAAAAATGGATTTTTAAGATATAAAGATGTTTTAGGAATGCCTCATTTGTACAAAAGAGGTGATATGGTTATTGTTCAGGTGAGAAAAGATGGGAATGCTAGAAAAGGACCTCAATTATCTATGCAGATAAATCTTCCCGGTAAAAATATAGTTTATATGCCTTATGGTGAATCGAGTATAGGAGTTTCAAGAAAAATTTCTTCTTCTTCAGAAAGAGAAAGATTGAGAAATATTGCAGAAGATCTAATCTATGATAAAGAAGGAGTAATATTTAGAACAAATTGTAGTGGTATTGAACAAGAAATGTTAGAAGAAGAATTAAAAGAATTAAGGAAAAAGTGGCATAAAATTGCAATTCTTTTCAAGAATGCTAATAAACCTGAGTTAATTCTTTCGGAAGAAGATTTTGTAGAGTATATTTTAAGAGAAAGAGTAGATAATAATGTGAAAAGAATAGTTGTAGATGAAGTGAATCTTTATAATAAAATTAGAGAAATTCTGGAAGAGTTTGAAGGTTCTCAAATTGTAGAATTATGTAAAAAAGACTCTTTTACTTATATGAATATATATAATCAGATGGAAGATTTATTTTCAAAAAAAATAGAATTGAATAGTGGTGGTGTAATTACAATAGATAAAGCAGAAGCTTTAACTATTATAGATGTTGATTCTGCAAGTAATATAAAAGGAAAAAATGTTGAAGAAACTTCTATTAAAACAAATTCTGAAGCTGCTGTTGAAATAATGAGGAATATAAGACTTAGAAATATATCGGGAATAATAATAATTGATTTTATAGATATGAATAAGAAAGAAAATAAAATAAAAATCTTAAATATTATAAATGAAGAAGTAAAAAAAGATAAAGCAAGAATAACAGTTGTTGGTTTTACGCAGTTAGGATTGCTTGAGATGACAAGGAAAAGAACAAGTTCTTCAATAGATGGAATGGTTTTTAATCCTTGCCCAATTTGTCATGGGACAGGAAGAGTAGCTTCTCCATCCATAATTTTTAATAGAATGATGAAAGATATAGAAGATTCTTTAAATGATTTAAAAGAATATGAAATAAAACAAGTTTTAGTAAATATTTATCATAACTTATCTGGGTATGTTACTCCAGAAATTAGAAAAAAAATTAACGAAAAAACTGGAGTTGAAGTTAAATTTGAGTTCAATTGGAATGATCCAAATTCATATAACATAAGATTTAAAAAAGAATGAAATTAGGAAGTGGTTAATTTGAAAGTTTTAAAAATAATGATTCTTTCTATAACGGCTATAATTATTTTTATGTTTTTATTTGGAATAATTCATAATTTAGGAATTTCTCATAAAGAAACAGAAAGAATTATTTCTGCTAATAAAGAAAAAAGTTTTGATTATGTAGAATATATTTCTAATTATAAAATGGCAAGCGCTTTTGAAACCTTCTCAAAAGCAAGTAAAGTGGAAAATTTTGAAGGTTTTATCTTTACAAAAATAAAAAAAATAAACAATGAATACGCTGTTTTGGCTTATGGAACAGATGAAAATTATTTAGTTTTTTTTGATGAAGATATAGAAATAAAAAGATCATTTCTAATTGAAAGGGGAAATGTTAGATTTTATGATTTTGGATATTTTGATAAAGAATATATATTTGTAGGAGAAAAAAATCAAAAACCTTATTATTTAAAGACTTCTGATGTAGGAAGTCATCTTTCTTCAAACTCAATAAGTTCTAATGGGAGATATAATGTAGTAAAAGCTCTTTATGAAGGCTTTATAATGGCTGGTTATGTAATAGAAAATGGAGTAAGAAATGCATATATTAATAAAATTAATATGTTTGGAGATAGAATTTGGGATAAAAGATTTGGAAGAAATAATAATGAAGAAATTAAAGATATTGTAGTTACTCTTAATGAATATATATTTGTAGGAACAACTAATTCAAATCCTACTAAAGTTACAAACACTTTAATTTTAAAATACTCTATTGATGGCATAAATATATTTGATGGTGTTTATGGAACAGATACACATAATGAACATATAACAGTAAGTTTTTTAGACGAGGAATCAAAATTGTATTTTGCGGGTTATGTGGAAACATTAGACAGTAGAAATTGGAAATCGCTTTTTGTAAGAACAGTTGAAGATATTCAAAACGAAGGTATTGTGGTAAGCGAGATTAGAGAAACTAGAGGGATACAGAATCTTTCGAGAATAGAAGATATGAAATATAAAGATGGAAATATTTATAAAATAGGTTTTTCAGTAGAGTCTTGGCCTGATTATGATGGTTTTTTAAGAATATCAAACAAAAATGGTTATGTTATAGAACAAAGAATATACGGTTCAAATAATGAAGAAAGAATTTATTCATTCGAATTTTCAGATGATGGTGGAATAATAATGGTAGGATATCAAAAAAATGAAAATAAAAATATTCCCCTAATAATTAAGACTGATAACTTTTTTAGAATACCGGAATTTGAAAAGTAATATTTTAATTATAAAATTAAAATACTCGTTACAACTTTTAACTTGACAAAATGGCTTTAACAGTATATAATAATTAACGATCGTAGAAAACGATGAAGCAAAAAAACAGTAGTGACCTGCTAGCTCAGATGGTAGAGCATTTGACTTTTAATCAAAGGGCCCTGGGTTCGAGTCCCAGGCGGGTCACCATTTTTTTACGTTTGCGTGAGTGGTGGAATTGGCAGACGCGCTGGACTTAGAATCCAGTGGAGTAATCCGTGTGGGTTCAAGTCCCACCTCGCGCACCAACGTAATGCGGATGTAGCTCAGTGGTAGAGCACTTGCTTGCCAAGCAAGGGGTCGCGGGTTCGAGCCCCGTCTTCCGCTCCAAAAAAAGTCTATTTTGAAAATAGACTTTTTTTTATTTTCATAAGGAAGTAATGTTAATTATTTAGTATTAAAATACTGAAGTAAGGTAAAAATAATTAAAAAATATTTAATTTTATTTATGTTAGTGATTATCAACATTTCTTTTTTTCTGATCAATTAAATAAATTCATAGAAAAAAATATGGTATATTTTTTGTGCCTAATAATAATTTAATTTTTTTGAAGAGTGAAGAAGAGGTATTAGAGAAAAAAATGAGATTATTAGAAAAGCGGAAAAATTTATTTATATTGAAACGTTTATTTTGGTTCTATGTAAAAAAGTGTGGGTAAAAATTATTGATTGATAGTTGGTTTTTGAAAAAGTTATTGAAATTTATACATAAACTAAAAACTTTTTTTACGCACTGTCATCTCGAACGACGTTTTTTGGAGGAGAGATCTGCGAACTTTATTTTTTTATTAAATTATTTCAAAACATAAAATCGCAAATTCGCAGATTTCTCCTCAAAAGAAGAACTCTTTCTCGTTCGAAATGACAAATCACATAATTTTCTTTTAATATTTATAAGTTTCAACTTTTTATATTTGCCCACAAAATTCTTCATAGAACCTAAAAAATAGAAATTAATATTGAAATTAATTGATTGAAAGGGTTTCAAAAAATGGTTTGCTTGATATTGAGCAAATTCTTTTATTTTTACTAAATAAAAATAAAAGAGAAGCAAAAATTTCTAAATGAATTAACATAAAAAAAATATTTTTATGTTAAACTTATTGAAGTGCTTGAATTCCGTAAATTATATTTAAAGTAATTTAGACATTAATTATTGCAAATCAATTAAACGCAAATTATAAAAACGTTAATATAATCGCAACAAAGAATTTTCGGTGTTGTTGCAATAAAAGTTTTTTTTTTACCTAAAAAACCGAAATTTATAGTATACTTATCAGGGAATATTTTCCGAGAGGTGAAAAAATGTTTGATAATCTTCAGCAAAAATTAAATACAGCTTTTAAAAATCTTTCTGGAAAGGGAAAGATTTCTGAAAAAAACATAAAAGAGGCAGTAAGAGATGTGAAAATGTCTTTGCTAGAAGCTGATGTGAACTATAAAGTAGTGAAGGCTTTTATTGAAGAAGTAAAAGAAGAAGCCATGGGCGTTAAGGTAATGGAAAGTCTTTCTCCAGATCAAGAATTTATAAGAGTTGTCAGAGATAAACTCATAGCACTTATGGGAGGAGAAAAACCAGCTAAAATTGAACTTTCTGCTAACCCGGCTTACATAATGCTTGCGGGGCTTCAAGGGGCTGGAAAAACTACTTCTGCGGCTAAACTCGCGAAAATGTTTAAAGAAAAGGGAAAAAAACCTCTTTTGGTTGCTGCGGATGTTTACAGACCTGCCGCTATTGATCAGCTTGTTCAGCTAAGTGAGCAAATTGGTGTAAGTATTTTTACAGGGGATAAAAAAGACGCAAGGAAAATTGTGAAAGACGCAAAAAATTTTGCTGAAAAAAATCTCCATGATATAGTTATAGTGGATACTGCGGGTAGACTTCATATTGATGAAAATATGATGAATGAAGTCGAAGATGTAAAAAAAATAATTAATCCAGAAGAAATACTTATGGTTGTGGATTCGATGATGGGTCAAGATTCTGTAAATGCAGCAAAGGAGTTTAACGACAGACTTGAAATAACAGGTTTTATAGTAACAAAACTTGATGGAGATTCAAGGGGTGGAGTTATTATTTCCATAAAGAATATTACTGGGAAACCTATCAAATTTGCAGCACTTGGCGAAAAGATAGAAGCACTTGAACCGTTTTTTCCAGACAGGTATGCTGGAAGAATTTTAGGTATGGGAGATATTCTTTCTTTGATAGAAAAAGTTGAAAAAGATGTCGATCAGAAAAAAGCAGAAGAAGAAGCTGAAAAATTTATGAAAGGTAAATTTGATCTTGAAGATTTTTTAGCACAATTAAAACAGCTTAAAAAATTAGGGCCGCTTGGAAAGGTTATGGAAATGATTCCAGGTGTTCCAAAAGAAGGTATGGATCTTTCGAAAGGTGAAAGTGAAATGAAAAGAATGGAAGCGATTATTTCTTCGATGACATCTAAAGAAAGAAGAAAGCCTGATATCTTAACCTTTTCAAGAAAAAAAAGAATAGCAGCGGGTAGCGGAACTACTTTGCAAGATATTAATAAATTGCTTAAATCTTTCGAACAGTTGAAAAAAACTATGAAACATTTTGGGAAAATGGGAAAAAGAAAAATGATGAAAAACATGCCAGACTTACCGTTTAAAATGTGAATTTACAAATAAAACAAAAAACTCAGGAGGTGCATTATTTAAACATGGTAAAAATAAGACTTAACAGGATGGGAAGAAGACATCAGCCATTTTACAGAATAGTTGTTGTTGATGCAAAAGATAGAAGAAGTGGTAAATACATAGAATCTTTAGGATATTATAATCCTTTAAATGATGATGACAAATTCAAACTTGATACTGAAAAAGCTTTAGAATGGTTAACAAAAGGTGCTCAACCTACAACTACAGCTAGAAGTATTCTTTCGAAATTTGGAGTAATGAAAAAATACGATGAATTAAAATTTAATGCAAGAAAAGAAAAAAAAGGTGAAAAATAATAATGAAATCTTTGCTTGAGCTTCTCCTAAAAAGAATTGTGAAATATCCAGAAGAAGTAACTGTTGTTGAATATGAAGAACAAGGGAATATTGTTTATGAAATAGTAGTTAATTCTGAGGATGTTGGTCAAATAATTGGAAAAGATGGAAGAACTATAAAATCTCTTAATACAATTCTTAATGCTTCAAAAGGGGAAAAAGAAGGTAAATTTGTCCTTAAAGTAATAAGGTGATTAGATGAAAAGATTAGACGATTTATTGATGGAAAGAATTGATATAGGTAAAATTTCTAACAGTCATGGTATAAATGGGGAAGTTAAATTATTTCCATACACAAATCTTAGTGAAGTAATATTTGCTTTAGATAATGTTCTTTTATTTCATCCAGAAAAAAAGAAGTTCTTTTTTTCAAAAGTAATTGAAGTAAAACCATCGAACAAGCTTTATATATTAAGATTTCAGGGAGTTGAAACTATTTCTGAAGCAAAAAATCTTCAAGGTTTTGAAGTATATATTGATAAAAAAGAAATGCCTGAAATAGAAGATTCTGAATATTATATTTATGAGTTAATAGGAATGCTTGTGAAATATGAAGATGGAGAAATTGTTGGGGAAGTAAAAGATATTATGCAAACTAAAGCAAATGATATACTTATGATAGAAAAAAAAATTACTGAATATAAAAGTGAAGAAACTCTAATTCCACTTATTCAGAACTTTATTGTAGAAATGGACAAAAAAAATAATGTAATAATAGCCAAAAGAATGGAATGGATGGAAGATGAAACCCAAGATAAAGATTAGAACTGTTAGTATTTTTCCAGAAATGTTTAAAATCCTTATAGAAAATGGGGTTATTTCTAAATCAATAAAAAATGGACTAATTAATTTTGAAGCTATTAATTTGAGAGATTATACTGTAGATAAGCATAAGGTTACAGATAAACCGGGTTATGGCGGAGGCGCAGGAATGGTGATGCTTGCCGAACCTTTTTTCAAAGCATATGAACATTTTGAAAAAGAAGTAAATGAAAAGCCTTATGTTATTTTAACTTCTCCAATGGGAAAAACTCTTAACAATGAAATGTCTAAAAAACTAGCTTTAAAAAAAAATTTAATGTTTTTTTGCGGAAGATATGAAGGAATAGATAACAGAGTTAAAAGTATTATTGATGAAGAAATATCTATTGGTGATTATATTTTAACGGGCGGAGAAATTCCGGCTTTAGTTATAATAGACAGTCTTTTAAGATTTGTTCCAGGAGTTGTTGGAGATCAAGAAAGTGTTGTAAATGATTCTTTTTATGAAGGGCTTTTAGATTATTCACATTATACAAAACCTGAAGAATTAAGAGGATATAAAATTCCAGAAGTTTTAAAAAGTGGTAATCATAAAAATATAGCTTATTTCAGAAAAAAGGATAGTTTACTTAATACAATAATGAAGAGGCCAGATTTATTTATAAAGAAAGAATTAACAGAAGAGCAAAAAAAGATGGTAGTAGAAATTATTGAGGAGTTGTCAAAAGATGCTGAATAAAATATATGTAGCTTTAATTCATTACCCTATATTAAGCAAAGAAAATAACATAATTTCAACAGCTGTAACAAATTTCGATATACACGATATTTCAAGAACATCTAAAACATACGGCATAAAAGAATTTTTTGTTGTAACAAACTTACCTTCACAGATTAAAATATGTGAAAATGTTCTTGGCTATTGGACAAAGGGTTTTGGGAAAAGACACAATCCAAATAGAAATGAAGCGCTTTCAGTAGCAACTCTTAAAAGTTATTTAGAAGATGTTTTAGAGGCAATTGAAGAACAAGAAGGCGAAAAGCCAAAAATAGTTTTTACTTCAGCTAAGCCACGAGAAAAAGAAATATCATTTGAAAAAATGAGTGAGGTACTAAAAAAAGACACAGCCCCTATCTTAATACTTTATGGTACAGGTTGGGGAATGCCTGAAGAAATAAGGAAATTATGTCATTATGACTTAGAACCTATAAGGGGAAAAGGTAATTTCAATCATTTGTCTGTGAGAGCTGCAGTAGCGATATCATTAGATAGACTTATAGGAGAAGAAATTTATTAAAAAAATTTTAAGAATAAAAGATTAAGATAAACAGGAGGGAAAAAAATGGATTCTTTAATAAGATCAGTTGAGAAAAGTTTTCAAAAAGAAAATATGCCCGATTTCAGACCTGGCGATACTGTAAAAGTTGAAGTTAAGGTTGTTGAAGGAGGAAGAGAAAGAATACAGGCTTATGAAGGAATTTTAATTAAAATTAGAGGTGCAGGATTAGGTAAAACATTTACAGTTAGAAAAATAGGAGCTGACAGAATAGGTGTAGAAAGAGTTTTTCCATTCAATTCTCCTATAGTTGAAAGAGTCACAGTAACAAGAAAAGGTAAAGTAAGAAGAGCAAAATTATACTATTTAAGAAAAATTAAAGGAAAAATAAAGATTAAAGAAAGAAGGGACTGAGGTAGATTTGAAGAAGGAGACAACCCGTGAAAAATTAAAGAGAGAAACTATTGATTGGATAATAGCGATTGTTTATGCGGTAATTTTTGGAACAATCATAAGGTTGTTTGTTTTTGAGACTATGATGGTTCCAACTCCTTCTATGGTTCCAACTCTTAATATTAGTGATCGTTTATTTGTTGAAAAAATAACATATGCATATGAAAAACCAGAAGTGGGAGATATTGTAGTTTTTTGGACTCCTTTTGAAGATAAAATGGCACAACAAATGTTAGGACCATTTGATAAATTTATGGATTTTTTTGCACCAAAAGAATTTAACGGCCATGTTAAATATGTAAAAAGACTAATTGCGAATTCTGGAGATGTTATAAGATTTGTGTCATTAAACGATGAAATCTGGGAAGAAATTGCAAATAAAGAAAAAGAAAATATTCCCTTATGGTTAAACGATATTGTTAAAGATTATAATTATAATATAAATATAATACCTCGTCAAATAAAAAACCGAATAGCTCAAGTAGAAATCAACGGAGAAACTCCTAAAATATTTCAAGATACTTATTATATAGTAAATGCTATTTTTGATGATGAAAAATTTTATGAATATATGGCTTTTCCAGACAATAACAGAAGAAATATAGTTGAATCAAACTTGTTTTTTGTGTATAAAGATAATTTTACAGGTTCTTTGAGTTTAGAAAAACCGACTATAGAATGGTTTAGAGCGTATAATGAAATTATAGATTATACTTCTTATTATAATGAACACTTAAGTGAAATTGAAATCCAAAAATATATTTTTAGAGATGATGAAGGTTTCGTGAATGTAAGAGTTCCGGAAGGATACAATTTTTATCTTGGAGATAATTCAATGGAAAGTTTTGACAGTAGGTTTTTTGGATTTGTTCCAGAAGAAAATGTAATAGGGACTACATTCTTAAGAGTTACTCCAATAAAAGACTTTGGAAAAATAAATTAATAAAACCGCCTTGAAGGCGGTTTTTGTTTCAAATAAAATATGGCGGAGACGGTGGGATTCGAACCCACAAGGGTGATTAGCCCGTCGGTTTTCAAGACCGATGCCTTGCCAGTTAGACTACGTCTCCTAAAATCTAAATAATTTTACCATAAAAAAGGGAGGATGTCAATGACTTTAAAGGAAACTATTGTAAAAGTTATGGAAAAATATTCGTTGTTTTTTGACGAAGATATAATAATAAAATTACAAAATTACATACAAATGCTTATAGAGTATCCTGTGAATCTTACTTCTGTTAAAAATTTTGAAAAAGCCTTCGAAACTCATGTTATAGATTCATTAATACCTACAGTAAAAAACTCTTTTTTAAAAGAAGAAAAAAATTGTGTAGACGTTGGAACTGGAGGTGGAATTCCAGGAATTGTATGGGCGATTTGTTATCCAAAAAGTAATTTTTATTTAGTTGAAAGTATAGCAAAAAAAACGAAAGCATTAAATATTTTTAAAGAAAAACTTGAATTGAAGAACGTTAAAATATTTAATAATAGAGTAGAAGATTTTGCACTTGATTATAAAAATTTTTTTGATATAGCAACATCTAAAGCTGTTGCTAGAGCAGATATAGCCCTTGAATATATAGCACCTCTTGTTAAAAAAGATGGTTATGTGACTCTTTTTAAAGGACCTTTGTTTTTTAATCTGGAAGATAGTTATGCTGTTAAATCAGAAAAAATTTTAAGAATAAAAAAAATTGATATTTTAAAATACTATATAGAAGAAGAAGAAAAAGAAAGATATTTTATAACTTATTTGAAAACAGAGAATACAAAAAAAGATTTTCCGCGAGAAATAGGAGCAGCTAAAAAAAATCCTTTAGGAGGAAAATAAATGAGATTGATAATAGATACTTATCATATGGGAGAATGGAATATGTCTTGTGATATGGCTATATCTAATTATGTTCATTCAAAACATAAAGAGCCGACAATAAGGATTTATGGATGGACTATTCCTACATTATCATTGGGAAAACATCAGAAATTAAAAAACATAGATTTGGAATATCTTAAAGAAGCAGGAATAGATTTAGTTAGAAGACCAACTGGTGGAAGAGCTGTTCTTCATAATAAAGAAATAACCTATTCTTTTTGTTGTTCTGAAAATTATCCAAAACTTCCATCTAATGTAGTAAAAAGCTATATGAAAATATCTGAAGGATTAACAAAAGCTTTAAATTTTCTTGGTGTGGAATGTGATGTTGAAAAGATAAAAAAAGAAAATCTTTCTAAAGACATATGTTATGACACCCCATCAATATATGAAATAACAGTTGGTGGAAAAAAACTAATAGGAAGTGCACAATATCGCAACGGAAAAACGGTTCTTCAACATGGATCTATTCCACAAATTTTTGATTATGATAATTATGTAAATTGTTTTAAAATAAATAACAAAGAAAAAATGATAGAACATTTGAAAAAAAATGTGATAGATGTTTTTTCATTAAAAAATAAATTTATTGAATTTGAAGAGCTTGCATATGCTTTTAAAATAGGGTTTAAAGAAGTTTTTGAAGAAGATATAATTATAGAAGGATTTTCAAATACAGAATTAAAAATGACAAAAGAGATATTGGAAAGTAGAAAGTAGAAAGTAGAAAGTAGAAAGTTGGAAAGTTGGTAAGGAAAAGCTTTAAAAGCAGATGCTTATAATAATGAAGTGGTAAATATGGATAAAATAAACGCGAACAAGATCAAATTTTCTAAAAAACAAATTTCGCTCGGTCAAAAAATATGGAAAATAGCAAACTCGCTACGCTCAGACATGCTATTTTCTGACACATTTTTTGATTCGCTCAATTGTTTTTTTGACGAAAATTCTCAATTGTTCGCTACTTTATTTCATCCATATTTATCGTCAAACACTAAATGACTCAAAAATATTTTAGGATTTATAAAAAAGCATTTTTGGTTCTAATGTAGTGTAACAGCCACGCGTTTTCTGCACGGCGTTACAGCACAGGCAAAAACATTCATCTTTTGCGTTAATCAATGGCTAAACAATGGTTCAACTACGGTTCAACTATCGTTCCCAAGGAGGCGCGACGTTACAGCACTTATGATAACGTTGATATTTAATAGATAATTTTTGGAAATCATAAATCTGTTTTTTAATTGATGAAACTTTTAATAAAAAAAATGAAAAAGCAAAAGCATTAAACCCATATAATAATGAAGTAGTAAACATTGGATAAAATTATTAGTCGGAAAGTAGAAAGTTGGAAAGTTGGTAAGGAAAAGCTTTAAAAGCAGATGCTTATAATAATGAAGTGGTAAATATGGATAAAATAAACGCGAACAAGCTCAAATTTTCATTATTTCAGTACATAAAATTGCAAATTCGCAGATTTCTCCTCAAAAGAAGAACCCTTTTTCGTTCGAAATGACATATCTCATAATTTTCTTTTACTATTTATAAGTTTCAAGTTTTCATATTTTACCATAAAAATTTACAGAGAACCAAAAAATCGTGTCACTTGCAACTTGCCACTTTTAACTTTTCACTATTTAAATGCTTTTCCTTACCAACTATCCACTAACCAACAGACCAACTGTTTACTGTTACTTAGATTAAAAAATTTAGCAAATATATTATAAAAAACAAATTTTTAACAAAATAATTTAAAAAAATAGTTAATAAAACTGATAAAATGTGATATAATGGTAAAGAAGAAAACCATATTTAAGGGAGGAATTGTACAGAGAAGAAAAAAATCATCTGGAGGTGTTTTATGAAAGTAAAAAGTTATAAAAAAAACAGCTCAATTATAAGTGAAATATCTACTTTATCCATTGAAACATTTGATTTAGATGGTAAAGAAAATTTTGTGAAAATAAAAAAACAATCTAAAAAAAAGAATTCTTTGGATTTTGATAAAGTTTTCAATGTTTTGAAAATTCAAGCTGAAAAAAACATGAACACGCTATATTATGGGGATATAGATAACGTAATTCCTATAGATTCAGTTTGTGACAATGAAAATAATTTTATTGAAAAAATTTGCAAAGAGTTAGAAACGATAGGTGTAAAAATTTTAGAAGAAGAGAAATTATTAGAAATAAATGAAAACATTATAGAAAGTGATTATGAAGCTCCAGAAGAAATTGATTTGACAGAAAATTATTTTAATGAAGAAGCTGAAGAAGTAAGAAAATATGATAATTTTTCTTTTAATGATCCTATAAAAATATATTTGAAAGAAATTAGCCGATCAGAATTATTGACTTTTTCAAGAGAAAGAGTATTGGCAAAAAGAGTGCAAAATGGTGATAAAAAGGCAAGAGAATTATTAATTAAATCAAACTTAAGGTTAGTTATTAGTATTGCAAAAAGGTATACGGGTAAAGGTTTAAGTTTTTTAGATCTGATTCAAGAAGGAAACATGGGATTAATGAGGGCAGTTAATAAGTTTGATTGGAGAAAAGGGTATAAATTTTCAACATATTCTTATTGGTGGATTAGACAAGCAGTAACAAGAGCAATTGCTGATCAGGCAAGAACTGTAAGGATTCCTGTTCATCTGGTAGAAACTATAAACCAAATGAATAAAATTATAAGAGAATATATTCAAGAAAATGGAAGAGATCCTAACGAAAAAGAATTAGCGGAAATTATGGGAAAAACACCTGAGAAAATGAAAGAAATACTTGTAAGTGCAAAACAAATTTTTTCTTTAAATTCTACAGTAGGAACAGGTTTTGATGATGAATCTGAATCTGAAATGTTAGAACATATAGGGTCAGATGATCCAACTCCAGAAGAAATAGGGAAAAAAATGATAATTAGAGAAAGAATTGAACGTATTATTGATGGATTAACTCCAAGAGAAGCGATGATAATAAAAATGAGATATGGATTCCTTGACGGTAAACCTAAAACACTTGAAGAGGTGGGAGATTTTTTTAACGTTACAAGAGAAAGAATAAGACAAATAGAAACAAAATCTTTGAGAAAATTAAGACATCCAACAAGAATAAAACAACTTAAGAATATTATTACTGAATCATAAAAAAAGAAAATGCTTAAGCATTTTCTTTTTTTGTATGAAATTTTTTTCATGCTAAATACCGATTTCAAATAAAAAACCTTAAATATATCATATAAATGAGTGTTTTTGTATGAAATCTCTTTCATAGTATGAATTTAAAATTTGATATAAGGCGTGTTTACAGTATATAATATAATAGTAGATAAAAAAGATTTTTGAATTAAAACTAAGGAGGAAAAAGTATGAAAAAGCTTTTGACTGGAAATGAAGCTATTGCAAGAGGCGCGTGGGAAGCTGGAGTGCACGTAGCATCTGCATACCCTGGAACACCTAGTACAGAAATTTTAGAAAATTTAGCTTTATACAAAGATGTTTATTCTGAATGGGCACCAAATGAAAAAGTAGGTATGGAGGTTGCGGTAGGAGCATCTATCGGTGGAGCAAGAGCATTGACAGCAATGAAACATGTTGGATTGAATGTTGCTGCTGATCCTATGTTCACTTACAGTTACCTTGGCGTAAATGGTGGGATGGTTATAGTTACTGCAGATGATCCTGGACTTCATTCTTCACAGAATGAGCAAGATAACAGACATTTTGCAAGACATGCAAAATTACCAATGTTAGAACCATCTGATAGTCAAGAAGCAAAAGATTTCATGATTGAAGCATATGAAATAAGTGAAAAATTTGATGTTCCAGTTCTTTTTAGAATTACCACAAGAATATGTCACAGTAAAGCACCTGTAGAATTAGGAGAAAGAACAGAGCACGAAGTAAAAGATTATCAAAGAAATATAAATAAATTTGTTGCGACTCCTGCAAGATGTAAAGTTCATCATTATGAGCTTGAAGAAAAATTGAAAAAACTTGAAATATTTGCAAATACAACAAAATTAAATGTTGAAGAAATAAATGATGATACAGAAATTGGTATAATTACTTCAGGTATAGCTTATCAATATGCCAAAGAAGTTTTTGGTGATAAAGTATCTTATTTAAAATTAGGATTTACTTTTCCTATACCAAAAGAAAAAATTACAAATTTTACAAAAAAATTTAAAACAATTTATGTTATTGAAGAATTAGAACCATTTTTAGAAAACGAAATAAAGGCAATGGGAATAAATGTAATTGGTAAAGAAAAAATTCCTAACATAGATGAACTTAACCCTGATATTATAGCGAAAGCACTTTTGAATGAAGAATTACCAAAAGTGGAAATAAAAGAAAATAAAGCAGTTGGAAGACCTCCTATATTATGTGCAGGATGTCCACACAGAGGTATTTTCTTTGAATTAAGTAAAAAGAAAGATGTTGTAATAACAGGAGATATCGGATGTTATACATTAGGATCAGCAGAACCTTTAAATGCTATGGATTCAGTAATTTGTATGGGTGCTGGTATAAGTGCTGCACATGGTTTTGCAAAAGCGTTTGAAAAGAAAGGAAGAAAATCAAAAATATTTGGAATAGTTGGAGATTCTACTTTCTTCCATTCCGGTATAACAAGTTTGCTTGATATAGTTTACAATAAAAGCAATGTAACTACAATTATTTTAGATAATAGAATTACAGGAATGACGGGACATCAAGAAAACCCTGGAACTGGATTCACTTTGATGGGAAAAGAAGCACCTCAGGCAGATATAGAAGCGATAGTAAGAGCCCTTGGAGTGAAACATGTAAAAACTATAAATCCAAATAATTTAAAAGAATCAAAAGAATTAATTGATGAATATACGAAATTAGAAGAACCATCAGTTATAATAACAAGATGGCCTTGTGCGTTGAAAAAATTCAGCGAACAAGATATAAATGAATTTAATTTAAAAGTTGAAAAATATGCTGTAGACAGCAGCAAATGTAAAAAATGTAAAATGTGTTTGAAAACAGGATGTCCAGCGATTTCATTTGATCCTGAAATTGGTTCTATAATAGATCAAGATATGTGTATAGGATGTTCTGTATGTGCTCAGGTTTGTCCTTTCAAAGCTATAGAAAAGGTTGGTGGGTGAAATGATGAACGAAACTAAAAACATATTACTAGTTGGAGTAGGCGGCCAAGGAATAATATTAACTTCTAAAATATTATCAAATGCTTTATTAAATGCAGGATATGATGTAAAAATGTCTGAAGTTCACGGAATGGCTCAAAGAGGTGGATCTGTTACAACACAAGTTAGATATGGAAAAAAAGTTTTTTCTCCTATAATTGGAAAAGGGCAAGCGGATGTACTTATTTCTTTTGAATTAATGGAAGCTATAAGATGGATAGAATTTCTAAAACCGGATGGAAAACTTATAATTAACGATTATAAAATACCTTCAGCACCAATTCTTGCGGGTTTTGCAAAATACCCTGAAAATGTTCTCGGGACATTAAAAGAAAAAGTACATACGCTTGATTTTAATGCAGCTGATAAAGCAAAAGAGCTTGGGAATTTAAAAGTTCAAAATATTATTATGTTAGGCGCATTAGTGAAAGCACTTGAATTAAACGATATAAATTGGGAAGAAGCAATAAAAGATAATGTAAAACCAAAATTTTTAGATATAAACTTGAAAGCATTTAATATTGGAAAGTCATTATAAATAAAAACCCGTACATATTTGTACGGGTTTTTATTTATATTTTGAAATGATAACTTCAAGTTGTTTTATGTTTAAAGGTTTTTCAAGAAAATCATTGCAATCATTTTTTTTCGATTCTTCTATAATGCTTTTTTCATTTAAAGCACTTTGCATAACTATAATATTTTTTTTCTTCAAATCATTTTTTTTATCTTCTTCGTTTCGTATAGCTTTTAGAATTTCAATTCCATCAATTTCAGGCATCATGATATCAAGAAAAATTATATCAAAAGTGTTATCAAGAATTTCATCCATTATATCAAAAACTTTTTGAGGTCGTGAAAGAACTTTGCAAGTTCCATAATTCTTTAACAGGTCTTCTAAAATAAGTGTTGAAACAAAATCATCTTCAATAATCAAAAAACGCATTTTTCTCACATCCTTTCAATTAATATTTATATTTTGTTGCTATTTTATTTATATTATGATATAATTTCTTTATAAAGAATATTTTGTTCTTTATAAAGAATTTGTTTATTAATTATATCATATTTTTTGTAAAATCAACAACTTTTATTTTAAATTTTTATTCTATATATTTTTTGTAGATTTAATATTTTAGAAAGTTGATCAGTTGAAAGGAAAAACATTTTTAGATTCATTGTCTTTCGCTTTTAAACGTAGTGTAACAGCCACGCTGAACTTTGCACGGCGTTACAGCACTTATAAAAATGTTGGTATTTTATAGTTGATTAAGAAAACCCTTAAAACAAGCATTTGTACTTAATTCCCCTCTTGAGGGGTGGCAACCGAAGGTTGACGGGGTGGACAGATTTTTGTAAATGCTTATAATAATGAAAAGCTAAACATTGGATAAAATAAATCGCTCACAAGATCAAATTTTCTAAAAAACAGATTTCGCTCGGTCAAAAAATTCGGAAATTAGCAAACTCGCTACGCTCAAACATGCTAATTTCTGACGCATTTTTTGATTCGCTCAATTGTTTTTTTGACGAAAATTCTCAATTATTCGCTACTTTATTTCATCCATATTTACCGTCAAAGCATTATAATAAAAAAATTGTTTCACTCGCCACTTTTCATTATTTAAACGCTTTTACATTTAACCAATTAAACATTTCTTGTTTTTCCTAACCAACCAACTGTCTACAGACTAACTTTAAAATCCATATTTACCGTCAAAGCATTATAATAAAAAAATTGATTCACTCGCCACTTTTCACTTTTCATTATTTAAACGCTTTTACATTTAACCAATTAAACATTTCTTGTTTTTCCTAATCAACCAACTGTCTACAGACTAACTTTAAAATCCATATTTACCGTAAAAGCATTATAATAAAAAAATTGTGTCACTTGCCACTTTTCACTATTTAAATCCTTAACCAATTAAATATTAATTGTTTTTTCTGACTAACAAACTATAAATTATTTTTAGCCACACTATTTTTTTAATAATTGAAAAGTAAAAAGTAAAAGATGAAATATAAAAAAGAAATTTGGAGGTGTCTCAAATTTTAGAAAATTTATTTTCTTCAGAGTTAAAAATAAAAATTTTAAGGCTTTTATATAAAGAAAAAAAATTAAGATTTATTGATATAAAAGAGAAATTATCCTCGGGTGCAGGAAGTACAAAAAATGTGCTTGAAAATTTTGTTGAAAATGAAATATTGAAAGTGAGTAAAATAAGTGAAAGAAAAAAAATTTATTATATAAATGAAGAATATATTGAATTAATTAGAAATATATTTAGTCTTGAAGAAGAGTATGAATTTAAAAATAAAAAGAAGAAAATGTATAAAACATTTTTTGAGTTATAGGGGGAGAAAATGTTTGAAGATTTAGATGTTTTTTTAGATAATTTATCGTTTGGAATTGCAAAATGTGATAAAACAGGAAATATAATATATAGTAATAAAACTTTTAAAGAACTTACTGAAGACAAAATCAATGTTTTTGATTTTATTTATGAAGAATTTCATGAAAACATTAAAGATGCTTTTAATAATTTAAAGAGTTATGAAATAAGAAGTTCTTTCAATCAAAAGGCAATAATAAATGAATTCAATTATTGTGATGTTTTTTTCAAACCTTACAATAATATTTTTTTATTAGAAATTAAATTAAGCACTGAAGAAGTGATAAAAAATGAACTTCTTGTTGAAAATATTAAAAATATTTCAGAAATAAACGAAACAAGAAAAAAAATATTGGAAGAATTAGATATAGCCTTAATAGACAAAAAAAAGCCTTGTATTTTTTTAAATAATATTATGGATTTGTTAGACAAATTAAATATTTTTGACTATGCAAAAATAATTTGCGGTGAAAAAGTAGATGAATATGGAGATAAAAATAAGATTGAAAAATATGAAATGTTAATGGATGAATACGAACCTATCATTTTTGAAAATGCTGAAAATAAAGAAGAAAATGTTGAATTTTATTATTTTATAAATAAAGATTGTTGTTTAGAATCAAAATCTTTGTTTACGTCAACGTTAAAATTTTTAAAACTTTATATCGCTGTTTTTAATGATTATAATAAAATGAAAGTTTTTGAAGAAAAAATGCTCGATTCAGAAAATTTTAATATAGCAGGTCTTATGATGGTAGGGATGTTTCATGAAATAAACAACCCTTTAACTATAGCGTTACTTCAGACAGATTTAAACATAAGAAAAAAAGTTTATGATTCTACAAGACTTGAAAAAACAAGAAATGCACTTTTAAGAATCAAATCAATTACTAATATTTTTAGAGGCGCTTTGAGAAGAGAGAGTGATGAAAAACCTGTAGATTTAATAGAAATAATAAATACAGCAATAATATTAAATGAAGGAAAATATGAAGAAAAAATTGTTTTTGATTTTAGTTATGAAAAAACAGATTATATTGTTTTAAGTGATTATAATAAAATAATTATGGTATTTGTTAACTTGCTTTCTAATGCTGTAGATGCAATTATTCAAAAAAAATCTCAAGAAGGAAAAGTAAAAATAGAATTATTTGATTTTAGAACCAATTATATTTGTAAAATTTCAGATAATGGTATAGGGATGGAACAAGACGTTGTGAAAAATATTTTTAAACCTTTTTATACAACCAAAAGTAAAACAGGATTAGGGTATGGTATGTTTTTTGTAAGTTCTGTTTGTTCGGCACATAAAATAAAAATTAATGTAACTTCGAAAAAAGAATATGGAACAACTTTTACACTTGTGATACCTAAATTAACTCAGGGGGTGGATTAAAATATGGAAATGAAAATTCTTATAGTTGATGATGAACCAGGTATTAGAGAAGTTTTAAAAGATTATATAGAGAGTGAGTTTGAAGATGTTTTAGTGGATGAAGCTGGAAATGCTGATGAAGCGATATTAAAATTTGATTCGAAGATGTATCATTTTGTTCTCTTAGATATAGTGATGCCTGGAATGAATGCATTTGATTTTTTAGAATATATTAAAGGTCTTAATAAGCTTGTTCAGATAATTATGATAACGGGAAATTCTACAGTAGATAGAGTGTTAAAAGCTTTAGAATACGGAGCTGACGACTATTTGATGAAACCTTTTGAGTTTGAAACATTACATGAAATAATGCATTCATATATGAAAAGAATATCCCGATGGAAAGAAACTTTTAAGAATTCTATATAAGCAGGTGATTTTATGAATGAAAAAAATGAAGAATTTGAAAAAGCTTTAAAAATAATTCAAGAAGAAAAATATGATTATGATATTGATCTTTGGAAAGACTTTACAAATGAAGTTCTTGAACATAACGAAACCGTTGAAAGAGATATTTTAAATCTTGAAACAGATTCAGAAAACATGGAAATAATTAACTCTTTATTTAGAGTTTTTCATACAATTAAAGGATTATCAGGTTTTGTTGAAATTAATATATTATCTAAAATTTCACATCAAATAGAAAATATTTTAGATAAATGCAGAAAAAAGAAGAAAAAAATAACTGAAGAATTGATAGATTTGATTTTAATATCAAATGATTATATAAAAAATATATGTAAAGATAGAAATTTAATATTTGATGAAGAATTTATAATTCAAATAAATAGTCATATTAATAAATTGAAAGAAATCGAAGCAACAAAAGAAGAAAAAGAAATAGTAAAAGAAAAGAAAGAGAAAAAAATTGGAGAAATTTTAGTAGAAGAAAAAATTATTTCAGCAGAACAACTTGAAAAATTATTAAAAGATCAAAGAGAAATTTTTTCTGATAAAAAAATAGGAGAAATAGCTAAATTAAAAAATGAAGCGGATACAAAAACAATTTTAGAGGCTTTAAGAAAACAACAAAAAGTTTCAGAGCAAGCTAAAGAAGATTATATAAAAATATCCGCAGAAAAAATTAAAACACTTGTAAATTTAATAGGAGAATTGATGATAATTCACTCTCAAGTTGAAAGAGATGTTGACAAATTAAATTCTGAAAGCCAACAGTTGATAGGAAATATAAGTAGAATGATGAAATTATCAAAAACACTTCAAGGAATATCTATGAATATGCAAATGATCCCTTTAAAATCAACTTTCCAAAAAGTTCATAGAATTGCAAGAGATTCTATAAAAGAGTTAAAAAAAGATGTAGATATAATAATGAATGGAGAAAATACTGAAATAGACAGAAATATAGCAGAAAAAATATTAGATCCAATGCTCCATTTAGTTAAAAACTGTATTTCTCATGGAATTGAAGATACGGAAGAAAGAATAAAAAATGGTAAGAGAAATAAAGGACAAGTAATAATTTCAGCACATAGTAAAAAGGGAAGTGTTTATATAGAAATTGAAGATGATGGAAAAGGTTTAGATTTAGAAAAAATAAAAGCAAAAGCTATAAATAATAATTTACTTGAAAAAGAAAAAAAATACACAGAAGAAGAAATAATAAACGTTATTTTCCATCCAGGTTTTTCAACAGCTGAAAATGTCACAAAAGTTTCTGGAAGAGGAGTTGGAATGGATGTAGTAAAAAATGCAATTTCGAAAATAGGAGGAAAAGTTGAAATAAAAACAAAAATTAATAAAGGGACAAAGGTTATTTTAAAAATCCCTATAAACATGGCAGCCCTTAACGGTACTATAGTAGAAATAGAAAATGAAAAGTATATTTTTCCAACAATACATATAAAAAAAATATTGAGACCAGAAGAAGTCAAATATATTTCCGTTGCAAATAAATTAAAGAATATTAAATACAGAGATGTGATAATCCCATTGATTCAGAGAGAAAAGTTATTTTTTTCAAAAGAAATTAATGATTATTCTAAAATTCTTCTTTTGATTTTAGAAATAGACCAAAATTTTCTCGCATTGCCTGTAGAAAATATATATGGAAGACAAGAGATAGTTGTTAAGCCTTTAAGTGATGATTTCAAAGATATTCAGCACGTTTCAGGAGCATCTATTTTAGGAGATGGAAAAGTTTCATTAATAGTAGATGTTGAAAGCATTTTTAAGATTTCTGAAAATTTATAATGAGGGGTTGTTAGTATGAGAGAAGATGTTTTTATAAAATTTAAAGAACATATTTATTCTGAAATGGGTATTACATTTTCTCCTGCTAAGAAATATTTTTTGAAATCAAAAATAGATAAACTTATGAAAAGACACGAAATAGAAGATTACAATGAATATTATAAAAAAATACTAAATAAAGAAAAAAATATTTACGAAGAATTTGTACACGAAATAACAACTCATAAAACAGATTTTTTTAGAGAAGACAACCATTTTAAATTTTTAAAAGAAGAAATAATAAATATTTTAAAGATAAATCCAAGGATATTAAAACATCATCAAATAAGAATATGGAGTGCAGGGTGTTCTACAGGAGAAGAACCTTACACTATAGCTATGGTTTTTAAGGAAATACTTCCTGAAAACATTGAGTTGAAAATTCTTGCGACTGATATAAGTGTAGAAGTTTTAAAAAAAGCTGTTTCGGGAAGTTATTCAAATCAAATCACGCAACTAATACCACCGCTTTTTTTGCAAAAATATTTTTTTAAATCAAGCTTTAATTATATTGCTAAAGAAGATTTAAAAAAACATATAACTTTTAGAATTTTTAATTTAATGGAATTGTTTCCATTTAAACATAATTTTGATATTATTTTTTGTAGAAACGTCATGATATATTTTGACAACGATTCAAGAAATAAATTAGTAAATAAATTTTATAACAACTTGATAAAAGGTGGATTTATAATCGTTGGACATTCTGAAAGTCTTTCAGACAGCAGAAATCTTTTTAAATTTGTTAAACCTACTATTTATTTAAAAGAATAACTATGAAATTAGAATATTACTTTTTAAAACCTGGATATCTTTTTATAACTTCTGAAAATTATATAGTTAACACCATATTGGGATCTTGCGTATCTATATGTGTTTATGACGAGATCAAAAAGAATTTTGGAATAAATCATTATATACTTCCCAATGGAATAGAGAAAAGTGCGAAATATGGTAATTTTTCAATTCCATTTTTGTTAAAAGGAATTTCTGAATTAAAATCAAATTTATCAGAGTGCAAAATTTATTTAATTGGTGGAAGTGTAAATGATTCTCAGTACTTAGTTGGAGAAAAAAATGTTGAAATTGCAAAGAAATTATTGAACCAATACAACTTAAAAATTTTTAAAGAAGAAACGGGAGGAAAAAGAGGAAGAAAAATATCTTTTAACACATATACAGGAGAAATACGGATTTCAAAAATTGATAGGGGGTGAAAAAGGTGATTGCTAAAGAAGGTAAGTACTTAACTTTTCAAATTGATGTTGAAACTTATGGAATACCTATTGAAAAAGTTAAAGAAATAATAGGTATTATGAACATCACCAAAGTTCCCGGAATGCCTAAATATGTTAAAGGGGTAATTAATTTAAGAGGAAACATAATCCCTTTAATTGATTTAAGATTAAAGTTTGATATGGATTTTAAAGAGTACAATGACAGAACTTGTGTTATAGTAGTGGAGATGCAAAATAAAGAAGAAAAAAAACTTATGGGGATAGCAGTAGACAACGTTTCAGAAGTAATAAACCTTGAAAAAGATTTTATAGCCCCGCCACCTTCGTATAATTCAGATTATTCTTCTGAATATATAACGGGAATGGGAAAATTGAAAGAAATAGTTGTTATATTGCTCGATATTGAAAGAATTTTATCTCAAAAAGAAAAAACTATTTTAGATAATATGGAGGTGGAAAAAAATGTTTAAAAATATGAAATTATCTGCAAAAATATCTTTGGGTTTTATTATAATGCTGATTATTATGGTAGTTTTAGGAACGATAGCTATTTTTAATATGTTAACTTCGCAAACTGCAGTTTCAGAAATGACTGAAATAGATATAGTAGAAATGAATTATGCCAAAAGTATAGAAAGAGAAATATACGGTCTCATGTATGAAATGAGAGGATACTCTTTTACAGAAGAAGATAATTTTTACACATTAGCTATAAATGAAATAAATGCTGCAAAAAATTTTTTAAAGGATTCTAAAACATTTGGATCTGACAATAAATTAGCTGATTTTGTAAAAGCAGTTGAAGAAGCAGAAAGAGGATTGTTAGAATATGAGAAATTAATGGATGAAACAGAAAGTCTTATAAATTCATTAATTTCAACGAGGACTACTATGACTAATCTATATAATAATTATATGCAAAATGCTGAAGAGTTTTTAAACGCTATGGAAGAAATGATGGCTGATGAAATAGATTCAGGAGTATCTGCAGAAGATCTTCATAGAAGAATGGAAAGAATTGCAAATTCGAATTTTTTATTGGATTATGCGAATGTAATAAGCAGAGGTTTTTTAAATTCGGTTGCAAATAATGACCTTTCTTTTCTACAAAATGTTATAGGATATTTCGATCAGTTAGAAGAATTGATAAGTATTTTGCTTGCAGATACAAGACAACAGGAAAATATTCAAAGGTTAAATAACGTAAAAACATCTTTATCTAATTATGAGAAGGAATTGAATAATTATTTGAGTTATAGATCAAGACTCGATGAAGTAGACAGATTAAGAACACAAATAGGTCAAAATCAAGTTTTGGCAGTTGCAGAAGCTTTTTCAAATTCAATTTCACAACAAACTATTAATAATGGTCAAAATTTAAATAATCAATTGGCAACATCTGTAACGATAATTATTATAGTGTTAGTTATTGCAGTTATTATAGGGATAGTTTTAGCTATAGTTATTGTAATAAGTATAACAAAACCTATAAGAAAAATAATAGATAATTTAAGCGAAGGGTCAGAACAAATTGCAAGTGCTTCAGAGCAATTATCTTCTTCAAGTCAACAACTTGCAGAAAGCAGTTCGGAACAGGCGGCGAGTGTTGAAGAAACTTCATCAACATTAGAAGAATCAGCATCAATGGTTAAGCAAAATTCAGAAAATTCAAAACAAGCAGCTATTTTAGCTGAAAAAGCCAAAGATGCTTCAGAAGCTGGTAATAAAGAAATGGTTGAAATGATGAATTCTATGGAAGAGTTAAAAGCCTCAAGCGGTGAAATATCAAGGATTATAAAAGTTATAGATGAAATTGCTTTCCAGACAAATATACTTGCATTAAATGCAGCTGTTGAAGCAGCAAGAGCAGGGGAAGCCGGACAAGGATTTGCAGTGGTAGCTGAAGAAGTAAGAAATCTAGCTCAAAGAAGTGCAAATGCTGCAAAGGATACAGCTCAAATAATAGAAAAAAATATTAATTTATCTCAGAAAGGTGTTGATGTCTCGACGAAAGTAAAAAATTCATTAGAAGAAATAAAAACACAGGCTACTAAAGTAAATGAATTAATAAATGAGATAGCAGCAGCAAGTCAGGAACAGTCACAAGGTATAATGCAGATAAACAAAGCTATTAATCAAATAGATCAAGTAACCCAAACTATAGCTTCAAATTCTGAAGAAGGGGCGTCTTCATCTGAAGAATTGAATGCACAAGTTGAAAGTCTTGCTGAATCTATAAATGAAATTGTTGCTATGGTTGAAGGAGCCAAAAAAGCTCAACAAAGAAAAATTAATCATTCAAGCGTTAAAAAAGTTCCTAAAACAATTCAAAAAACTTATGAAAACCCTAAAGAATCTAAAAAAACAAAAGTTGTAAAACCTGAAGATATAATTCCTTTAGAAGACGATCTTAATGACTTTTAAAAACATACGCTCATTTGAGCGTATGGTTAAAACGAAGGAGTTGCTTATATGATAAACGTTATAATAATAGATGATTCTGCCTTGGTAAGAAAAGTTATTTCGCAAGAAATATCAAAGGATTCAGAAATAACTGTAGTTGCAACCGCTCCTGATCCTATAATTGGCAGAGATAAAATTTTAAAACATAATCCAGATGTAATACTTCTTGATGTTGAAATGCCAAGAATGGATGGAATAACTTTTTTAAAAAAGCTTATGAAACACTTCCCCATTCCTGTTATTATAGTAAGTTCTTTAGCACAACATGGCAGTGAAGTTGCTGTAAAAGCACTTGAATATGGTGCGGTGGATGTTGTGCCAAAACCGGGGGGATCTTATTCAGTTAAAGATTTAGGGGATACTCTAATAGAAAAAATTAAAGCAGCGGCAAAAGTTGATATGAAAAAAGCAGCGATTTTAAGTTCATTAAATGAAAAAATAATTAAAGATGTTGAAAAACCTAAAAGAGCAATGATAAAAACAACAGAAAAAATAATAGCGATTGGAGCTTCTACAGGGGGAACTCAAGCTTTAAGATATTTAATTTCCAAACTTCCTTCAGATATGCCCCCTATAGTTATAGTGCAACATATGCCTCAAAATTTCACGAAATCATTTGCAGATTCTTTAAATAATATTTCAAAGCTTGAAGTTAAAGAGGCGGAAAATAAAGATAGTCTTTATTCAGGAAGAGTTTTAATAGCTCCAGGTAATAAACATATGGTTTTAAGAAGAAGTGGTGCAAAATATTATGTGGAAGTAAAAGATGGAGAACAAGTATATCATCAAAGACCTTCTGTTGAAGTTTTATTTTATTCAGTAGCTCAATATGCAGGAAAAAATAGTATAGGAGTTATGTTAACAGGAATGGGAAAAGATGGTGCAAGAGGAATGCTTGAAATGAAAAAAAATGGTGCATATACTATCGCACAAGATGAAAAAACATCTGTAGTTTTTGGAATGCCTAAAGAAGCAATTGATATAGGAGCGGTTGATAAAATTCTTCCACTTGATAATATGCCAGATTTTCTATCAAAATTTATATAACAAAAATGATTCTATAAAACGTTTAAATGTTTAAATGGATAAACGTTTAATTAGTGAAAAGTGGCGAGTGGCAAGTGAAAAGTTGGAAAGTTCGAAAGGAAAAGCTTTAAAAGCAGATGCTTATAATAATGAAGTAGTAAGCATTGGATAAAATAAACGCGAACAAGATCAAATTTTCTAAAAAACAAATTTCACCCTTGTCAAAAAATGGCGGAAAATAGCAAACTCGCTACGCTCAGACATGCTATTTTTTGACGCGTTTTTTGACCTTCCTCAATTGATTTTTTGACGAAAATTCTCAATTTTTCGCTACTTTATTTCATCCATATTAACCGCCAAAGCATTATAATAAAAAACTGTCAAAAACATCATTTCTCTTTTCGATATTTTAAACGCTTTTCCATTTAACCAATTAAACATTATTTGATTTTTCCTGACCAACAGACCAACTGTCTGCTTTCTGCTTATTTGTTTTTATTAAATTTCAATGTAAATGTAATTTTTGTTCCTTTTTCTTCTTCGCTTTCTATATTGATGTTGCCTTTCATAAGCATTATTAATTCTTTACTTAAAGACATTCCTAAACCTGTACCTCTGCCATCAAAAGCATGAGCCTGATAATAAGGTTTGAATATCATAGGTAGCTTTTCTTTTTTGATCCCTTCGCCTGTATCGGAAATTGCAAAATTAATAATATATTCATCGTTTTCAAAATTTTCAAGAGAGACTCTTATATCTATTTTTCCATTTTCAGTAAATTTATTAGAGTTTGAAAGAAAATTTTGAATAATTCTTATCAAACGGTATTTATCCCCTACGACAATTTCAGGAATATTTTTTTGTATAATTAAATTTAGATTATTATTTTGTTTTGAGGTTATTTGTTTGAAAAAATTAACGAAATTTTCGAGTTCCTCTTTTAAATTGAATTGAGTATTACTTAATTCTAAGTTATTATTTTCTATTTTAGAAATATCGAGTAAATTATTTATTATATTTACCATATTATCTACAGAATATAGTATAAGTTGAAGGTATTCTTGAGACTCCTGATTTTGTTCTTTTTCTTTTAAAATTTTAGCTAATCCAGAAATTCCATGTAGAGGTGTTTTTAAGTCATGAGTTATTTTTGATACAAATATGCTTTTTAATTTATTGGATTTTTCGGCATATTTTTTTGCTTCTATTAAATTTTTTTCTATCAATTTTTTTTGAGTTATATCGCGAGATAAACTGATTATTTCATTTTTACTTAAAGCTACAAGTCTAGCCTCAAAAAATTTTCTTTCATTTTTTATTAGTAATTCATATTCAAATGATTTCATTTCTTTTGTTTTTAAAGATTGTTTTACTGCATTCATAAAACGCGAAAAATCTCTTTTTGATAAAATATCTTTTATAGAAATTTTAGAATTAATAAGTTCTTCCTTAGGAAGAAATAAAAAAGATTCGTCGTAAGTATAAACTTCTTTATATAAACCATTTTTATCGTAAACAAATAATAAATCAGGTATAGTATTTATTATTCCATTTAACTTATTTGATTGATACTCTAATTTTGTTGAATATTTTTTTAAATTTCTTACCATTACAGATAAATCATAATAAGATCTTTTAACAGCATTTGAAATTACTCCTATTTCATCATTTCGTTTTAGAAGTTTTTGAATTTTTTCATCTTTAGGAAAATTGTAATCATTGTTTTCAAAATTTTTTATCAAAAAAGTGATTGTTTTAGAAATATTTTTTATAGGCATAGTGATTATATTTTTTAGAAAACTATAAGTGAATAATGATAATAAAAAAATAGAAATTAAAGAAAAAATTATCATTAAATTAGTAGTATTTTTTAAAAGTGCTGAGATTTCATTTCTGTTTTGAATAGAAAGAATATAACCGATATATTCTCCGGAATAATTATTTAAAGGGATGTAAATAAAAGTATTTTTTTTGTCTTGAGATAATTCTATTTTATATAGATCGCTAAATTGAATTTTTTCATCTTTAAAATAAAATTTTCCTCCTAAATTATTTTCTAAAGAATTTAAAAAATTATCATTTAGAGGAATCCCATATTCAACAGTTCCTAAATGTATATCTTGAAAAAAAATCGGGACTACTGTTCTGAAACCCAATCCACCTAAACCTTTTTCTAAACCTTGAGTTATTATTTTATATTCATTAGCATCATTAACCATAAATCTATGATCAGTTAAATCATCTCCAAATTCCTGAGGCATATGAAGCCGAAGAAAAGAGGTTGAATCAGGTAAATGAAAGTGAATTTGAGCAACATCAGGTTTTAGTTTTTCGAAAGAATTTAAAAGTATTTCTATTATGGCATCTCTTTTTCTTTCATTAAAAAGTTGTTTTATTGTCATGTTTTCAGACAACAAAAAAGCTGCAGTTTTGGCAGTTTCAAGTTGTTTTTCTATGGCAAAATCAACACTTTTAATCAACAAATCATAATGTTGATTTTCTTCAACTAAAATAATAGAATTTATTTTAGAAATAACCAAAAATATAAAAATAAAAAAAATTAAGGATGTTATAATAATTATACCCAAAAGCATCTTTTTTTCTATATTGAAGTTTACAAGAATCACCTTCTTTTAGGATTTTTAAGAATTTTTTATTTTTTCAATTAAAAATATTTATAACTTGTTAATGCTTTGAAATTGATTATGATATTATCATATTAATAAGAAAGACTATTATTTAATTATAGCATATAAAAGTCATTATATGCTATAATTAAATAACAAAAAAGATGAATTTGGATAGCTATTAGTAAAATCTTTTCTTATTATGTTTCTACTTATATCTAATCATAATCACCCCAGAAATAGTTTGAAAATGGTAGATTAAAAATAATATAATATTAAGGAATAGAAAAAATATGCGAAATAAAAGCTCACAAGATCAAATTTTATAAAAAATTAATTCAGCTCTTTTGAAAAAATACTAAAAATAGTAAACTCGCTACGCTCAGACACGCTATTTTATTTTGCATTTTTGATTCGCTCAATTGTTTTTTTACGAAAATTCTCAATAGTTAACATTTTGTTCGAGTTGAACATCTTTATAAAAATCAAAACTATTTTTAATCGCTATATGATTTTCCTGAACAACTTTCTATAAATTATTTTGATTCACACTATTTTGCATAGAACCAAAATTGTGATATAATTTTAATTATATTTTAATTTTAAATACGGTAGAGGCGATAAGATGAAAAAATATTATTACTCTTTAAGTTTTAAACTAATATTATTCACGGTATTAATTTTTATCACTTTTTTTATAATTTATTTTGTTCAAAGTAGATATACACAAAAAATATTATTAAAATCTGTGAAAGAATTGAGTGATGTTAGCACTCAAAAAATAAGTGAAGAAATTTCTTTCTGGTTGCGACAGAAAAGCGATTTAATAAAAAATATTTCTAAATTAATTGAAAATGTAGATTTTAATGATGATGAAATTTTGAAAATAATGAAAATTTTTTTATCAGAAAATGAAGATTTTTTCTCTATTTATTATGGCACTTCACAAAATAAAATGATAAATGCGAGTGGTTGGATTCCACCACCAGAATTTGATTTAAGAACACGCCCTTGGTATACCTCTGTTTTAGAAAAAGATGATTTAATATTCACTAACGCTTTTTTAAACGCTAGTCAAGATGATGTTATTGTTACAGTGGCTCATCCAGTAAAAGATGAAAAAAATAATTTATTAGGAGTAGTTGGCGGAGATATTTCAGTGAAAGTTTTACTTAGAAAAATTATTGAAAAAAAACCAAGTGAAAAAGGTTTTCTTTTTTTAATAGATAGTAGAAAAAATATTTTAGCTCATCCCAAATATTTTAAAGAAGATTTAATAGTAGTTGAATATAAAAATATTTATTATGATGATGTTATTAAAAAAATATTTGATAATAATGGCTTAATTATAGAAACTATAGTTGAAGGGGTTGAAGGTTTTGTAAATTCCAGATTTATACCTCTTACAAATTGGCATATAGCAAGTTTTATTCCAAAAGATGAATTTTTGGAATCAACTCGTCAAATATTTTTGATGTTTTCTTTTATCGCATTTTTTAGTGTTATAATAATATTTATTTTTATTTTTCTTGAAAAAAAATATTTGATAAAACCTATAGAAAATTTAATAAAACAGATAGTGGGACTTGATTTTGAAAAAAACATGAAAAAACGAATAAATTATAATAAAAATGATGAATTTTTTTATTTGTCAGAATCAATAAATAAACTTCTTCATAAGGGTCAAGAATATTTTATAAAAATTAAAGATTATGAAAAAGAATTACAAGCTTCTAACGAGGAGTTAGAGGCATTAAATCAAGAAGTAACAACAAATTATAATGTGATAAATGAGTTCAAAGAAAGGCTAGAAAAAATAGGGAACAACATACCTAATGGGTATATGTATCAAATAATGATTCTTAATAAAGAAACTGAAAGAAAATTCACTTATATAAGTGAAGGAGTTGAAAAAATTAGCGGATTATCTAAAAATGAAATTTTAGTAAATTCTGATTTGATTTATTCTCAATTTTTTGAAGAAGATATTGAAGATATTAAAAAATCAGAAAAAGAAGCGATTGAAGAAATGAAAATATTTAAATATGAAGCTAAAATAAAAAATAAACTTGGAGATATTAAATGGTTGATGATTTCTTCGGCTCCGAGTCTTGATGTTGATAATAATATTTTATTTGATGGTATAGTTATAGATATAACTGAACATAAAAAAACCGAAGAAGAAATGATTAGAGCAAAAAAAGAGTCTGAAGAAGCCAATTATGCAAAAGGCAGATTTCTTGCAAATATGAGTCATGAAATAAGAACTCCTTTAAATGGGGTTGTAGGTTTTTCTGAATTATTGATGAATACAGATCTTACAGAAGAACAAAAACAGTATATAGAACATATAAAAAAATCTTCTTATTCTTTATTAGATATTTTAAATGATATTTTAGATTTTTCGAAAATAGAAGCAGGAAAACTAGATATAGAATTTGTTATGTCTAATTTTTCAGAAATTATAGAAGATGTTTATAACATTATTAAAATTAGTGCAGATAAAAAAAATCTAAAATTTTTAGTCAATTTACAAAAATATTTGCCAGATATAATTTCAGTAGATTCTTTGAGATTGAAACAAGTTTTACTGAATCTTTTAAGTAATGCTGTTAAATTTACAGATTTTGGAGAAGTTGAACTAAAAGTTTCCTTTGAAAAAACAGAGAATAATAGGGGAATTTTTAAATTTTCAGTTAGAGATACCGGTATAGGAATAAGCAAAGAAAATCAAGGGAAGTTATTTCAACCTTTTTCTCAAGTGGATTCTTCAATGACAAGAAAATTTGGAGGAACAGGTTTGGGACTTATTATATCTCAATTAATTGTAGAGAAGATGGGGAATAGAATTAAGATTGAAAGCGAACTTAACAAGGGATCAACTTTTTATTTTGAAATAGAAACAGAATATATTATATAAAAAAGAGTGCGTGAGCACTCTTTTATATTTTTAATTCGTCTATATTTTCATCAATAATTTTTTTAGTGTCTCTCGCTATCATCAACTCTTCGTCAGTTGGAACTACCATAACAGTAACTTTTGAATCAGGTGTTGAGAATACTTTTTCTTTTCCTTTAAAATTATTAGCTTCTTTATCTATTTTAACTCCTAAATAACCTAAATACTGTTCACATATTTCTTCTCTCATAATTGGAGAATTTTCACCTACACCTGCTGTAAACAATATTACATCTACACCATTCATAGCCGCTGCATAAGCACCAATATATTTAGCTATTTTATATTCATAAATATCGAAAGCTTTTCTACAAACTTTATCGCCAGCAATTGCATTATCTTCAACATCTCTCATGTCTGAGTATTCTTTAGTAACTCCAAGCATTCCAGATTTTTTGTTTAAAATATTTAATACTTCTTTTATAGTGATTTCTTCTTCTTTTGCAATAAATTCAACTATTGCAGGATCTATATCTCCTGATCTTGTGCCCATTGCAAGTCCTTCTAACGGAGTGAAACCCATAGAAGTATCAACAGATTTACCATATTTTATCGCAGCTACTGATGCACCGTTGCCTATATGGCATGAAATGATTTTTAAATCTTCTATATTTTTTCCTAAAGCATCTGCAGCTTTTTTAGAAACATATCTATGACTTGTTCCATGGAAACCATATCTTCTTACTTTGTATTTTTCATAAAATTCATAAGGTATAGGATAAATATATGATTTTTCAGGCATTGATTGATGGAATGCAGTATCAAAAACGCCAATTTGAGGAACTCCTGGAAGTAATTCCATAGATGCTTTAATCCCCATTACATTTGCAGGGTTATGCAAAGGAGCTAAAAATGACATCATTTCTAATGTATCAAGAACTTCTTTATTTATTTTTACAGAAGAAGCAAATCTTTCTCCACCGTGAACTACTCTGTGTCCCACGGCATCAATTTCTTTTAAAGATTTTAAAACACCTTTATCTTCTGAAACTAATAAATCAAGAACTATTCTTAATCCAACTTCATGATTTTTAATATCTTGTTCTATAGTGTGCTTTTTTTCGCCAACTTTGTGAGATATTTTTGACCCTTCTATACCTATTCTGTCAACTAAACCTTTTGCTAAAACACTTTCATCTTCCATATTTAAAAGTTGATACTTAACTGAAGAACTACCCGAGTTGATAACAAGAACTTTCATTTTTTTCCCTCCTGTAATTTTGTATGAAAAAATATATTTTTATTGTATAATATATAATATCATAAAAATATAAACGTTAAAACTTTTTTAAAATAAAAAATGTTAAAATATTATTAAATCTAAAAGGGGGTAGTTTATGAAGTACAAAAATTTTATATGGGATTTTGGTGGAACTATAATAAATTCATATCCAGCACTTGTTAAAGGTATTCTTAAAGCACTTAGCGATATTGGTATTGAAGAGACTTATGATGAAGTTTTTGAACAAGCTAGAATATCAAAAAATCATCTTGCTAAATATTTTATGAATAAACATAATTTGGATTATGATTTTGTAACGAAAATAAAAATGGCAGAAAATTTAGTGGATCCTGAAAGCAGAATACCTTTTGAAGGGGTTGAAGAAATATTGTCATTTATTAAAGAAAATGGTGGCAAAAACTACATTTTTACCCATAGAAATAGAGATTCTGCAAATGAATTGCTTATAAAGCATGATTTAGAAAAATATTTTGAAATTATGATAGCTAAAGAAAATGAATTAGCAAGAAAACCATCTCCGGAAGGAATTCTTTTTTTAATGCATACTCAGAAATTAGATCCGTCAGAAACTGTAAATATTGGAGATAGAGGAATAGATGTTGAAGCAGGATTGAAAGCAGGAATTGATAATATATATTTTAATCCAGAAGGAGTTATCGTCGAAAAAGCAACTTATAACATTAAAGCATTTAAAGAAATTTTTGAAATATTAAAAAGATAATAAAAAATTCAGTTACACAAAAGTAGCTCTTTTTAAACCTCTTTTTAATATAAGTTGATTATATTTTTATATTTATATGATATCATTTAAATGAAATTAACAATCCCCCAATCCCTTAATTTTTTTATAAAGAATTATGAAATAAAAACTTCTCTTTTTTAAAGAGAAGTTTTTATTTTTTCGATTATTTGAGTCAATTTTATTTTTCCCTTTATATTAGCGTTATTCTTATTTCCGCCGCCTTTTATATCAAAATCGTTTTTTAATATTTTGACAAAATTTCCACAATCAAAAATATCAGAATTAATAGAATATGTATCTTCTTTTCCGTAAACATATATATAATTATCTATGTCAATTATTTTTGAAATATTAGCTGCAGCATTATTTGATTCTTCATAAAATAAGATTTTTTTATCTTTGATTTGAATGTTGTCTTCTTTTAATTTTTTTAATAATAAAACACTATAATTTTCAGATACATTTTTAAGCTCTAGCTTTTTTTCTTTTAAATCGTATGTTAGAGAATCAATTTTATTTTCTAAAAATTCTATTCCTGTTGTGAGTTTTGAGGAAATATTTTTTAGTATTTCATTTTTTTCTCTGTAATCTTTTAAACATCTTTCACCTGAAATAAAATAAATTCTTGTTAGATTGCCCTTGACTTTTTCTTTTTTTAAAATTTTTATTAAATTTACTTGTAATGTACTTTCTAAATGAAATCCGCCACAAGCAGTGAGATCAAAATCTCCAATTTTTATTATTCTAACCTCTGAATCGATTTTATCACTTAAAACTTTTCTCAAGTTAAATTTATTAGCTTCTTCTAAGCTTACAAGTATTTTTTCAATAGGAAGATTTTCATTAATTTTTTTAAAACATAAATTTTCAATTTTGTCAATCATAATATCAGAAATATCTTCTGAATCTAAATCTATTGTAGAATATTCTTCTGCCATTCTAAAACTTACAGTTTTAATATTGAAAAGCTTATGAAAAGCAGCAGAGATAAGATGTTGTCCCGTGTGTTGCTGAGCAATATCGAATCTATTTTTTTCGTCTATAATAAAAGCATGTTTGCCGGTTGGAATTTCTTTGTTTAATAAAATATAATCATTAAAAACATAAATTACATCAGCATCTTCAATTTTTCCTCTATCACCAATTTGTCCGCCTTTTCCGTCAGGGTAAAAAGGATTTTCAAGTAAAAAAGCTTTTATTTTATTTTTTTCGTTTACAATTTGTTCAATAATTAATTCGTGCATAAATTTCAACCTCCTTTTGAAATAATTATACCATAACGAAGTCTTTGGCTTCAAGGAAAATGTTGAAATTTCAATTTGGAAAGGAAAAGAGATAAAATGTGTTTCTTTTTTTATAATCACTTATGACAATGTTAGTATTTTTATATATAGTATTAGGAAATACATTAAAACTAAATGCTTTTAATAATCCCAAATCAAAAACATTTTTATCTTAATCTATTTTGCTTTTAAATGTAGTGTAACAGCCACGCGTTTTCTGCACGGCGTTACAGCACTTATGACAACGCTGGTATTTAATAGATTATTTCTGGAAATTCATAAATCTGTTTTTCCTAACCAACCGTCTGTTGACCAACTTAAACAGTTTTCGATAGATTTTACAAGAGTCGTTTATATTATACCAAATACATCAAACATACAAACTTTAATCTCTCTATATAAATGATGACATGTGTATAACAAAAAACGGCTTCCCGTAAATTTACGTAGAAGCCATTTTTTGTATTGGGGTATTAGGCCTATGTTGCGATAGGAACTTTTTTTAGAAGGGTAAAACAATTAAGGGTTTGTTTATTTAGTTCTTCAATTAATCTGTCTGTTTTTGAATCAAAAATATTTACTATAGCTTCAATGTTATTTTTTTTAAAATCATGAATTATATTATTTCGTAGACTTTCTATATCTTTTTTTCCTTTTAAACTTACTATATAAAATTTTGTTATTAGCAAATCATTTTTCTCACAGAATTTACCAGCAATATTGATTTGATCTTTAAACGAAATATTGGCAAACATTGAATTTAATAATATAATTAATCCCACTTTTTTCATAAAATCACCTCATTTTTAAATTAGGTATACAAAAGTATCTTATTTTTATTATATCATAAATTTCTTTAGATAAAAATTGCAAAAAAAACTTTTTAAGGCTTATTAATAAGTATTATTGTTATTTGTGTTCATAAATCTTTTGATTTATAAATAATATGATAAAATTTGCAAAAAAATTTTTAATCTAAATTTTTTCATTTAAAGAGATTTTTGAGATCAATACTTAAATTTTTTTCATTTATTATATGCATCTATAATATAAAGTTAATATATCACACAATTTCACACAAAAATTCGATAATATTTCGATAATGATTTATTATAATTATGATGATTTTAAATAAGGAGGTTTTATATATGAAAAAAGTTTTGATAGTAGTTATAGTGATAGTAGGTCTTGTAGGGGTTATGTCAGCACAAAGAATGGTGCAAAGAGTTCAACCGAACGTTATGCAGCAGAGAATGGAGAATCCTATTGCACAAAGAATGATGCAGAGAAATATTCAAAATCCTCAGAAGATGGTGGCAAAAGTTAATCAAGGAATGAAGTTAAAAGCAAATTATGTTATTTTAATAGCGGAAAAATATGCACCAGATCTATCTTCTGAGTTTAAAGAAATTTATGCATTGAAAGAAGATAAAGCTTTACAAATGGATTTTGAAAATATGACTTTGTCTCAAATTAGAGAACACAAAGAGAAAATGACTGAAATAAAAAAAGAATTAAAAGAAATTTTGGTTTCTCTGAATGAAGCGGTTTCTGAAGATAATTCTAATTTGATAAAAGGTTTTATAGAAAGACTTTTAATTTTAGAAAGGCAGATTATAGAACTACATAAATAATTATGTGAATTTATACTGAAGATGTATTATAATAATATTATAATACATCTTTAATTTTATGAGCAGGTGATAATTATGTTTGAAATTTATCTTGTTGAGGACGAGGAAAATTTAAATAAAATATTAAAATCTTATTTAGAAAAAGAAGGTTGGAAAATAATTTCTTTTTTTAATGGAGAATCGGCATTAAAAAAAATAAAAGATGAACCTCATTTATGGATATTAGATATAATGCTTCCAGATATTGACGGGTTTCATTTATTAAAAGAAATAAAGAACAAAAATAATAGTATACCTATAATATTTATTTCAGCACGGGATACTCAAATCGATAGAGTGATAGGCCTTGATATGGGATGTGATGATTATTTAACAAAACCATTTCTTCCAAGGGAGCTTGTAATAAGAGTAAAAAATCTTCTTGAAAAAACATATGGGACAAACATCCAAGATAAAGTTTATTATATAAGTGATTATGAGATAAATGAATCTAAAAGAACCGTTTCAAAAGATGGCGAAGAAATAGATTTAACCTCAAAAGAATTCGATTTATTAATAATTTTTGCTAAAAATAAACAACAAGCTTTTTCAAGAGATCAAATTTTAGATAAAATATGGGGAAGTGATTATTTTGGAAGAGATAGAGTAGTTGATGATTTGATGAGACGAATTAGAAAAAAGCTTCCTGATATCAAAGTAGAAACTATTTATGGATATGGGTATAAAATAAATTGATAGGAGAAATTAGAAATGAAAAATTATTCTTTAGCTTTTCAAATTTGGATAACTTTTGCAACATCAGTTATAATAATTTTATTTATTTTGGGGATTGTTTATACAAATACTGTTAGGAAATTTTTTGAAAATGAAACTTATGAAATAATATTAACAGCACAAGAAAACTTCGCTCAAAATATATTAAATAGGCCTTTTATGAGAATGTTTAGATCGGAAATGGCGCTTATAAATCAGGAAATGAGAAGTGTTCATCACATTATATTTATAGAAAATGATTCTGTAGAAATTTATTATAAAACGGGTAAAGAAAATGACTTGGATTCAAAAACCATTGAAATAATGAATGAAATGATTTTGAATCAGCAGAAAAAAATTTTAAATTACAGTATTGAATCTCAAGATAAAAAGCTTTTTTTTACTGCAAGAAAAGTTTTTGTTCAAAATATTTCAGGTTATTTAGTTTCTTATATGTGGGATACTTATAAAAAACAAGTTGAAAAATCTCTTTTGGTAAGCTTTTTTTTTGGGGGAGCGATTTCGATATTTGTAATTTTAATAATATCGCTTCTATTAGCAAAAAATCTGACAAAACCACTTAAAAAGTTAAAAAAATCAGTTCAGAGCATTTCGAAAAAAGAATGGTATAATTCTGTAAAAATAAATAGAAAAGACGAGATTGGAGAACTTGCAAATTCAATTGAAAAAATGAGAACAGATTTGATAAATTCTGATAAAACAGAAAGAGAATTTATTCAATATGCTTCTCATGAATTAAAAACCCCTTTAATGGTTATAAGAAGTTATATTCAGGCGATAGAAGATGGTATATTTCCAAATGGAACACTTGAAGGAACATTGAAAGTGATAGAAGAAGAATCATCTATTCTTGAAAAAAGGATTTATGATTTATTATATTATTCAAAAATAGATTACTTGTTTAGACATGAAAAAGGCTCGGATTTAATTGATATAAAAGAAATTTTTGAAAAATCTTTTAGAAAAAGAGCAATTATAGAAAAAATTGAATTAGATATAAATTTTATAAATATTAATTTGAAAGCTGTTGAAGAACATTGGAAAATAATATTTGATAACATTTTTGATAATCATTTCAGATATGCAAAAAATAAAATATCTGTTAATTCATATTATGATGAAATTAATTATTATATTGAAATAATTAATGATGGTAGTTTAATAGATGAAAAAGTTTTAGAAAATATGTTTAAACCTTACAATAAAGGCGTAAATGGAAAAACAGGATTAGGCATTGTTATTGTTCAAAAAATACTTAATATATATAATGGAATACTTGAGATATCTAATTTAGATGATGGAGTTAAATATTTAATAATAATAAAAAGATAGTTAAAGGATTATAGAAATGAATATATCGTGGCTATTGTTTTTCAAAAATTTCCCCCTTTTCAATAATTTTGTGTTATAATAAGCTTTGACGATGAAAAAATTTGGAGGAAAAAATATAAATGTCTATAATGACTTCTGATGGAGTAAAGTTATATGTAAAGATAAGTGGAATAGGTTATCCCACTATTTTTATTCACGGAGGACCAGGAGCATGGAGTTATAACTTTGAAATGGTTGCAGGGAAACATCTTGAGAATTTTTTAAGAATAATTTATTTTGATCAAAGAGGTTGTGGACGTTCCGAAGAACCAAAAAATTTTGATTATTCATTAAATAGAGTTGTAAAAGATATTGAAGAAATAAGAGTTAAATTAAAGTTTGATAAAATTAATTTGATTTGCCATTCTTTTGGAGGAATATTAGGATTAAACTATATTTTAAATTACGAAAAAAATATAAATAAGGTAGTATTTTTAAATGCTTCTTTGAATATTTTAGAATCTTTTGAAAATCAAATTTTGGAAGGAATAAAAATATTAAACTTAGGGGATTCGGAAGTTTATAAGAATAAGAGTATAGATGTAATAAAAAGGTGGGGTAAGATAAGTAAGATGCTTTTACAAAGTGAAGATTATTATAAACTTCAATACGAGAATAAGCAATCATTTGAAAAAGCTCAAAAAATTGAAAAGCGACTCGATAAAGGAAAAAATTTTCAAAATTATGTTTTTAAAAATGATGAATATAAACAGGATTTCACGCTCTTATCAAAAAAGATTACAAAAGATATTTTGATTATTCATGGATTGGAAGATAATTCGGTTGGCAAAGAACATCATAAAAAATTTAATTTCCCTAATAAAATAATTATCCCCATAAAAGGTAAACATGCTGTTTATCAAGAAAGAACAGAAGAAGTTGTAAAACATATTAAAAAATTCTTTATAAAATAGAAAAAACTGTATTAGAAATATTTAATTCTAATACAGTTTTTTTATTAATTTATTTATTTTTTTTCCAAGCATGCAAAGCTAATGCAACACCTATTACTCCGTAAGCTATAAATACTCTGAAGTATTCTCCTATTTGTGCAATTCCAAATAAAGATTGACCAGCAAGAGGAGATACAACGAAAAGTGTATGAAATAATATTACACCTATTAATGCTTGGGCAATAGTAGCTTTTTTAGTGTTTGCTCCTCCAACAAGGAGTGCTGCTATTGCAAACATACCAACTTGCTCATGGCTATTATATGTATTTATTGTTCCTATGTCTTGTAAAAATATTAATTGGCCCCATGCCGCAAGAACTGTCGAGATTATTACTGCGATGATTCTCATTTTGTTTACATTTATTCCCGATACTTCTGAAACGTGCATATCTTGACCTACAGCTCTTAATTGTTGACCAAGCTTTGTTCTTAAGAAAAAATATAAAGCTACACATAGAACAGCTACAACTATAAGTGTGAATACAGGAATTCTAATTGTACCTGCCTGTACAGATATAATATTATTTAATGCATTACCGCTTGTTCTATAAATATCTACAGTATTTCTTAATCCGACTCCGCTAGGAAGCATCATTCTTCTGTTTTCCATTGGGATAACGCTACCTACAAGAACTAAGAAGATAAGTTGATAAATTCCATTTGCAAAAAATCCTAACATCATAGATGTTATCATTTCTCTTCCTTTGGCTTTATTTAAGATTTTACCTACTAAAAATCCTGCTATTAAGGCTATAGGGGTTGAAATTAATGTGGCAATTAAAAATGCAGATAAAGGAGAGGCCTCCCAACCAGAATATTGCCAGTGAGTTACTGCGATTAATGCAGCTTGTGCTGACATTGCTCCTAAAACAATACCAAAATTAAGTCCTAATCCAGCAATAACAGGAATAATTAAAGATAAAACCAAAAATGAATTTCTTGCAAGTCTTGAAATTAATTCGCTCATTAAAAAACTCATATTTATGTTAGCTGAAATTACTCCAAAGATACAAATCGCGGCAAAGAAAATAGGCACAGCATTTTTTATTAAGATATTTTTATAATCTGTTTTTGGATTCATACTATTTTCCCCCCTTCTTATTGCCTCTTGTTAAAGCATAAACTATCATACCATTACTAATAATTAATCTTGCCACTTCAGAAATATCTCCATCAACAACTTGACTTGTTACAGGTAATGAAATAGTAAGAAGGGTCTGAAATAGTATGGTACCTATAATAACATTAGATATGGTAGCTTTTTTCAATGATGCCCCACCAATTAATATCGCGGCAACTGCCGGAAAAGCCATAAACATAGGACCATTATATAATTGCAAGAAACCGTAACTTTGGGCATAAGCAATTATACCTATTGCTGCAAGACAATTTGAAATTACAACAGCAGTTGTTCGCATTTTTTTAACGTTAATTCCTGAAGAAATAGCATACATTTCATTTGCACCTGTTGCATCAATGGCCAAACCGATTTTTGTTTTAAAGAAAAAATATAACAATACACAAAAAAATACAAAAAATAATATTAAACCTGTCGGAACTTCGAATTGTCCGATGCTAAGTTTTAAGAAATCACTCAAAACACCACTGAAATGATTTACAAGACTTATAGTGTATCTTAAGCCTGTTCCGCCGATTGGCCAAATAATTTCAGGGTTAGTGAATGGGAGAACTAACCACATCATGTTCATAAAAGCAACGGAAGAGAACCCGACATAAGTTCCAACCATCATTTCTTGCCCTTTAACTTTTGCTAAAAGCCAAGCATATCCTATACCTGTAATTATTGCAAAAGGTAAAGCAAAGATTATAGCCATAAAGAAACCTGTAAATCCAGTAAAGTTAAATTGAACACTAATTAATGAACCTAAAAGACCACAAACTATTCCAAGAGGAAGTCCAAAATTAAGCCCCATTCCAGCTCTTATTGTTGGAATCATAGCAAGAACAAGAATTCCTGCCATCCCGACTCTTCTTATAGAATCACCGATTAAAGGGGGGATTGCAAGACCACTAGCAATAGCAATTATAAATAATAATAGTAAAAATGAAATTATAATAAGTCGCGGTATTCCTAATTTATCAATGATGTTTTTAACTTTATCCATGATGAATCACCTCTTTTTTTGCAGCCATCATTAATCCAAATTTAACATCTGGAGCATCTGGAGGAAGTATGCCGGCCAATTCCCCTTCTGCAACGATTGCGATTCTATCACATATTTTTCTCAACTCGGCTAATTCACTCGAAGTCATAATAATTGTAACTCCGTGTTCTCTATTCATTTTTACAAGAAGATCTAAAACAATTTGTTTAGCCCCTACATCTATACCTCTAGTAGGTTCGGAAACAAATAAAATTTCTGGTTCTAATGTAAAAGCTCTTGCAATACAAACTTTTTGTTGGTTTCCTCCACTCAAGCTTCTGGCTTTTTGTTCAGGACCAGTACATCTTATGTCTAGTTCTTTTATCAACTCTAAAGCGTGTTTTCTTATTGCAATATTATCATAAAAACTCAAACTTTTTGAAAAACTATTTTTTAAGAATTTATCTTGAATTTGAATAGCTGTTGTTGCAATATTCATTTCTATGCTCTCGTCAAGCAATAATCCTATACCTCTTCTGTCTTCAGAAACAAAAGCTATTTTTTGATTAAGAGAACTCACGGGAGAATTTAAAGCAATTGGAGAACCATTTTTTGAAATGTTTCCTTCAGATGGATATAATCCCATTATTCCATTTGAAACGCCAATTTTCCCTCCGCCTGCAAGGCCTCCTATTCCGAGTATTTCGCCTTGTTTAACTTCTAATGAGAAATTTTTAACTTTTTCTCCAGGCATATCGACTTTTAAATTTTCTATATTTAATAAAGTTGAAGCATTTTCTATGAAGTCATCTCTTTTTAACATTTCTGATTTAGACATCTTTCTGCCAACCATTTTTTCGGCTATAGTTTCAATGGTAAAAGATTCTTTTTTGCCGCTTTCAACTAGGTGACCATCTCTTAAAATAGTTATTGTATCTGCAACCCTCATTATTTCATCTAATCTATGAGTTATAAAAAGTATGGCAATGCCTTTTTCGGATAATTTTTCCATTGCATCAAGAAGTTTATCAGCTTCATTTTCTGTTAGAACCGCAGTAGGTTCATCAAAAACAAGTAATTTTATATCACCTTTATCAATTTCTCTAGCTATTTCAACAAACTGCATATGACCCACAGGTAATTTTGAAATTAGAGTTATTTCGTCAATAGACATTCCTAATTGAGTCATTGCTTTTTTTGCATCTTTATTCATTGCTTTAAAATTAAGAGTTTTCAATGACTTGCCGAAAATTTTACTAAAAATATTGTCTTTTGTAATTTCTCTATTTAACTTAATATTTTCTGTTATTGTAAATCCTGGCAAAAGCATAAATTCTTGATGAACCATTCCTATTCCGGCGGCCATAGCTTTTTGAGGAGAATTAAGATTTACTGGTTCTTCATTTATAAGAACTTCACCATCAAATCCGCCAGTTTGATGAATTACAGGCATTCCAAAAAGAATGTTCATCAATGTGGATTTTCCTGCTCCGTTTTCTCCTGCTAATGCATGAATTTCTCCTGCTTCAAGTGTTATGTTAATATCTTTCAAAACTTGAGTGCCAAAATATGATTTTCCGATGTTTTTCATTTCTAAAACTTTTTGAGCCATAAAATCCCTCCTTTACAAAAATAGATGTCGGGAAAAAAACCCGACATCTATATATTTGGTTTATTATTATCTAATTTCCGAAAATTATAGAGTCAGATAATAACAAATAGAAATTACCATATCTATCGAATCTTGAAATATGCATTGGGAATTTTGCAACTTCTTCAACAGCGGCTTTTACTGCTGCCATGTCGCTTAAATCAATTTTATCTTGTGCTGCTTGTATAACTATTTCAACAGCAGCTTCTGTTAATACATAATTGAAAGCAACTGGCCATGTTGCGAATCTTCCTGCACCACCTAATTCGATTATTCTTTCATTAATTGCTTTTGTAAGATTAGGTATTCCTTCAGCACCTTGCATTTCAGGAGTAACTTCTAATCCAATTGCAGATGGATATGCATGAGCTGGTGATGGGCAACATTGTTCAGGGTATATAGCTCCTCCAGCTAATACTTGTGTTATAATTTGTTCTTGCATAGCACAATTTGTTCCAAATACTGCAGTGTTTTTTCCATAAATTGCTAACTGTCTTGGGATATCTTCCATCATAAACTGCTGTGTTCCGGCTATACCTTGTTCACCCATAGGATCTGGAGCTGAAACAAATACGAATTGTAAACCTATTTCATTAGCAGTTTTTTCCATTAAATCTCTTCTTTGAGCAAGAAGCTCATAAGACATATGTCTTGGGAAAGAATAATGTAAAATTGTATCTGCACCCATTTTTTTAGCTAATTCAGTAATAGTTCTTCCTCTTCCAAGATCATCTGTCTGGAATGCTAAATCAACTTCATCGCTTACTAAGTAAGGATCTTCATGAGGTACAACGGCTGCAAAAATTATATCTTTTCTTATCTGTCTAACTCTTCTGATAGCAGGAACAGTTCCAGGAACTGCCTGAGAAATAACAACAACTTTTACATCTCTGTCATAAGCAAATCTTAAGATTTGAGATATAGTTGTTTCCTGTTCTTGCATAAAGTTATCTGGATATGTAACGTGAATAACTTTATCTGCACCATATTTTTCAACTATTCTTTCGCCCGCACGGTATTCTTCTTCATTTTGAGAAACTGTACCTGTAACAACACCAATTTTGAATGGTAAGCTTGCCAAAACAAGAGAAGATAAAGTTAACACAAAAACAACTAACAAAAATACTTTTAAAAATCTCTTCATACTTGTAACCCCCCTTTATATGATATGAAACTTTTTTAATTAATTAAAAGTAAACAACTATTTCTATTATAACACATAAAACTACGTTTTTGTCAAGTGGCTTAAGTGGTTTTTTTGTTTGATTATAATACGATATATCTATATAATCGCTTATTATAGTAAAAGAACGATTTTTATATTCAATCGTTCGAATTATAAATGAATTAGTTAGAAAAAGCGGGAAGTTGAAAAGGAAAAGCTTTAAAATCAAACGCATAATAAAAATTTCTTTCGCTTTTAAATGTAGTGTAACAGCCACGCTGCACTTTGCACGGCGTTACAGCACTTATGACAACATTAGTCAGTAGAAAATTGGTTGGGGAAAACGCTAAAACAAGCATTTATAGTTAATTTTCCTCTTGAGGGATAGCAACCAAAGTTTGACGGAGTGGAGAGTTTTTTGTAATTTCTTTTTCTTTTAATAATGAATTTGTAAATATTGGATAAAATTATTAGTTGGTTAGTTGGAAAGAAAAAGCGTTAAACCCATATAATAATGAAGTGGTAAACAATGGATAAAATAAATCGCGAACAAGATCAAATTTTCTAAAAAACAAATTTCGCTCGGTCAAAAAATTGCTAAAAATAGCAAACTCGCTACGCTCAGACATGCTATTTTCTGACGCATTTTTTGATTCGCTCAATTGTTTTTTTGACG
>Ga0334889_1000337_pt1 | contig 75566 bp, 71 predicted proteins | sample GraSluR1_MG_2_FD_207222 | JGI IMG/M metagenome (GOLD analysis project Ga0334889, IMG submission 207222) | Sludge microbial communities from methane-producing bioreactor in Wageningen University, Netherlands - Granular Sludge_8_08-R1 | ecosystem: Engineered > Bioreactor > Anaerobic > Unclassified...
GATTTTTTGCTATACTTTATAATGTGTTTTTTGTTTGGTGCAATCTATATGTTGTATATAAAAATTTGAAAATCGGACTTTTTCAGTGGCCTCGCAGAAAACGCGTGGCTGTTACACTACATTAAAAAGGCGAAAAGCCCTGAATCAAAAATGTATTTCCTAAAAAAGTGAAAAGAGGTGAATCAATGGTTGCCACTTCACAAGAATGGAATTAAATACAAAAGCTTGTTTTAACATTATTTTTCTGGGTTTCTATTTCCAACCTAATATTTCTACTAATTTAACAGAGTTTTTTGTTAAATCAATTTCTTTACTATCTTTAAAGCCTTTATGTGTTCTCAATTTATTGTCATTCAAGTTTATTTCAACTATTTTATCAATATTTCCTTTAAAAGCTGCATAAACTAATAATTCATCTGGTAAAAAAATAGCGCTTATCTGAGTTCCGGGTATTTGAAAAGCAGAAGATAAAATTTCAAACCCTTTATCAACATCAAAATTTCCCATATTTTCTAAAATCTTATTATAAATATTTTTATATCTAAAACATTTTATTGAAGTTATTTCTAAATCTTCTTTAATATCAAAATTAGTTAAAACTATAAAGTTATCTTTCATTTCAATTATTTTATTTTCATTTTCTCCAGCAGCAACAATATAAGCATTTGCAAGTTTATCTGCAATTAAAGAGTGGTTTGAAAAAGGTTTTAAATTTACCAATTTTTTATTTTTTAACTCAAGTATACAATTATCAGCATTATTATAATTATACAACAAATTAGGAATTTCTATTTGAATAAAAGCAAAATCCATTCTAAAATTTTGTGAATATGCGAGAGGTAATGATTGTAAATTTGCAAATAACCCTTTATTGTTAAATCCAACAGCCTGTTTGTATTGTCTGTCTCCTGGATCAAACTCAATAGATAAAACATTTGTGTAATTACCTTCAATAATACGAATTCTATAATCAAAATGATCTGGGTAATCGAAATTAGATCCATACATGTTTATGTTTGAATAAATTGCAAAACTACTGCACCCTATAACGATGGCATAAAATAAAATTATGCAAATAAAAATAAAAAATACTTTTTTCATCATTTGAAAAACCTCCTCTGATAAAACAACGTAATTATATTTTAACATATTTGAAGTTTTTTTTAAAAGTGAGAAAAGTACCATTTTATCTGATGATATATTTTAACATATCTTTATCAACCAAAATTATTTTGTTTATAAATTAATTGTTTTTTCTTAAATTATTTTTTAAGCTTTTTATTTTGATATAAACAGATTCAGGCAAGATTCCAATAAATATATACAAAAAGCCTAATCCAACTAATATCCCTATAGTAAAATGCAATAATGGAATATCTGATGCCATTTTATTATGTATAAAATTTAAAATGTTAAAAATAGCAAAAAACAAAAGTCCGATTTTAGTTTCTTTCCGCATAAAATTATCTCCTTTTAATTTTTTTTGTTTTTTTTATTAATAATATGTTTGATAGTAGAAAAACTGAGTAACGGTAAACCAATTAAAATAAAAATGCCTACAACTCTTACAAACCAATCTGGAATAGCAAAAAATAAATAATTAACTCCCATAATAATTAAAAGAATAATCATAATTATTAAACTGATTAAAAATAAAATATTTTTTTTCATAAAAACCTCCTAAATAGTTTTCATATAATATAGTTTTACAATCATTCCAATTAAAAGTTGGGACATAGCCGTTGCAACTAATGTATAAAATACTATTATATTAAAATATCCAGAAATTATTGCTGCTATCAATATGATAATAGAAGTAATCATCAACATAGGCATTCCGGCTTTACTTTTTATAAGTTTTAATCTTTCGTCATTTTCTTTATTATAGAGTATTTTAATCTTTTTTTCATCTTTAATAATTATATTTAATTTTATAATTTGCAATAAACATAAAATGCCTATACCAAATATAAGGCCAAATTGAAATCCTATAACAGTTTCATTAATTATATAATTGTTTTCATTATTTCTTATAATAAATGAATCAAAACCCCCTATTACAAATATAATTAAAACTACTATAGAATATAAACTGATTCTTTTTTTTAAAACTTTTTTAAAATTTTCCATAATCATATCCTCCCAAAATTATTCTATTTCTGAAAAATCAAAAACTTCTTCAATAGTTAATCCAAAATAATGTGCAATTTTGTAAGCTAATACAAGCGAAGCTGTATATTTTTCAACTTCTATTGAAGTTATTGTTTGTCTTGTTGTTCCCACTTCCAACGCAAGATCTTCTTGAGACATTTTTCTTTCCTTTCTTAAATCTCTTATCCGATTTTTCAATATTATCACCACCAAAAAATGCAAAGTTTATTTGACATTTTTAGTATAGCACGCTTTGCAATAAATGTCAAGCTAACTTTGCATTTTAATTTTTTTTATCTTGTTTGAATAATATCCTTTTTTTTGATATAATTTAGTATCGTTTAGTAACTATTGAATAATTTGATTCTATACAAATACTAATATTTCGAAAGGGTGATAAAATTGAAAATCGCTACATTCAACATATGGAATTCTGATGTGGGCATGCCTTTAAGAGAAAAGCAAATAATTAATGAAATTAAATCTGTAAACTCTGATTTAATTTGTTTACAGGAAGTAAGGATAGAAGTATATAAAAATCTCGTAAGCGAGTTAAAAGAATATGATTATAATTATTTTTTAGAAGATAAAGATCACGGTTTAGTTATTTTTAGCAAATATCCTATATTAACAAAAAAACAAACAACATACGGAATAATAATTACTCTCAAATATGAAAATAACGTATATCTTATAACAAATGTGCATTTACCATCAGAAAAAATTACGCCAAAAGAAAAAGCGATTGTTGAAATAATAAATGAAATAAACAATACAGAAACAGATTATGCTTTTCTAGTAGGTGATTTTAATTGTTCTGAAAATTCTAGTGTTCATAATTTTATTAAAGGAGAATCAACATTGTTGAATTCAGAAGCATATCCTTATTGGTATGATACGGCTGAAGTATATTCTGAAATAACTAACACAAAATTAGAAAATACTTTAGATTTAAGAACAAACCCTAGATGGAAAGGAAAGAATGTAGCCAGTACAAGTGGAAGACTCGATAGAATATATTTCAGAGATTCTTTTCCAAAGCCTTTTCCTGAATTAAAAAGTTTTTCTCTTTTCGGCAAAGATGTTGATGATAAAACTGGATATTGTGCAAGTGATCATTATGGAATAGTTACAGAAATAATTGTGAAAAAATTAAAATAGGATATTTAATAAAGATAGTAAGAATTATATTTCTTACTATCTTTTGTTTTATATAGGAATTAAAAAAATGGTTAACTTTACTAACTTTTTTTCTTAAAAAGCTGTACATTTAAAAAATGATATGATAAAATATCTTAGAGGTGATATGTATGCCATTAGATGGTATTGTGTTAAGTAAAGTTATACGAGAGTTAAATAGCGAAATAGTTGGAAAAACTATAAAAAATATTTATCAACCTATAAACGATCAAATTCTTTTTCAATTAAACAAAAAAAATCTATTATTTAGTCTTCAAAACCCTTGTTATTTAGTTCTTCTTGAAGAAAAGCCGGATGTTCCTGACACTCCTTTTAATTTTTCTCAAGCTTTAAGAAAAAAATTAAAAAGTGGTAGAATAGTTTCTATTAATCAAATTGAGCTTGATAGAGTAGGGTATATAGAAATAGAAAATTTTGATCATATAGGAAATTTTAGGAGATTTAAACTTTATTTTGAGTTAATGGGAAAAAATTCTAATTTGATTTTAGTTGATGAAAACAATAATATTGAAGATGTTTTTAAAAAATTTATATCAGAAGATCGTACTCTTTTTCCAGGTGCTAAATATTCGTATTATTTTGATAATTCTCAAAAAAACATCTTTAATCTTGATCGCTCAAGCGAATCTTTAGAGAACTTGATGGGATTTTCTAAAAAATCTTTAAAATTTTTGAATATAATTGGTTATAACGAGGTTATTGATTCATTAAAAAAAGACGAGTTATATTATTATACAGAATTTTCAAAACCAGATGTTTCTGCTGTTAGACCTGGAGTTTATGAATATGAATTATTATCTCCTTCTTATGCTTTATTAAAATTATTTAAAAATAAAGCAGACCATTCAAGACTTTCTCAACAAAAAAAATCAGCTGAAAAATATTTAATTAGAGAAATAGAAAAAAAAGAAAAAATTAAGATTAATCTTTTAAAAGATCTAAAAGAATGCGAAAATATTGAATCACTTACAAAAAAAGGTGAATTACTTCAAGGATACCTTTACACCATAAAAAAAGGCGATGAATATGCCGTTTTGAAAGATTGGAATACAAGTGAAGATATAAAAATATCTTTAGATCCTTTAAAATCACCATCTGAAAATCTTGAAAAAGTTTTTAAAAGAGTGAAGAAATTAAAAACTAAAAAAGATATGTCTGAAAAAAGATTCAAAAAAACTGAAAATGAACTTGAATATTTATTTCAACTTTGGGCTATTTTAGATAATTGTGATGATATAGAAACTATGGCTGAAATCCATGAAGAAATGATTCAAGAAAAAATTATCCCTGAACATAAAAAATTAAAATCAAGAAAAAAGAATATATCAACTATACGAAAATTTAATTTTAAAGATTTTGAAATTGTTAATGGAAAGAATAATAAACAAAATGATGAAATATCTAAAAATGCAACTAAAAAAGATATATGGCTTCATACTCAAAATATTCCAGGTTCACATACGGTTATCAAATCTGCTGGTAAAGAAATTCCTTATGAAGTCATAGAATATGCTGCAAGAATATCTGCAACTTATTCAAAAGCTAAAATGTCAGCAAATGTTCCTATTGATTATACTTTTGTTTCGAATATATGGAAACCTAAAGGTGCTAAACCGGGTATGTGGTTATACAAAAATTACAAAACTATAATAACTAATCCTTTGATGGATTAGAAAATGGAGGGATTTACGTGAATTTTGCAAAACAAGATTACATTGAAATTTTAAACAAAATGTTGAATTCGGGCGGAGAATATGCCGAAATCTTTTTTGAAGAATTTTCTTCGAATTCTTTAAAATATGACAACGGTAAATTTGAAGAAACTTCTTACAGAAGTAGAAAAGGTGCAAGTATAAGAGTTGTTAATAACGAAGAAACTTTTTTCGCTCATACAAACACTCCTGAAAAAGAAAGTCTTGAAAAATTAGCAGAAAATTTAAGTTTAACTGTAAAAAAAAGATATCCAAATTTATCTCCTGTAAAAATAAAATCTTTAGAAAATATTGAAAAAACTGATTATATGCCTTATAACAAAGATTTTGAAACAATCAATGTTGAAGAAAAAATTGAAGTAATTAATAAAGCTGTTAATTACTTAAAAAATTATGATGAAAGAATAAAATCTTTCACGGTAGTTTATGGTGATTCAACAAGAAAAGTAAGAATTGTTAATTCTGGAGGCGTTATTGCTGATGATGTTAGAAATTATCCTCTTTTTTATGTTTTTGCTATAGCTGCAAATGAAAAGGGAGAATTGTTCAGTGGTATCGAAGGAAATTCTGAAAATAAAGGGTTTGAATTTTTTACAGATGAAATGATAAAAGAAACAGTTGAAAATGCTGCAAGACAAGCAATTGCTCAATTAGAAGGGGAAGATTCTCCTGCCGGAGAATTTACTATCGTCTTATCTTCTGAAGCGGGTGGAACTATGATTCACGAAGCTTGTGGTCATGGTATGGAAGCTGATCTTGTTTTATCTGGTTCGGTTTACAGAGAAAAAGTGGGTCAACAAATAGCGTCACCAAAAATTACTGTTATTGATGATGGTACGATTGCTAATAAAAGAGGTTCTTTGAATTTTGATGATGAAGGTACAAAAACAGAAAAAACAGTATTAATTGAAAATGGAATTTTAAAAAACTATATGCATTCTAAATTAACTGCGAAAAAATTTAATGTTGTTCCTACAGGAAATGGCAGAAGAGAAACTTATACAAAACTTCCTGTAGTTAGAATGAGAAATACTTTAATAGTGGAAGGTAATGATTCTCCAGAAGAAATATTAAAATCTGTAGAAAAAGGAATTTTTGTTAGAAAAATGGGTGGAGGACAAGTTGATGTTATAAGTGGAGATTTTCAATTTAAAGTTTCGGAAGGTTATATGATTGAAAATGGAAAAATAACTACTCCATTAAGAGGTGCAAGCCTTGTTGGGAATGGTCTTGAAGTGCTTAAAAGTATCGATATGGTAGGAAACGATTTAGGGTATGCAGTAGGAACTTGCGGTAAAGACGGACAAGGTGCGCCTGTATCGGATGCTCAACCAACTGTAAGAATTCCTAAAATGATTGTCGGCGGAGTTGTAAAAGGAGGAAAAAAATAATGAGAGATATTTTAAATAAAGCTTTATCTTTGATAAAAGAATCTAATCATGAAGGTCAGATAAATGTTTTTATGGAAAATATAAAAACTTGTTCGTTTACTTCAGGAAAAATTAATGAATTAACTGAAGGAAATACAGCGAGTGTAGGTATAAAAATAATTGATAAAGAAGGAAAAACAGCTAACTCTGTTACAAACATCATTACAGAAGACGGCATATTGGATGCTGTTAAAAAGTGCTTAAGCTTAGTTAAATATTGTGAGCCTGAAGAAAATAACGGGATTTCTAACGAAAAAGATTTTATAAATCTTGATTGGACATATGACCAAGATACAGAAAATGTTTCTTTAGACACTATAATGGAAATGGCTAAATCACTTGAAGAAAAAGCGAGAGCTATAGACAAAAGGATTCAATTTGTTAGAAATTCAAAAATTGAAACAAAATCTAATAATATTATTTTTGCTAACACAAACGATGTATTCAAAGAAGGTAAATACACTCTTGCTATGGCTCAAATTTCTTTATCTGCTGTAGAAGAGGGCAAATCATCTATGGGTTTTGAATTTGATATTAATCGCTCTTACAAACTCATCGATCTTGATAAAGTTGCCAAAAATGTTGCAAAAAGGGCTATTTCGGGTCTTAATGCAGTTATTCTAAATTCAGGAAGATATGATATTATTCTTTCTCCTTATGTTTCAGCATCTCTATTAGGCGTTATGGGAATGGCTCTTTCAGGAGAAAATGTGTGTAAAGGAAAATCATTCTTAAAAGATAAAATCGACACTAAAATAGCAAATGAAAATGTTACTTTAGTTAATGATCCTATAAATAAAACATCTCCTTCTGCGGCATCTTTTGATAATGAAGGGATTAATACAAAAGAATTTTCTTTTATTGAAAAAGGTGTTTTAAAAACTTACGCTCATAACATATATTCTGCAAATAAATTAAACACAAAACCTACTGGAAATGCTTTCGCTTCTTCAGGAAATCCAATTCCATCGATAAATGCTATTAATATGCATATGACTCCAAATTCATCATTAGATGAGGTAATGAATTCTGGAAAAACTTTATACATTAATAACGTAATGGGGCTTCATACTGCAGACCCTATTTCTGGTAGATTCTCTATTCAAATTTCTGGTCAAGTTGTTGAAAATGGGGAATTTAAAGAAAGTTTCAGAGGAATGACAATGGCAGGAACAGCTTTAGAACTTATGGAAAATATTGAAAAAATAGCTGATGATTTCAAATCTATGGGATCTACTTCAGGGTCTACAATGCTTATAAAAAATATGAGTGTAGGTGGAAAATAAAAACAGGCGTAAGCCTGTTTTTATTTTTGTCTCAATCTTTCTATTTCTTCTTTATACAAATTTGTTTTGCTATCTAGCCACGGAGTTTCTAAAATCAAAGGTTTGTTTCCAACTGTTTTATGATGCACCACTCTTTTTAAGACTTCAAAGCCTATATAATCTTTTCCCCTAGGGTTGTTTTCATCAGCTCCTATATTAGCATGTCTATCTTTTTTTGCTCCCATAGGATTTAACGAACCATTAATATGATACACTTTCAATTTATCAAGACCAATTGTTTTATCAAAATGATTCACTACACCATCATAATCATTAATAATATCATATCCGCTGTCATGAGCATGGCAAGTATCAAAACAAACACCTAATTTTTCATTATACTTCGTTTTTGATATAATTTCAGCTATTTCTTCAAAATTTCTACCTATTTCTGTACCTTTACCAGACATAGTTTCTAAACAAACAAAAAGATTTGTAGAATTAGTTAAAACTGTATTTAAACCCTCAACTATTCTATCAATGCCATAACTCAAATCTTTATCCGTATAAGCTCCGGGATGTAACACTAAATATTTTGATTTTAGATGCTCTGTTCTTTCTATTTCTTTATTTAAAAAATCTACTGCAAGTTTAAAAGTATCTGTTTTATATGATGCAAGATTAATAATATAAGGAGCATGAACAACAAAATCATCTATATTATTTGCTTTCATTAATTTATATCCTTCTTCTATTTTTAAATCTTCAATAGTACCTCTTTTAGTATTTCTTGGAGCACCCGTATATATCATAAAAGTATTTGCATCATAAGATAAAGCTTCTTTTACAGCATTTGGCAACCCGCCTTGAATTGAAACATGCGAACCAATTTTCATTATTTTCTCCTTTCAAATTGACAACAAAAAACCGTAATTTTTTAACCATTGTCTTCTTATTTTATAATCCGGACAAACATTTTTTACCAAGTTCCAAAACGCTTTCCCATGATTCATATGAAACAAATGAGAAAATTCGTGAATTATTACATAATCTAATATTTTTACATCGCTCATTATTATTTTCCAGTTAAAAATAATTCTGCCATCACTATAACATCTTCCCCAACAAGATTTCAAATCTTTTATCTGAATTGATGAAGGTTTTATACTAAAAAAATTTTTTAAATAATCTACACGTTTTCTAATAATTTCAAAAGCATTTTTGTTATACCAAACAAAAAGCATTTTTGAAATTATTTTTTTATCACTATTTTTTGAATAAACATAAATATTTTCATCATCATTATCTACTTTATTTTCAAATGAATCTATAACTCTTAACTCATATTTTTTACCTAAATATAAAAATAATTCTCCGCTATTATATTTTCTGTTATGAGGTAACAATGAACCATATTGACTATATTTTCTAACTTGAACGTCAATCCAAGCTTTTTTTAATTCAAGAAAATTTTTAACACTATTTTCGTTTACATAATTAGGGCTTCTAACTTCAATTTTATCCGGAAATACTCTCAATTCCAAAGTTTTTCTTTTTCTTCTAATAATTATTACATCCAAATTATAGAACTTCATCCTCTTTTAATCCCTTCGATAATTTAAATATAACATGATTAATTAAATCGAATTCCTCTGTGCTTAAAACCTCTTTCCCTCTTAAGTACAAACGTTTCAAATTTTCTAGGCCTTCTTCGCATAATTTAAAGCCTGTTTCGCTCAGTTTTATATATACTACCCTTCTGTCTTTTTTAGATCTTTCTCTATAAACTACTTTTTTTACTTCAAGTTTATCTATTATGGTTGTAATAGCACTTTTGGTAAGATGCATTTTTTTTGAAATTTCACTCATTTTAACATTTCCATAAAAGTATACATAAAAAATAATCATAAAATCTCCAATGCTAAAGTCTGGAGGTAATTTGTTTTCAAAAATAAAGTTTTTTAAATCAAAAGTAAAATCAAAAAATATTTTTGTTAAATTATAAAATTCATCTTTTGAGTTCAATTATTTCACTCCTATATTTTTTCTGTAATAATTGCAAATTTTTATAATAGTATTTATACTTTTTAGTTCTATCTACAAAAACGTAGGTTAAAATTGTTTAAAGATAGTTTTTTCTTACAAAAGACATTGAAGTAAATAAAAAATATAAAAACAGTTTTTACACTTTTTCATTTCTAACAACGTTAGAAATCTTTTCGCTCAATTTAATTATATCATACTAAACTCTTTATCATCAAGGAAATATTTTATAGTTATCTCTATCAATTTCATTGAATTTTTTCAACGAATATGTTAAAATTTTATAAAACAATATTTTATTATTTAAGGAGATCATTATGAAATACTATATAATTTTTTTAATATTCTTTATATATTTATCTAACACTATTTTTTCTCAATATATAATACCATTAACAGATGAAGAATATGAATATTTAAATAATTTAGAAATTATTACGATGGCTGTTGATCCAGATTGGATTCCTTTTGAATTTATAGATGGAAAGGGCAATTTTATTGGGATTGCAGCTGATTTAATAAAACTTGTGTCTGAAAGAATTGGAATTAATATACAGTTAGTGATAACAAATACTTGGAAAGAAACATTAGAGTTATCTAAAAATGGAGAAGTTCTCATTATTCCTTTTTTAAATCAGACTCCACAAAGAGAAGAATGGCTAATATTTACAGACCCTATATTTACAGACCCGAACGTATTTATAACAAGAGAAGAACATTCTTTTATTTCAGATCCTTATAAACTATCTGGAAAAACAATGGTTCTTCCAACAGGGACTTCAATAGAAGAAAAAATAAGAGCGGATTATCCAAATATGATAATTATAAATACTGATACAGAGTTAGACGCATTTAAAATAGTTTCTGAAAGAAAAGCTGATATGACTTTAAGATCACTCATCATATCAGCTTACACTATTAGAAAAGAAGGTTTCTTTAATTTGAAAATTGCAGGTCAAATTCCTGAATACACCAATTATCTTAGAATAGGTATTTTAAAAACAGAACCAATTTTAAGAGATATTTTTAATAAAGCTATTAAAACCATAAGTGATTTAGAAAGAGAAGAAATAGTAAACAAACATGTTTATATAAGATTAGAAGATTCTTTGGATTATTCTTTTTTCATAATGTTAATTATATTTTTAATTTTTTTTGTTTTAGGAACATTTTTATGGAATTATAAATTGAAAAAACTTAATGATGAAAGAAGATTATTATTAGATAATATGAAAATTCAAGTATGGTATATGATAAATGACCATACTTATGGTTTTGTGAACAGAGAACACGCAGAATTTAATGGATTTAAAGTTTCTGATATTTCATATAAAGACATATTTAAAATTTATCCAAAAAAATTAGCAGAAGCTATTCAAAAAACTAATATAGAACCCTTTAAATCTGGAAAAAGAATTACTTTCGATTATTGGGCAAAAGATTACAAAGGAGAAAAAAGGCTTTTTTATATTGTTAAATCTCCAATAACCTCTTCAATAGGAAAAGTGAAATACATCATATGTACTGCAGAAGATATTACAGAAAGATATAAAGCAAAAGAAATATTAGAAAAAGCTAAAAAGAAAGCAGAAGAAGTAAGCAAAGCTAAATCAAATTTCCTTGCTAATATGAGTCATGAAATAAGAACTCCATTAAATGGAGTTATAGGATTTGCAGAATTACTTAGAAACACTAATTTATCTTTGTTACAAAAAGAATATGTTGAGAACGTATTTTCTTCAGCACATTCTTTATTAGAAATTATTAATGATATTCTTGATTTTTCAAAAATAGAAGCCGGAAAAATAGAATTAGAAATTATTAAATCAGATATAAAAGAAATTGCGGAAAATGTTATTGATATAATAAAATTGCATGCGCATCAAAAAAATTTAGAATTACTTTTAAATATCTATTCTGATATTCCAGATTATGTGTATATTGATCCATTAAGAATAAAACAAATACTATTAAATTTAATGAGTAACGCAATTAAATTTACAAAATCAGGAGAAATAGAATTAAAAATTTCATTTAACCCCTTAAATGAAATTAAAGGAGAATTACTTTTTTCAGTAAGAGACACGGGAATAGGAATTACAAATGAACAATCAAAAAAACTATTTCAAGCTTTTTCTCAAGCAGATAGTTCAATAACAAGAAAATATGGTGGAACAGGATTGGGATTAATAATTTCAAATTTACTCGCCGAAAAAATGGGAAGTAAAATTGAATTTCAAAGTTCTCCTAAAAACGGGACTACTTTTTTCTTTAGTGTTATAAGTGAGTACGAACAAGTTTCAAATAAAACAATTGATTCTTTTAACAAAAAAGTTCTTCTGCTAATGAAAAATAAATCTAATATATCAATAATTAAAAATATGTTTTTAATTATTGGAGTTTATGTTGATGAAATTCAAGATATACCTAATATGCTTACAAAAATAGAAGCTTTTCCAAATATGTATAATCTAATAATCGTTGATCATAAAATAGATGATTTTACTGGAGAAGAAATAATAAAAATTATTAGAGAGAAACTAAAAATTTCTTCAAAAAAATTACCTGCAATATTGTTACAAAATTCCAAAGAAGAAATAGAACTACATGAAAGTCAAAATGATTTTTTAATCCTGAACAAACCATTAAAATTAGAAGATGTCTATAAAACTTTTAAAGAAATTTTTCAAAATAAAATTGAAATTACTCTAGATAAAAGAAATCTTTTAAAAAAAATTGATAATCTTTATTCAGAATCTCCTATAATACTAATTGCAGAAGATATTAATTTGAATATGATATTGATAAAAAATATTATCCAACAGTTCATACCAAAATCCCGTATTTTAGAAGCAAAAACAGGTTTAGAAGCAATCGAAAAAATAAAAACGAATAATATCGATCTAGTTTTTATGGATATTCAAATGCCGGAATTAGATGGAATAAGTGCAGTTATTGAAATCAGAAAATTCGATAAAAAAATTCCTATAATTGCACTAACAGCAGGGGCAATTACCGAAGAAAAAGAAAAAAGTTTAAAAGCAGGAATGAACGGTTTCATCACAAAACCAATAAATATAAATCAAATAAAAGAAAATTTAGAAAATTATCTGAAAAAAAATCCCCCATTATAATATGGGGGGGTTATTTATTTATTTTTATTTTTTTCTTTCAATATTTCTTTATATCTTCTACACGCAACACTATGACCAGAAGAATAATCTTCTAATTCGGGTTCTTTTTGTTCCCAACATTCAGGTTTAACATATACACATCTTGGATTGAATCTACAACCTTTTGGGATGTTTTGTGCAGAAGGAATTTCTCCTTTTATTGGTACTTCTTTTACTTTATTTACTTTACCTGATTTAGGTTCACAAACAGCTGAAATTAATGCTTTTGTATATGGATGAAGACTGTTATCTATAATATCTCTCGGATCTCCCATTTCTACAATTCTTCCCAAATACATAACAGCGATTCTATCAGTAAAATATCTTGCTGTTGATAAATCGTGAGTAATATAAAGATATGTTAACCCTAACTCTCTTTGAACAGTTTTCATCATATAAAGGATTTCTGCTCTTGTAGATAAATCTATCATAGAAACAGGTTCATCAGCTACCATAAGTTGTGGATTAAGAATCAAAGATCTTGCAGTAGCAGCTCTTTGTCTTTGGCCTCCACTGAGCATATGAGGATATCTTCCCATGAATTCTTCAGCGGGCATTAATCTAACTTCATCTAAAGCTTTTTTTATCCTAGCATCTCTTTCAGCTCTTGAATTTCCAACTTTATGAATTATTAAAGGCTCTTCGAGAACATCTTTTAATTTAAATCTTGGATTCATTGAAGCATAAGGATCTTGAAAAATCATCTGTACTTCAGTTCTATATTTTTCAACTCTTTCTGCATTTGCATTAGTTATATCTTCGCCATTAAAAATCATTTTACCATGACTAGGATCGATCAACTTCATCAACATTCTTCCGGTAGTTGATTTCCCACAACCAGACTCTCCAATAAGACCAAAAATTTCACCTTTTCTTATTTCAAAACTTATTCCATCTACTGCTTTAACATATTTATGTTCATTTTTTAAAACTTGCATAAAATTTCTTCTTACAGGAAACCACTTTTTCAAGTTCTCTACTTTAACTAAAACTTCACTCATTTTACACACCTCCAACAAGCAACTTGATGTTCTTCTTCAACTTCAATTAATGGAGGTTCATCTATATAACATTTATCAAAAGCTTCTGAACATCTTGGATGAAATCTACAACCTTTAGGTGGTTCAAGTAAATCCGGAGGTGTTCCTGGAATAAATGCAAGTTCTTCAACCTCTTCATGTAATCTTGGAGTTGCTGCGAGAAGCTTTTGAGTATATGGATGCATTGGTCCTTGTTCGCCATAAATTTGCTCGTTAGTTCCAATTTCAGCTATTTTTCCTGCATACATAACACAAATTCTATCTGAAACTTCAGCTTCTGTTGCAAGATCATGAGTTATAAATATAAAAGATAAACCCAATTTTTCTTTTAAGTCTTTTAACAGATTAATAATTTGTGCTTGAACAACAACATCAAGGGCAGTTGTAGGCTCATCACAAATAATCACATCTGGTTCTAAAAATAAAGCCATCGCAATAGCTATTCTCTGTTTCATACCTCCAGAAAGTTCGTGAGGATATTTTTTCAACACGTCTTCTGAAAGACCAACATAATTAACATATTTTTTCATTCTTTTTTTTGCTTCAAATTTACTCATAGGTCTGTGAGTTTGTAAAGTTTCCATCATCTGTTTTTCAATAGTAAAAACAGGAGTTAAAGTATTCATAGCACCTTGAAAAACCATTGAAACTTTTTCCCATCTTACTTTTTTTCTCATTACATTTTCAGAAAGCGGCACTATATTTTCACCACTAATGATAACTTCTCCAGAAACTATTCTACCAGGAGGAGAAGGCATATTTAAAAGAGAAAAACCAGTAGTAGTTTTTCCGCAACCAGACTCTCCAACAAGACCTAACGTTTCACCTTTTTTTAAATAAAAAGATATGTCATCGACCGATTTCACAGTTCCTTTTGAAGTGAAATAATAAGTTTTTAAATTTTTTACTTCCAATACTTTTTCCATCAGCATCACAACCTTACCTTGTTTTTAATTTTGGAAGGAGAATTTTGTCCATAGCAAAACCGACAAATGCAAATGTCATTCCAACCAATGCGATCATAAGACCAGGAGGAACAATCCACCACCATAATCCCTGTATCATAGCACCAGAATTATAAGCTGAGTTTAATATCTGTCCCCAAGTTACTATTGATGTATCTCCAAGTCCTATAACACTAATTGTAGATTCATACACTATAGCTCCTGGAACTGCTAAAGCCATACTTGCAAAACTGTAAGGAATTAACAGCGGAATCATATGTTTAAAAATTAATCTTTTGTTTTTTGCGCCCAAAGCTTTTGAAGCTTCAATATAAGTTTCTTCTTTTATTTGAAGACCTATACTTCTTACCGTTCTAACAGATCCTGCCCAAAAGAACAAACACATTATTCCTATAAGCAACCATATACTTGGCTGAAAAATAGCACTCGTAACTATAATTACCGGAAGAACTGGCACACTTATAAAAAGTTCAAATATTCTTTGCATTATAGTATCAACAATTCCACCGTAAAATGCACTAACAACACCATAAGTAACTCCAATGAAAACTGAAATAATAGATGTTAACAATCCTATTATTAAAGCCCATCTAACGCCTGCAACAATACCAGACCACAAATCTCTCTTTTGCCCATCTGTTCCAAGTATTCCAGAAACAGCTCCTACAACAACCATTTTTGGTTCAGAAAGTTCTCCAGTTGTTCCAGGACTAGTAACTTTTATATTAAATTTGTAAGTGCCATTTAAAGGGTTTTGGTTTCTAAGCATACCTTCTTCAGCGGTTGCAAAAATTATATTTGTTGGCCTCGTATGTTCAGGATTTACCATTGAAGCACCCGCATAATCAATCTGATTAGCAAGACCAAAAACTTCTCTTTTTGCTCTGTCATGAATAGATATTCTTACATTCTGAGTTTCAACAAAATTTTCTCTTCTTGTCATTATTAAATGTTTAATTCCATCAGGTCTTTCGACTTCAATTTGGAAAATTAAGTTTCCTTTTCCTTCAAAACGAAAGATCAAATCTCTTGGGGGTAATTTGTAATCATAATCATATTCAATAGTTGTGGTAAACTCTTTAAGTCTTCCTGTATCATTTATAATAAAATCTTCAGGAATAATAATATCACTAACAGCTTTTTTTTCCTTAGTAAAAAAATTAGACCATGCTGGCGGAACGCTTCTCGGATTATCTTCCCAATAGCTTGCGTTATTCCAATTTGTACTTGCTTCAGGAAATGGGATAATAATTTTTTCAAAAATTAATAAACCTAAAAGAATTATTAAAAGAATAATTCCAACTATACCTGATTTAATCTGTTTAAACTCACTCCAAAACTCATTCAGTTTATATTTCACATCTTCAAATTTCATTTAAATCACCCGCTTACTTTTATTCTTGGGTCAAGCAATCCATAAATAAGGTCAAGAATTACTAAACCTATTAAATACAATCCTATAGTTAAAGAAAGATTTCCTATTAAAACAGGAACATCATTTTGAGCTATTGCAGACCAGTATAAATTTCCCATGCCAGGCCAACTGAAAATACCTTCGAAAAGAAGATTTCCTCCAATTGAACTTAATATACTTAAAATTGACATTGTAACTATTGGAGGTGCTGCCGATCTCAGAGTATGTCTATAAACAACGCTGCTTTCTTTTATTCCTCTAGCTCTTGCAGCCATGATATAATCTTCATGCAAAGTCCCCAAAACTATATTTCTAGTAATAAATGCCATTCCCCAAAAACCTATACATACTAAAGTGAATAATGGAAGCATTAAATGTTTTAAAAAATCTAATGCATAAGCAAATCCTTCAGGTACCGGCTTGGAAATCATACCCCCAGAAGGGGCAATGCCAAGTTCATAAGCAAAAAACATTATGAACACCATACCTAACCACCATGAAGGCATTCCAAATATTACCATTGTTATTGTAGAAGTCGTTTTATCCATAGTACTTCCAGCTTTTTGAGCTTTCTTAAGACCAAGCAACACACCAATAGTCACTTGAACAAAAACAGCTGTTGTAAAAAGAATCAAAGATTTTGGAATAGTTTCTGCTACAATATCAAAAACCTCTCTACTTCCTTTTGTAGATTTCATAAATATCGAACGACCAAAATTAAATGTCAAAGCATTTTTAGTTCTCCATAATATTCTTTCTACAACGCTTTTATCCAAATGATATGCGGAATAGTAAAAATCATATCTCATTTGTCTATATTCGCTAACATTTAAATGGGGGTCCGTGGACATTGCGGCTTGTACCTCTGCTGCAACATTTTCTTCTATAGTTGCATAAATTGTTTGTTCCGCAACAACATTAAACAATGCAGATACCACAAAAATTAAAATAGCATACATAAAAAAGGCATTTAGTATTCTTTTTAATATAAATTTCCAGTACATATATTATCACTCCTAAATCATCTTTAATAAAGGGGGAGATATTACTCTCCCCCGTTTATAATTAATTCATCAATAGAAATCTAAGAAATATGTTTCTGATGAAGTAAATCCGTCATTAGTTGCTGTAACAATTAAAGTATAAACGCCTGTATCAAGGTGATAAGTATCTTTTTCTGGGATTACCACTTTAAAATGACCAGGTTTTACTAATGTAGCATCGTACCAATTTTCCCCTTCGTCAGTTACAAGAACTACTTGTACTATACCAGAATCAGCTATTCTTGCTTTTTCTGTTGGGAAATCTACTAATGAAGCATAAACATCTATTTCTATGTCCAGTCCTACAGTAGAGAATGCTGGAACTCTTGTATTATCTATTCTTAATCTTGTTAATGCATAATGACTTGCCCAATATGTTTTATCATGAGGATAATCTTCGAAAACACTTAATTCAATGAAATTGTTTACGGTATCTAATGTAGTAAGCATATAGTTTCCATGACCAATTACTGCATGACCGTATTTATCAATGAAATCAACAGCCATTTGATATCTTCTAACAGCTTCATTTTCAGAAATTATACCTTTAAACATATGAGGAACATATCTTCTTTCAATCATTTCTTGAAGTTTCACTTTTATATCCGCTGTACATGCTTCTACTTTTAAATCTATTTCTTCAACACCTGGAGAATCTGTGAATGACCATATTTTTCCAGATTTGTTAGGTTCAATTACCATAAGTGCTAACGCTTCATTTACTTCCCACGGAAGACCTATTCCACCTCTGTTTGAACCAAGAAGTCTCCATTCAGGAGTCCAACCTACTGCTTGTAATGTTTCATCAAAAGGAGCATTATAATTGAAATAAGTTGTGATTGTTTTTTCATCTTCAATAACAAATCCTACTTGAACATTTTCATAACTTGGTTTCCAGTGAGCCGAATAAGCATTATCGAATTTTTTATCTTCTTCACTTGTTTTATAAGACCAATCTGCTGTAAATGCCATTTTGTATAAAATATCATTCATATCTAGAGATCTTCCGTGATGCCAATTAGGCCATATATATTCAAAAGTTGTTGTTGTCATAGATTTTACATCATTTCCTACTTCTTCAAATTTTTGTGTATATGGATTATATTTTACTGCATTTGAAGGAACAGGTAAATTACCTTGAATATTTCCATCAGCATCTCTGTAAGAATCGTTATCTGTATTCAAAATTTCAACATGAGTAGGAACAGCTTGTCCAAAAGGATTGTATCTTACAGCTCTTGCCCAAACCATTTGTGAAACATCACTTGCCCAAACATCTGAAAAACCTTGAGTTCCTACAGGATTCCAAGCAAACATGAATAAAGATCCTGTTGCTGAATATTGTAAAGCTCTTAAAATTCCATCTTCTGGATCAGCTGCACCTAATGTATATTCATCTAAACCGTGACCTAATCCAACAGGAAGTCTTTCTGGAAGTCTTTCTTTATTTTGAATAAAAAAGTCATATGTTGAAACAAGCCATATTCTTATTGAATCTTCAAATCCAATTTCAGTTCCTCTTACAATTGCTTCCCAAAATTCTTCTTCTGTTAATATTTTTCCATCATAATATTTTTCAGCTAATTTGTCAGCTTCTTCATTTTCCATGTTCCAAAATGCTGCGTTAAGTCTTCCAGGATAAAAACTACCTCTTGGTGAATTATACTGTTGTGTTGGAGTTTGCCAGTAAACGTAAGTGCTTCCTCCACCCCATCCTTCAGTATAAATATGCCATTGAAGCTCTGCAGGATCTGTTCCATAAGTTAATCCGGATGATCTTGCTCTCTCATATGGAAGAATTTCAACTTTTATTCCTATTTCTTCAAGCATACCTGCAACATAATTACCAACTCTAACTCTCATTGTAGGATCATCTTGTCTTACATTGAATTTTATTTCAACAGGTGCACCATCAAATTCCCAATAACTTGCACCTCTTACTAATCTTCCTCTATTTTCTGGAAGTTGAGCTGCTTTTTGCATAGCTTCAGTAATCATTTGTTTTCCTTTTTGTGTATCTCCTTCAGGAGTTAAACCATACTTTTGAGCAACTAATTCTACTCTCCAAGCATTTGGCTGACCAGCTGTAGCTTGAGTCATTTTAGGCATACCCGCTCCTGCTAAAATTTCATCAACGATAAACTGTCTATCAATAAGGAAATTCATCGCAAATCTTACTTCTTGAATCGCGAAAGGATTAAATACAGCTTTTCCATCTACTATTCCTTGATATGGAGCTTGATTTGGGTAAGGATTCAAAAGAAGTGCGTTTGAACCCGATGGAACTGTATAAACAATCAATCTGTCTAGAGTTCTTTGATCAAGTCCTGCGAAAATTGGACCAGGAACTCTGTTCATAAAGATATCTGACATACCTTCTGCTACATCTCTAACTGCAATTTCTTCCTGCATTTTTACACCAAAATAAATTTTTTCAGGATATCCTCCCGCAGAAAAAGCTGCAGAAAATACCAATAAACCTGCAAGAAAAACTAATAAAATCTTTTTAGACACTAATAATACCCCCTTGTGTTTGATTTTGCCTTTTGGCTATTTTTCTTTGCAACAAAATTTTATGTTTCTTAACAAGTATTCTAATAAATTTAACAAAACTATTAAAGTAACTAAAGTAATCAAAAACTATTGTGACTCAAATAACTAAAGTACTGTTTTAAAATTTTTAATTTTATAAAATGCCATTTAAAATGGGTTTTGCAGCTTATGTCTAAACATTACTTTCGTAATGTGAGGTAATTACCACGTAATATTTATAATCTTTTTTTTATTATTAATCAATACTTTTAAAAATTTTATCTTAAATTACTTTAGTAACTTTTTAAAAACCTCTTAATATTGTTATAATTTCTTAAAATAATATGGAGGTGATAAGAATTACTATTAACAAGAAAATAATTGCTTTAATTGAAATTCCTGTTCTTTTAGTTTTTTTATTTTTGACAATTTTTATTTATAGAAACTTTAACGATTTCTCTATAAATAAAGGAATGGAAAGCACGCTAAACACAGCAACAATTTATTCTAACAAAATAAAAAATGATTTTGAAACAGCTTATCAAGGGTCTATTTACATTTCAAAATCTTTAGAAGCGATGATGTCTGCAAGATTTTCCGACAGATTAACAGTGAACAATATTGTTTCTGAAACTTTAAAAGCGAATGAAAATTTTAAAGGTATATGGATCGCATTTGAAGAAAACGCATTTGATAGAGATTATATGTTTATGAGAAGAGAAGGGTATGATGAAAAAGGAAGATTTGTGGTTTATTATCATTTAGAAAGTAATGAATTTACTTTTAAACCATTAGAAGGATATGAAGAATTGGAATTTTATAAAAATGCTTTTGAAAAACAAGAAATGTATATAACAGAACCTTATTTTTATGATAACGAACAAGTCATCTCTTTAGTTTCTCCAGTATTTCATTTTTCAAATGGCAATGTTATAGGAGCTGTAGGAGTTAACTTATGTTTAGATGGTATTAGAACAGATATCTCTGAAATAACATTCTTTGAAACAGGATATGCTTATTTATTATCTGAAAAATTGATGTATGTTTCTCATGCTGATAACGAAAAAATAAATACATTCAGAGAAAATTTTGACAAAGAGCTTTTTGAAACGCTAAGTTTGGGAAAAACTTATGATTATACTGAAAACATTGATTCAAAAGAATTATATAATTTGTATATACCAATACAAATTGGAAATTTAAATTCTTTCTGGACATTCTCGGCAGCTGTACCAACAAAGGAAATTTTACATGATTCAAGGCAAATGATTTTTAAAATTATAATAATATTTATTATTTCAACGATTTTAATCTCTATATTAATATTATTAGTTTCAAAAATAATAAGCACTCCAATTAAAGTTACAACAAACCTTTTAAATAATTTTAGCAAAGGCGATTATTCGAGTAAAATACCAAAAAAATATTTAAATTATAATGATGAAATAGGTGAAATGTCTAAAGCTTTTTTAAACATGAAAAACAACATAACATCTTCACTATCAGTAATCAAAAATACAGTTGAAAATCTTAACAACTCTTCAGATAATTTATCTGAAATATCAAAAAAATCTAAAGATCATTCTGAAAGTTTGACTCATGTCTTTGAAAAAATTAATTCTGATTCAAACGATAATGTAGACGCATCTACTGAAATCTCAAGTTTTATTCAAGAGTTAACAGCGTCTTCTGAATCATTGTTCAACGCTTCAAACAACATATTAACCTCATCTAAAGACACATTTACGGCTGCTAATAAAGGAATGCATTCATTAAACAATATATCTATTGTTATCGAAACTACAGTAAAAAAATCTCAATCTACTGCAGATAATGTAAAAATACTATTAGAAAAAGCATATAATGCCGAAAACATAATAAAAACAATTGATTCAATAACAGAACAGACAAATTTACTTGCTTTAAATGCTTCTATAGAAGCTGCAAGAGCTGGAAATGCCGGAAAAGGATTTGCTGTAGTGGCAGCAGAAATAAGAAAACTTGCTGATGATAGTAGAGGAGCTACTGAAATAATCTCTAAAATAATTGAAGATATAAAACAACAAACAGTATCAACAGATAAATTTACAATAGAAATGAATGAAAGTATTGGAAATATAAAACTTGAATCTGAAAAAATTGAAGAGCATTTCAATTTAATAATAGAAAAAATAAATAATTTCAAAACTGAAATTGAACATATCAACGAAAACATAAAAGAGCAAAATTCAAATACTGAAAAAATAAATTACAACATGGAATCAATAGCTCAAAATATAAAAAATATAGGAACGGAAATTTCATCTTCAACAAAATCGTTAAAAGAACAAAATTCAAATAACACTTTTATTAACGATTATTCAAACACACTAAAAGAAACAGCTGACGAATTAGCAGAAAATTTTAAAAAATTTAAATTTTAATAAAATCTCCCCAATAAAAAAATCACACACTCTCATAATTAATTATCTAGTGTGTGATTTTTTCTTTACCATATACCATCCAGTTCTTCCTTTTGAATGGCTAAAATATTATCTTTATAAACTATATTTAAATGATTCAAATTTTCTTCTTCAATAATTTTTATTATATCAATGTAAAATTCTTTTCCAAAAATAAAAATTTTATCGTACTCTTTTAATAAAAGCTCTTTTCTAAAAATTTTCGAACAAAATTCCACCACTTTTTTAGGAACATTTTTAACATTTTCTCCTTTATAACACTTGATAAAAAAAGTTATATCATAATCTTCTTTAGATTTATCAACTCTTTTCCACGAATTAAAAATCCTATCGGCAATATTTCCGCCTCTTTTAAAAATATTAACCATAATTTTTCCATTAACAGATTCATGTATACCAGGATATTTAAAAACAATAAGACTTTTAGATTCATTTTTTCCTCTTTCCATTAATACTGGAGTTTTTATTTGACTCTCCCCTAAATTCAAATTTTTCTGATTATGAAAAGGACACTTTTTACAAAAATTACGAATAAACAAATCTCCCACACCCTTTTTATCGTTTTTTTTTGATAACTAATGTTTACTTTTTCTTATCTATTTTTCATTATATAATTAAAAATAATATAAATCAATATGAAAAAAGTAATAAAAAATTCCGAATAAATTCGGAATTTTTTATTAATATTATTATTTATTCAATCTAAAAGAAGATTCTACACCACCAATAATAGTAATACTTTTGGACAAACTCTCAAAAGGAAAACCTACTTCTACACCACCAAGTAAAGAAACCGTTTCAAAAATCTTCCAATCAAAATCAAAATTACTTTTTACGATTATACTTGTACTGCCATATATTTCTACGTTTTCCTGTAATTTAAAAGAACATTGCCCATTTAAAGATATTTCTCCATTTAAATCATTATTAAAAAAAGTAAAATTTATTAAAGGGGTTAAAATATTCGTTTCTTCATAAGTAATATCAGATGTTTCCTCTTCTTCATCCCAATTATAAATAGTCTCAGTTTCTTCAGAATAAAAAATATGACTATAAAATTTAAATTTTTCTTTATACAAACCAACCCCAGCAAAAACAGAAGCATCATTCCAGCCTTGACCATAACCTAATGCAAACTTAAAATCTCCTAAACTGCTACCAAGTTTAACATAAACAAATTCTGTAACTCCTATTTCCATTATATTCAAAATACCATAACTAAAACCCATGTTAGTACCATTAATATATCTTCCAGCCCCATTTTCCAAAACCCTTGGTTCGATAATATTAAAATTTGAAAAAACTGTCAGTGAAGCAACTAATATCAAAAAAATCAAAATCCTTTTCATATAACCCTCCCCAAACAAATTAATATTGTTAAAAAAATAATTTAACAACATTCGCTATTAATCAATTATATCATAAAATAATATTTCCATCCTTTATGAAAAAGATGAAAAAACATTTATTTTCAAAAAACAAATATTATTTTAACCTTTAACCTTTATAATTAAATAAAAACAACTATTTTTTGAGGTGCCTAAATGAAAAACATAATAAATTTAAAAAATAAATATAAACATAAAAATCGGCGTTTATCCAACCGCTGATATTTTTTATATCAGAATAACGCCGGGATAATTATATCTCGGCTTTTTTTATTTTTGGAGGTGATTTTTATGAGGAATAATATTTTCCTCTTGATCAAAATATTTAATGCAAATTTTTTTTAATAATAACCGTTTTTTTGCTTTTAATGTAGTGTAGTGTAACAGCCACGCTGAACTGTGCACGGCGTTACAGCACAGGCAAAAACATTCATCTTTTGCGTTAAACAATGGTTAAACAATGGTTCGACTACCGTTCAACTATCGTTCTCAAGGAGGCGCGGCGTTACAGCACTTATGACAATGTTGGTCAGTAGAAAATTGATCAGAAATAACGCTAAAACAAGCATTTGTAATTAATTCCCCTCTTGAGGGGTGGCAACCGAAGGTTGACGGGGTGGACAGGTTTTTGTAAATGCTTTTAATAATTAGTTGGAAAGTTGGAAAAAAAGCGTTAAAAGCGAATGCATATAATAATGAAGTAGTAAAAATTGGATAAAATAAACACGAACAAGATCAAATTTTCTAAAAAACAAATTTCGCTCGGTCAAAAAATTCGGAAACTAGCAAACTCGCTACGCTCAGACATGCTATTTTCTGACGCATTTTTTGATTCGCTCAATTGTTTTTTTGACGAAAATTCTCAATTGCTCGCTACTTTATTTCATCCATATTTACCCTCAAAGCATTATAATAAAAAACTATCTAAAAGATCGCTAATTAAACACTTAAACACTTAAATATTTTTTGTTTTTCCTGACCAACTTTAAAATCCATATTTACCATCAAAGCATTAGAAAAATCAAAACTGATTTTAGAACAACTTTTCCTTTCTGCTTTCAAATTTCAAATTTTAATCGTTATTAGATTTTCATGACTAACTAAATATAAATTATTTTTAGCCACACAATTTTACATAGAACCAATATTTTATCAAAAGGAGTTAATAAAATGAATGAATATACAAGGATTAGATTAGAAAAATTAAATAAAATAGCAGAAGAAAGAAACAACATAAAATATGTAGATAGATATGAAAAGGAGAATTTCTGTGTTGAGATAACTGAAAAACCTGAAAATACTCAAATAAAAACTGCTGGAAGAATTGTTTCTTTAAGAACAATGGGAAACCTATCATTCGGCCATATACTCGATCAAACTGGAAAATCACAAATATGTCTCAATAAGAAAACTCTTCAAGAAAATTACAAAAAAATTCTTGAAACGTTAGATATAGGTGACTTTGTTGGAATAACTGGACAAACCTTCACTACAAAAACAGGGGAAAAAACTCTTAACGCAGAAAATATAATCATTCTATCTAAAAGTCTTAGAACACTTCCAGAAAAATTTCATGGAATTAAAGACCCTGAAATCCTTGCAAGAAAAAGATATTTAGACTTAATAATGAATGAAAAAACAAGAAATAGATTTGAAACAAGACACAAAATTATTAAATATTTGAGAAACCTATTAGACAACATGAATTATGTTGAAGTAGAAACACCTGTTTTACAAGCAAACGCAAGTGGGGCTATGGCAAAACCATTCATTACAAAACATAATGCATTAGACGTGGAAATGTATTTAAGAATATCTCCTGAAACATATTTAAAAAGATTAATCGCAGGTGGATATGACAGAGTTTATGAAATTGCAAAAAATTTTAGAAATGAAGGAATAGACAATTCTCATTTACAAGAATTTACAATGTTGGAATACTATCATTCTTATTGGAATTACAGAGACAACATAGAATTTACAAAAAAATTTTTTCCAGAACTTGTAAAAGCCGCTACAGGAAATTATAAAGTGGTTTATGAAGATAAAGAAATAGATTTTTCTAAAGAATTTGAAGAAATCACTTATCGTGATTTGATATTAAAATATACGGGTATAGACATTGAAATATATACAAATTACAACACTTTAAAAGAAATAATTAAAGAAAAATTTCAAGATTTTGATATAGAACAATATGTTAGTTATTCAGCACTTTTAGATAATCTATATAAAAGATATTGTAGGCCAAACTTGATTCAACCAATTTTTATAATAAGCTATCCAGCACAAATGATTCCATTAGCTAGAAAAAATGACGCAGATAATACAAAAATAGACATGTATCAATTACTTGTAAATGGATGGGAACTTATTAAAGGATATTCAGAGCTTGTAGACCCTATAGATCAAAAAGAAAGACTGCTAGACCAATTACAACTCAGAGAAAGCGGCGATGAAGAAACTATGATGATGGAAGAAGATTTTATAGAATGTATGGAATATGGAATGCCTCCAATTTCAGGAGCTGGATTGGGGATAGATAGATTAACTACTTTATTAACAAATACAAAAAATATAAAAGATACAGTATTTTTTCCAAATTTAAGGTAACAAAAAATGAGCAAATAATTTATTATTTGCTCATTTTATAATTAAAATCTATAAAATAAATTAATATTAAAGCTTAAATTTGAAGGAACATGTTTTCCAAACTGCAAATTATAAAGTGCTGATCCTCCAAAACCCAAATTATAATTTAACTCATAAATTCCTTTTGCTCCCAACGATAAACCAAAATCAATATTAAAAATCTCTTCATCTCCGATTAAATTAAATCCTTCGGGATTTAGTATATAAATTAAATTAGCTGCTAATAATGGTGAAATAGTTATTTTGTTTATTAATATGTTATTAGACAAACCTAATAAAAATTTTGCAGATATAGGATTTGATAAAATAAAATCAAAATCAGCAGTTAATTGAATTTTTGAATTATAAAAAGAACTAAGAACATTCAGGTTTAACCCATTAATTATTTCGCCATTCATCAAACTTGAAGATAATCCTAAACTCATCCATAATGGAAAAAAAGGAACTTCTACTAATTTATCACCTTCAAAAATTTCTCCATATCTAAGTTTTCCAATTACTGTAACTTCTGTTATATCTTCTACAAATAAATATCCAAACTTAGATTCATCAGAATTTTTAAAAACATTTCCTTTTTTAACTGTTTTAGGATCTATTCCCTCTAAAACAATCTTATTGCCATCAACAAATGAAACATTTGCATATTGCGGAAAAGATTCTTCTAAAAACCACATTAAATCAATCACTAATGAACGAATAGAGTTGAGTTCCGCTTGATTATTATTAACCCCCAAATCATAAAAACTTATTTGTTTTGAAGTGACTAAAGTTTCGTCATTTAAATCATACAATTCAACAAAAACTTTTCCGTCATTTCTGAACGAATTTTTACTACTATCAAAAACAGTATCAAATTTTATCAACTCTAAAACTAAAACATATTGTGCACCAAAAAGTTTACCTGTACTTAAAGCATCATTTTTAGAAACTCTAATCATTGAAAACTCTTTTTCAGTGGAACTTTCTTTTATTAAATCGTTGGTGATTAAAGTGAATCTTTTAGCCTTTGAAGATTGTGTTTCAAGTAAATTAAATAAAATGCTTGAAACATTATCTTCCCAAACAGCAGAAGAATCTACAGGAAAAGTTGCAACCGGAATCTTAACATTTTGTGAAAATATCACTGCAAAACATAAAATAGAAATTAAAAAAATTAAAATGAATTTTCTCATCTTTATCCCTCCATTAAATTTGATATTGCAATTATAAAAAAAATTGATTTTTTTTTGCAGTGAAAAAAGTAATGAATATTTATCTATTCCTATTAATATAACAAAAAGTAAGTTGACAAAAAAAATTTTTTATGATAAAATTAGACCATTAAGTCTAGACTAAAAAGTCTATAAAGGAGGATATATATATGAATTATTTTAAAATTTTAGGAATTATTTTTGGATTTGCAACTTTATTGAAACCGGTTTATATGCATCTTTTACCATTTGATGAGATGAAATTTATTAAAAAAGCCTATGGTGAAAAAAGGCCTTGGTGGATTGTTTTAGTTAGTTTAATAGGAGTTTTTTTAGTCGGATTAACTTGGTATAACCATTTCACATTAGACGTAAAATATTCTATCGTTATTACTCTTATATTTTCATTATTTGCTATTAAAATTTTCTTTTTATTATTCAGTTATAAAAATTTTCAACAATGGGTTGCCAACTTAGTAAAAAAAGATAAAGGAAAAAAAGTAATTTTAATAGACATTTATGTTGGAATAATAGGACTAATAATTTTAATTTTAACTTTTATATTGTATTGAAAATAAAAAGAGATTTCTATTTTAGAAATCTCTTTTTAGAATTACAAAGAAAAAATATTTAAACTATGGATTTCTTTATTAATATTTAGATTTTTGTAATTTCGGATAAGATATTCCTTCATTTATAATCCAAACTTTTTCAAAATCCCAATTTTCATAAGTTGTTTGCTGTTTCATTCGAAAAGATGTTTTTGGAATAGCGCTAAAATCATTCTGTTTTGACTTTTCTTTATCATAATAACATTTTTTTATTGTTGAATAAGAATAATTCCCGCCAACGAATCCTCCAAAAATTTGATTACATTCAACATTTCCGACAGAATAAGAATTTGATATTGTTGACTTTTCTGCATTCACACCAACAAAACCTCCAGCAAATCTATAACTCTCAACATTACCAGTAGAGTATGAATTTGATATTGATGAGTTTTCAAAATTTCCACCAGCAAAACCACCAACAAACTCCATACCTTCAATATTTCCAGTAGAATATGATTTTTCTATTGTTGAATTATTTTGAATTTTTCCCACTAAACCTCCAACAAATTTAATGCCTTCAACATTACAATCAGAATATGAACTTGTTATAACTGATTCATCTACTCCTCCAACTAAACCACCAATAAACTCAAGACCTTTGACCTTACCCTTAGAATAAGAATTTTTTAATGATGATTCGAAAAGCAACCCAACTAAACCACCTACTGAATAATTTCCTTTAATATCTATTTCTATTAAATTTAAATTTTTTATTTCAGAATAAATAACTGCTCCAAACAAACCAATAACAAGACTATCTTCATCATCTTCTCTATTTATATTTAAACCTTTTATATATTTATTATTACCGTTAAATACCCCAACAAAAAATTCTTTTTTTACAATTTCTTCAAGCTCTTCTTCAGAAATATCATCATCAATTTCAAAAACAGCAAAATTTATATCTCCAATAGGAAGCCACCCTTTTCCATCATTAGCATTTTTTCCTGCTATTTCTTTGTATCCATCTGTTTTATAATCTAAATTATTTTCAAGTATAAAGTGACTACCTTTATAATTTCTTACATTATTTAATTCATACCAATTAGTAATTCTATAAGGATTTTCTTTCGTTCCTTCTCCAAGCATTGTCTCATTATTTAGGCTATTTGAATTTATAATTTCTAAAGAGAATAATGATGTTGAAATAAAAAAATTTAATATTAGTACTGATAAAAATAAAATCATTTTTAAACTATTTTTCATTCTTTCTTTTAATAAAATTTTGTTATTATTCAAAATTTTTTTCTCCTTCTTTTAATTTTATTATTAAAAATTTTAATTACTAATATCATTAAGAAAATTTTGCAATTCTTTAATTACAACATTAGGTTTTTTTATTAGAAAAAGATGATCAGCATCATTAATTATTATTTGTCTACTATTAGAAGATAACTTAAGTAAGTCATTTTGACTATTTTCAAAATCTTGATATAATTTTTTTTGTTTTTGTTTCATTACTAATTTATCTGCTGTTAAAACTAAAAGAGGTGTATCATTAAGCGTTCCTTCTTCTTCACCATTTTTTATTAGATTTTGAACCTCTTCAATTGCTTCGTTACTATAAATTCTATTATATGCAATCATTTTAGTTGTTTTATCAATTTCTTCAGGTAATAATTTACTTGTTGTGTTTAAGCTTTTTAAATTAATTAAAATTCTTAATAATCCTGTAAAACTTAAAAATCTAGTTATAGATGATGCCATAATGTTCTGAATTGAAAGCTCTTTTTTATTTCTATAAAAAGAAGGCGAAGTTCCATCAAGTGTAACTACACCTGCTACCAATTCTGGATAACGCTTTGCAAACCCCACTACTTCTATAGCCCCTAAAGAATGCCCTACCAAAAGAAAAGGAGCTTTTTCATTTGATTTTTTAAGTAATTGATATAATTCTTTATTGATCTGTTCTATAGTTCTAGCATTAGAAGTAGAACTACTCCAACCATATCCAAAACGATCGTATACTACAACTCGATTAGTTTCAGCTAATTTAGAAAAAATTGTATAATAATTACCTAAAGAAAATCCCAGACCATTTCCGCATGTAAAGATTATTGTAGGCGTTCCTTTCCCTTTACCATAAATATGAAGATTTCCATCACCTACGTTAATAACTTTACCAAGAGGCCTATACTTTTTTATTTCAAATTTTTTTCGAACTTGATGATAAATAGTACTAATAAATAATAAAATTAATAATAAAATAATAACTTTAAACCCCATTAGAATCACTCCGTTTTATATTCTTTTGTTTTTTTGATTTTTTTTCAATAACATTAATAAATTGCCAATTTTAAAAGGATGTTTTAGAGAAAAATAAAATTCTAATTTAGTTCTAAAATCTGGCGTTATTACATTTTCTATTGAAAAAATTTTATCAGCTAATTTATAACCAACATATTTTGCATTTTTCATCATATCAACAGATATTCCTAAAGATTTTGATGACCTTGTAGCTGTAAGAGGTGGATGCATTACATTAATTTTAACGTTATGTTCTTTAAACTCCATATTCAAACTACGTGTTAATGCTTCTATAGCTCCTTTTGTAGAAGCATATCCATAAATTTCTGGAAATCCTGTTATCCCAACTCCCGAACTAACATTATGAATTATACCAAACCCTTTATTTTTCATATACGGAAACACATGTTTTATTAATCTCAAATATCCAAAATAATTCACATCAAACTCTCTTTTTGTTTCTTCAATAGATTTTTCTAAAAAATTTTTAAATACAATTTGACATGCGTTATTGACTAAAACATCTATTTTACCCCACTTTTTAATAATATAATTAATTACTTCATTAACTTCATCATCGGAAGAAACATCACATTTTTTAACAATCAAATTATTATGTGTGAAATTAATTTCTAATTTTTCAATAATATTTGTTTCAATATCTATTACAGCAATTTTATACCCTTTTTTTAAAAGTGCCTCTGAAATATAATAACCAATTCCTCTATTTCCACCAGTTATCAAAATAACTTTCTCTTTTTCATCGTCATCTATTTTTTCTAAATAATTTTTACTAATTTTTTTATATGGAATATTATTTTTCCTTAAAAATAATAATAAAAACAACTCACTCCCAATCATTCCAAATAAAAATAAAATAATAAAAGATAAATATTCAGGAAATTTATTAAATTCAATCATAGTCAAAATAAAAAAAAGAATGTCCCAAATAAAAGTATAAAAGAAATTAATTTTTTTATATATTTTTGAATTTAAAAACTTCTCGTTAAATCTTTTTACTGAAAAAAAATCAGTTAAAGATTTTTTTAGTAATAACGGGGAAAAAACTGTTGATAGTCCCAAAGAAAAAAATACAAACATTTTAAAATTTTCTATAAAAAAATTTATCTCAAAATTTTTAGTATATAATATTAAAGTGCCTAAAAGATTAAATATAAATATTCCAAAAATCAAAAAATCAATCTTTTTTCTTTCAAAAAAAATTTTTATTATGTATATAATAAAAGAGATTAAAAAAAATAATATTTAATATCAGAGTACTTTGATAAATTATAATAAATCTAAAAAAACTGCCATAAAAATAGAGATTAATAAAAAAATCATTTTTTAAATCACTTCTTAGTTTTTAACAGGGCTTTAATTAATTTTTATGTAAGATGCATTTAAACTAAATTTTCAAAAAATTTTAATTAATATTATTATCGTAATTAATAAAATAATTATCATTACTAATACCACTATTTTTATTAAATCTATAGCAGGAGCCATCATTTGATCTTGTGGAACTAATATTATTAAAGACCAATTAGGAGATCCTTTAACTGGTTGATAATAAGCAATTTGATTTTTACCTTCATGATCTCTAATTATTTCATTTCCAAAATAATTCATTTTTATAAAATTTAATAAATTTGAAGAAATTTCCAACCCTATTTCATTAGTTTGACTGATATTGAATTTAAGAGCAAATCTTCCATCTTTTGTAGCTGTTATTAAACCCGTTCCATCTATTAACATACCATAGCCAATGTTTATAGATTGAACTAAATTTGATAATTGATTTAAAAGTATCGTAGACCCTAAAACACCCATTGTTTTTCCCGATTTATCTTTCACGGCATTTGCTATTATAAATGTAGGTTCATATGATGTTCTTGAAGCAACCACATTTTCTATCACTATGTCTTTTCCTTGATTCATTATTTGATTAAAATATCCTTCTTCTCTTACATTTTCAAAAACACCACTAGTTGTTTGATAATCTCCATTTTTGTCTACATAAAAAAACATTTCAAAAACATCACTTTTAGCTTTCATGTAATTTGATAATTCTGTTCTCATCAAATTCCAATCTCCGCTTCTTACTGAATCTAAATTTGCTAAAAATGAAGTTTCTACAATTATAGAATCTAAAAGCTGGGATAACTCGTTTGTGTGGGCTGATGCCACTTGACTTATTAAATTATCAGATAATTTAAAAATTGAATCATTCGCTTTATAGAAAATAGATGTTCCCATAATAATAAAAGCTATTATTAATACAAAAGTTATTTTTAATACTCTCCCCGTACTTAAAGCCTTTGGTTTTAAGTTATTTTTTTTCATCTTAAACCCCCATTTTTAATAATGTATTATTCTTTTTATTTCATCTTTTTTATTTTAAATGTGATTTCTCCTTAGTTTTTAAAAAATTTTTTCTCTAAAGATTTTAATAGTTAACAAAAAATAATTTAAATATTAAATAACGAATTATACAATAAAGAATTAATATCTATTTACCCAAGGGCATCTTAAACACATTCTAGGTATTTTTTCATCTTTGTTAACATTAATTCGTAACTCTTTATATCTTTCACCGTTCCAGACTTCACTAAATGATTTATTATTTATTTTTTCAACAAAATCGCCAACATTACAACATAAATATGCTTCGCCATTCCATTTGATAGAAATACTAGTAAAAGGAGCATTACAAGTTTTGTCTATTAAATATTTTTCTGCCTTGACATATTTATTGCCTTCCCAAACGTAATCTTCTAATTTTGTTGGAAACATGTCAACATACATATCGTTTTCTTCAGCATAATTTATTGCTTCAGAAATTTTGTTTACAAATTCTTCTGTAACTTCTGCTCTGAATTCTTCTGGGCCAACTACAGGTCCCATAGCTATTCTTTCTACACCTAATTCTTTAGCTAATTTTACTATGTCTGCAATCTCTTTCCAATTATCTTTTTGAATTGATGTGTATATACCAGGTTTTCTATCCTTGCGAATATTTTTTTCATTAGCTATTTCTACTGCTTTTTTCAAATTTTTGCAAATCTGATTAAAATTTGAACCTCTTCTTAATTTTTCAAATGTGTTTTTATTAGATCCATCAAAAGAAACTGTAATTTCAACATTTCTCTCTAAGAGAAACCTGCTCATTTCTTCGCTTAAATAAGTGCCGTTTGTTGAAATATCTATAAAAGCTTCGGGAAGTTTTTTTGAAATTAAATAATCAATTCTTTCTTTAATATCTTTTAAAATTAAAGATTCTCCCCAATTGAAAATTGAATAACTTGTAGTTCCTTCACAAGTTTCATTAACAAGACGTTTAAAAAGATTGATGTCCATTATTCTGCCTTCGTTTATTATTTTTTCTCTGCACATAATGCAATACATATTGCAATCTTCTGTCAAATCCAAATAAACTTTCATAGGGATATCTGGAGTGATTTGAGGCGACATTTTACTAGTAAAATGTTGTAAGCTGTTACTTGTATAAGGTTTCATAATGATTTCTCCTTTATTTTAATTTTATAAAAATGTTTTACAATTTTTTATCTGTTTAATAAAAATTATATAATTTTTTATGTTTTTTTGTAGTGAAAAAAGTAATTAGATAGTGCGGTGTAATTTAATTATGAAATTATTATATAATTTCATAATTAAATTTTTTTTTGATATAATTAGATTATCAATGGTCAGATGAAACTATATTGATTTGATTAATAATTATAATTACTAAAAAGGAGATAATAATTATGAAAAAGATTTTAGTTGATGCTTTGATTTTTTCGTTATTATTTGGAGGATTTATTACTTTGATTCAATTAATAAATCCTAGATTAGAATTACATAATTATCCGCCATCTATAAAAAATAAAGTAGAAAAAAAATCTCCACAAGAAATAAAAATATTTAAAAAATTAGCAATTCCAATGATATTAATTCTTTTTCTTTTTTTGAACGGAACAATATTATATTCATATTGGAATTTTGAAGTATCTTTTATTAAAATTTTTTTTCATTATTTTTTTATTTTATTTTTCTTTAGCCTATTTGATCTTTTTATTTTAGATTGGTTAATTTTCTGCACTATTACTCCAAAATATTTGATTATTCCAGGAACTGATAAAAAATCTGGATATAAAAATTATACTTATCATATAAATGGATCTTTAGGGAAAGGATTAATAATATTATCGATTGCTTCTTTAATTTTTTCAATTACAATGTATTTGCTTTTAAAATTTTTTGTTTGGAATTAAATAATAAATTAGCATTTAATTTTGCTTTTGCAGTTCTTATTTCTTTTTTTTCAATTCGTTTCTCAATTTTTGAGAGCATAATGCTATAGCACTTTTAGGAATTTTCCTGTTATTTTCTTCTTTATAACATTTAATAAAATGGTTCTCTGTAAAAGATAGTGGGTAAAAATTATTGAACGATATTAAGTTATTGAAAAAAATATTGAAACGAATAAATAATCTAAAAACTTTTTAACACTCTCCGCTCTGTCATCTCGAACGACGTTTTTTGGAGGAGAGATCTGCGTTTTTTGTTTTTTTAATAAAATATTTCAAAACATAAAAATAGAAACCCGCAGATTTCTACTCAAAAGAAGGTTTCTTTTTCGTTCGAAATGACAAATCACATAATTTTCTTTTATTATTTATAAGTTTCAATTTTTTATAATTGCTCACAAAAATTTACAGAGAATCGATCTACTCTTTTAATTTCAACTGATTTCTTTTACCTTTACTTTGAAATAAAGCTAACAAAGAGATTTCTAAAACAGAAGTCTCTTTTTCTGTTTTTTTTACAACACTTGCACAATTAAAAAAATTTATATATAATTTTAATAACTATAAAGACATTTATTTTCAAGATATCACAGCAAAAATAGGAGGAGTTTAATGAAAAAAATATATTTTTTATTTGTTATATCAATTATTTTAGTTTTATCTGGATGTTCAAAAAAAGCTTTAGAAGTTAAAAAAAATGATTTTGAATCTTTTAAAATCAATATAAACAATTTGGTAGAAAATGAAATGAAGAAAAATAAACTTGTAAATATTTCTTTTATTTTAGCAGATGAAAATGGTGAAATATGGTCAAATCACTATGGATATTCAGATATAAGCAATAACGCAAAAGCTTCAGGAAATAGTATTTATAGAATAGGTTCGGTTTCAAAAGTGTTTACATCTTTAGCAGTGCTTCAATTATATGAAAAAGGATTAATTAATCTTAATGATCCAATCACAAAATATATTCCGGATTTAAAAATAAAGACAAGATTTGAAAATGACAATATTACTATAAAAAATGTTATTATGCATAATGCAGGGTTTATTTCAGATGTTATTGAGAATTGGTTTGTTGAAGAACCTTTTGAAAATATAGTAAATTATTTAAACGAAGAATATACTATAAATCCACCAGGATATAAGTTTGCATATTCTAATCCCGGATATGATTTGTTAGGAATTTTAATTCAAAATGTTGCCGGATTAAAATATGATGAATACATCAAAAAGAATATTTTTGATGTATTAGAAATGAAAAACACGGATGTTTATCCTGTTAATGAAGAATTTTATGCAAAAGCTTTTGATAAAAATAAAAATCAACTTTTAGAAACCCGATTTAGATCTGTTCCAGCGGGTCTAATACATTCAACTACTGAAGATATGAAAAATTTTATAATAATGTTATTGAATAAAGGTGTTTATAATAATAATAGATTATTAAATGAAGAGACCATATTGGAGTATTCAACAATTCAAAATGGAAATTCTTTATTAGATTTAGATATTAAATTAGGTCTTGGATGGTTTATAGATGACACAATCACAGGAAGTAGAGTAATCATTCATGGAGGAGATACTACTTATTATCATAGTATGTTGAAAATAGATACGGAAAATAATATAGGAGTGTTTGTTACATCATCATCAGAAAATTCTGCTAGTTCTGTATTGAAGATATCTCAAGAATTAATTAAAAACTATTTAAAATATAAAGGTAATGAAATTATAGTACCAAAAAGAAACGATGATTTTAAATATGAAAAAATTAGTGAAGAAGAAAAAACAAAAATTTCTGGATACTATTCGGGCGAACCCGGATTAATAAAAGTTGAAAGTTTGAGAAATAATTTAAAAATAGATTTGATGGGTAATACTCTCGAACTTTCTAAAAGAAACGATGGTTTATATCAAGCAAGATATAAAATATTATTTTTTCCAATTAAACTTAAAGATGTAGTTTTCGGATTTAAAGAAATTGACGGACACGAAGTGATTTACCAAATACTAAATAATGATATGGAAATTCTATTAGGAACGAAAATTGAAAAACCAAAAGATTTTATAGATATTTGGAAAAATAGGGTGGGGAAATATCTTCCAAATTTTCATAACCAAACTTTAGCAATTGAATATTTTGAAATAACTGAAAAATATGGTTTTTTAACAGGCAAAGTAGAAATATACGGCAATACGTTCTTTTTCCCTTTAAAACCTATTTCAGAAATAGAAGCTGTTGTAATGGGACATGGTAGAAATTTAGGAGGAACTATAACCTATTCAGAAAAAAACGATGTACAATATATACAAGTATTTGGAAGTGAATTTTATAATTGATAAAAATACTTGTAATGAATATAAGTGCTTTTACCTAAACTATTAAGCCTAATGAAATTTTTGAAAACTTGTTTAATAAATAAGCTATTGAAAGATTAAAAATAAAATGCCTATTTAGGCATTTTATTTTAAAAGTTAAAAAAAGAGTAATTTGGAATTCCATTTTTATATTTTGGATAAAATTCACCGTTAATAAGAGGAGAAGCGTAGTTATAAAAATTTTCATTTACACTCATAATATTATCTCCGATAAATTCTTTAGGTAAATATTTTGTATGATTTGCAACATTTGAAAGCTCTATCATTTTATATTCTACTTCGTAATTTTTAGAAGGCAATCTATTTATAGTAACCATAAATCCGCTTAATCCTTTTAAAGCAAATTCAACAGCTTTTTTACCCACAATAATTGCTTCTTCAACATCTACTTTACTTGAAATATGTCGACCACTTCTTTGAAGATAATCAGGGATTGCTGTATGCACTTTAATATTTAATTCTTTTAATATCATTCCTGAAATAAAATTACCTACATTTCCAAGCTGTTTATTTCCAAAATTATCTAAATACCCCAAATCGGATAAAAATGCACCTTTATCATCTTTTAATCCTTCTGAAACAGAAATTCCGCAAAAACCATCTTTCATTACAGATTTTTCTACTAAAGATAAAAATTTTTGTTTATCAAAAGCAACTTCTGGAAGCAGTATAACTTTTGGAGAAACTTCAGAATTTAAAGAACACAATGATGCCGCTGCTGTAAGCCAACCCGCATGTCTTCCCATAGTTTCCAAAACAAAAACTTTTGTGGAATCTTTTGCCATGCTCCTTACATCTAAAAGCCCCTCATACATTGAAACAGCAAGATATTTTGCAGCCGAACCATATCCTGGAGTATGATCAGTACCAAACAAATCATTATCTACAGTTTTTGGAATGCCTATAACTACTAAATCATAGCCATTTTTTATAGCATAATCATTTACTTTATTTGCTGTATCCATCGAATCATTACCACCATTATAAAAAAAATATTTTATATTTAGTTCTTGAAAAACATTAAATAATTTTTTTAACTCTTCATCTTTTTTAATTTTTTTTCTACAAGACCCAAACGCACTTGCAGGAGTAAAAGGAAGGAGTTCAATTTGCTTAATATCCATTTCAGATAGTTTAAAAAATTTTTTTTCAAAAACACCATTTAAACCATTTTTGCCTATAAAAAGTTCATTAATTTCATTAGTTTCCATAACGCTTTTTATTACACCATATGCTGAAGAATTTATAACACTTGTTACACCACCAGATTGAGCATATAAAGCATTCTTTTTCATTAAATCAACTCCTTAATAAATTAATTAATTTATATTATAACATACCGAAACTTTTATCTTCAATAAAAATTTTGGAAATTAGCTAAAATAAAATTTATTTATATTAATAAAGTATTAAGAACTATTTTTGACATAAGATGTAAAGTGTGATAAAATTAAATGAATAATATTATTATTAATGTAATTTATCTTTATTTAGGAGGGTGATAACGGTGTTAAAGAAAAAATTCTTTGTATTGATGACAGTATTGATTCTTTTAGTATCAAGCTTTGTTTTTTCGGCTGAACAGACATTAGTAATTCTTCATACAAATGATATTCACGGAAGAATTTTAGAAGGTGCTTATGATGGTATGGGGTTCGACAGAATTTCTTCTGTTGTAAACAAATTTAGAACTGAATATGAAAATGTTTTACTTTTAGATGCTGGAGATACAATTCACGGTCTTCCAATATCTAATATTAATCAAGGAGCAGATGTGGTAGCTATTATGAATGCAATTGGATACGAAGCAATGACTGCAGGAAATCATGATTTTAATTATGGAAGTGAAAGACTTGTAGAACTTGATAAAATATCAAAATTTCCGATCCTTGCAGCAAATGTTTTTAATGAAGACGGAGAAAACATACTACCAAGTTTTATAATCAAAGATTTTAATGGGATAAAAGTAGGTATTTTTGGATTAGCAACACCAGAAACGTTGTATAAAAGTCATCCAGCTGGAACTAAAGGGTTAACTTTTGAAGAACCAGCAATAACTGCTCAAAAAATGGTTGATAGATTAAGAGGAAGAGTTGATTTTTTAATAGCTTTAGTTCATTTAGGAATTGATGAAACAACTCTTTATGAAGATAGTACATATTCAGTAGCGGATATTGATGGTATAGATTTAATTGTTGATGGGCATAGTCATACTTTATTAAAAAACGGAATGTATATAAACGATACTTTAGTAGTACAAACACAAGATTATGGGAAAAATGTTGGCGTAGTAAAAGTTACTTTCAAAGATCAAATAATAATGAATATGGAAGCTAGTCTTTTTGAAAAAGTGGAAGCAATGAAAATACCTGCTGACACAAAAATAGTTTCTTTAGTAGCAGAAATTGTTGAAAAACAAGAAGACATGTTATCAGAAGTAATTGGAACCACATTGATTCAATTAGAAGGTAGAAGAGAATTTGTAAGAGCAGGTGAAACAAATCTTGGAAATCTTATAACAGATGCAATAGTTGATTTTACAAAAGCAGATTTTGCAGTAACTAATGGCGGAGGAATAAGAACATCAATAAACCAAGGTGATATTACAATAAGAGATGTTTATACAGTATTACCATTCGGGAATTATGTTGTGACTGTTCCAATAAAAGGTTATCAAATAAAAGAAATTTTAGAAATTGGAGCAGCAGGATATCCAGCACCAGTAGGAGGATTTTTACATGTTTCTGGATTAAGTTATATGATCAATGTTGATGGGAAAGCGAATGATAGAGTTGTAAATATAGTTGTTAAAGGTAGACCTATAAATATGGATGAAACATATTTGATGGCAACAAATGACTTCCTTGCAGCAGGTGGAGATGGATTATCTTTATTAGCAGATTTACCAATAATTGCAATGTATCCAGGTATGGAATCAATAGTAGCAGAATATATAGCAGCAAATTCACCTATTAATTCTCAAATTGAAGGAAGAATAATTGGTATAAGTGCTTACACACTTAAACAAGGCGAATGGCTCGCAAAAGTTGCAGCAGAATACGGAATTTCTTGGAAAACACTTGCAGAAATAAATAACATTGAAGATCCAAACACAGTTTTTGTTGGGCAAGAAATATTAGTACCTATATTAAAATAAGAATTAATTAAAGCGGAGAATAAAATCTCCGCTTTTTTTTGTGATTAAAATATTCTATAAAACCTTAAAATTATATGTTTAACTTTTTCAAAAATTTCTTTTAAATTTTAATGAAATCAAATTTTTATGTTTTAATTTTTCTTAAAAATGATTGTTGTAAAATATTAATTTTATATGAAATTTTAAACAAATCATAAATTTTTTTGAATTAATTAAAAGTTTTAAAATCTAAAAAATATCTTTTTTGAAATGACAATAAGGTTTTTTTCCTGTTTTTTCATAATATCTTTGATGATAATTTTCAGCTACCCAAAAATCAGAGGCTATTTTTACTTTGGTGCTAACAAAAAGATTTTTAGATTCTAATTCAGAAATAACTTTTTCAGCTATTGATTTTTGATTTTCATCTGTATAAAAAATATAGCTTAAATATTGTTCGCCGATATCAGGGCCTTGGCCATTTTTTTGTGAAAAATCATGAATTTCAAAAAAATATTTTACAAGAGTTTCATACTCAATTAAAAATGAATCAAAGATTATTTCGACAGCCTCTACGTGTCCAGTAAAACCATAACAAACATCATCATAAGAAGGATTTGCAGTTTTTCCACCAGTATAACCCACTCTAGCATCAATTACCCCGTTCAGTTTTCTGAATAAATATTCTACACCCCAAAAACAACCAGCAGCAAAAATTGCTCTGTTGAATTGAATTTTCTCTGAGTTTTTAACAAAATCTAAAGAAGCAGAGTTAACACAATGCCGAATATTTTTTAAAGTTAAACTTTCACCAATAAAAACATGTCCCAAATGGGCTTCACAGTACGAACAAGTAATTTCTGTTCTCTTTCCATCTTTATCTTCAGAACGTTTAACAGCTCCCGGAATTTCATCATCGAAACTTGGCCAACCACAATTTGAATTAAACTTTGAATTAGAAATATAAAGAGGTAGTCCACAATTTTTACAAATATAAGTTCCATCTTCATAAAATTCATTATATTCACCTGAAAAAGGTTTTTCAGTTCCTTTATCAAATATAATAAATTTTTCATAATCGGTTAAATTTTTTCTTGAAAATGGCATAAAATCACCTCCGATTTATTTAGAAATATAGCAAAAAATGAATAATTTTATTCAACCAAGGTTCAAAGATATTTTAATTATCTAATTATAACACAATGAATTAAAAATTATTTAAAAACAATTTTTTAAAATATCTTCTTTCGAATAAAAATTTTTAATTCCATTTTTTTCAAGAAAATAATCAGCAATATTTTCGTCAGATAAATTAGGATAAGAATTTTTAATTCCTTCAACGATAATTTTTAAATACGATAAAGAAGGAGAAGAAAAATCTAATTTTTTTTCATTAGTAAACGTTAAAATTTCATAATCGTTTTCAAAGCCTATGCTTATTTCTTTTGAATACCATACGCCTTCTTCTTTTTTAATATTAAGAAATTGATTATAACTCACCAAATATATTTTTCCATAAGTCTTATAATTAATATTTTTTTCAAGATTTAAAAAAGCAACTCCTTTATTTTCCCAAGTTTTTGAATTTTTAGCAAAATATAATTCATAAGGTAAAGTATAAGATTTAGAATCAAGAAATCTCGTTTTATCATTGCAACCACTATAGTTTCTTCCGTTATAAACGCCTCCATAAATATAATATAAAAATCTTTTTTCATTAATATTTGATCCGTAACAAGCATACCAAACTAATTTTTTCATTGTATTCTCCTTTTGATCCCGAATTTAAAAAATGGTTCTATGTAAAAAAGTGAAAAGTGGCACAATTTTTTATTATAATCTTTGAAGGTAAATATGGATGAAATAAAGTAGCTAACAATTGAGAATTTTCGTCAAAAAAACAATTGAGCGAATCAAAAAATGCGTCAGAAAATAGCATGTCTGAGCGTAGCGAGTTTGCTATTTTTAGAATTTTTTGACAAGAGCGAAATTTGTTTTTTAGAAAATTTGATCTTGTGAGCGATTTATTTTATCCAATGTTTACCACTTTATTATTATAAGCATTTATTTTTAATGAGTTTCCTTATGCCAACTATAAAATACCGATATTATCATAAGTGCTGTAACGCCGTGCACAGTTCAGCGTGGCTGTTACACTACATTAAAAGCACAAAACGGTTATTATTAAAATGTTTTTCCTTTCAACCGACCAACTAACCAACAAATAATTTTATCCAATGTTTACCACTTCATTATTATAAGCATTTATTTTTAATGAGTTTCCTTATGCCAACTATAAAATACCGATATTATCATAAGTGCTGTAACGCCATGCAAATTTCAGCGTGACTGTTACACTACATTAAAAACACAAAACGGTTATTATTAAAATGTTTTTAACGCTTTTCCTTTTTCAATTTTCCAACCACCCTACAAAAAACTACATAGAAGCTAAAAAAAATAAAAAAATAATATTAAAAAAGTAAATGAAACAGATAATAACATAATAATATAATCATTAAATCTTAATTTAAGCGTTTTAAAACTCGTTCTTTTATAATCAGCTCTTAACCCTCTCATTTCAACAGCTAAAGATAATTCGCCAGCTTTTCCTATAACACTTGCTATCATTGGCATTAATAAATAAGAATAAATATTCAGTTTTTTTCTTAAAGAGAGCTTTTCAAGCTCTACCCCTCTTAACTGTAAAGAGATAAACATATCTGAAGCTTCTTCTTTTAACATAGGAAGAAAACGAACTGCAACAGCAACCATAAAAGTAATTTCATAAGGAATTTTCCATTGATAAAGACCTTGAACAATATCTCTTGAACTTGAAGTTGCCATAACAGAAGCAGAAACTATTATTATTAAAAACCTTAAAATGATCGAAACACCATTATATATACCTAAAGTAGAAATTAAAGTAAAATTTCCTATTTTAAGAATTTCTTCTCCACCCGAAACAAATATACTTTGAATAAAAATCATAGCTACAAAAATTCCAATAAACTTTTTAAATTTCCATATCAAATTAAAGAAGTTACTTTTAAAAAAAATAGATACTAATAATGTAAAAATAAAAAGAGGAATCATCCAAAAAATATTTTGAAAAAATACTGCAAGTGTAGAAATACACATAACCAAAATTATTTTTGATCTTGGATCAAGTTGATTAGAATTATTTTTTAAAATGGTCATTTTTGATTTCACCACCAGATATTTCTATAACTCTATCCGCAAAATTATCTATAAACTTATAATCATGACTTATAACTAACATACCAATATTTTGATTTAAAAGATTTTTTAAAATATCTTTAAGTTCTTCTTTACATCTTATATCTAAAGCCGTTGTAGGCTCATCTAAAATAAGAAATTTAGGGCTATTTATCAACACAGCAGCCAAAGCAAGTCTTTGCTTTTCTCCCCTACTTAAATTAAAAGGGAAATTATCTTTTAAATGAGACAATCTAAATTTTAATAACATTTTTTCAGCTTTGTTCTCAATTTCTTCTTCAGAAAAACCTTTGATTTTCAATACAAAAGTTAACTCCTCTTTAACTGTGGGAGCGAATATCTGTCTTTCAGGATCTTGAAAAATATAACCAACATTTTTTCCAATTGATCCAAGAGACATATTTCTTATATTCTCGGCATTGTAAAAAATATTTCCTTTTGTAGGTTTTAAAATACCCGCCATCAGTTTTCCAATAGTAGTTTTACCACTCCCATTTGAACCAATAAGAGCAGTAAAACCTTTATTAGATATATCGATATTCAAATTTTTTATTGTAGGATTAAAATTGTTTTTTTCATAATTATATGAAACATTTTTTAAAGAAATATTCATTATTTAATTCTCAAAAATTTCACCGTTAAATTTATCTAAAACTCCATCATTAAGGCATAATACACGATCTGAAATATCTAAATTATCAAAATCGTGTTCAACCATAACAATTGTTTTGCCCTCTTTTTTTAATTTTAAAATAAGATTTTTTATACGATTTTTACTATCATTATCAAGCTGTGACATAACTTCATCAAAAATTAAAATTTCTGGTTTGAGACTTAAAACTGAAGCTAAAGCTATTAACTGTTTTTCACCTCCAGAAAGTTTTTTAGGATTTTTTAAACGATGTTTGCTCATTCCGACTATTTCAAGAGATTCAGAAATTCTTGTTTCTATGGCATCTCTCAAAACCCCAAAATTTTCAGGACCAAAAGCTATTTCATCTTCTACAGTAGGAGAAAATAATTGAGTATCAGGATTTTGAAAAACTATCCCTAATGATTGGGATATTTCAGAAATATTCATTTTTTTTGTTGAAAAACCATTAATCAATACTTCCCCACTCATCAACCCCTTTTTTATGTTAGGTATAATACCGCTAATACAATAACATAAAGTGCTTTTCCCGATTCCGCTATACCCAACAATAGCAACGACTTCACCTTTTTTGACTTCTAAATCTATTCCTTTTAATAAATAATCGCTTTTTTCAGAAAATTTAAATTTTAAATCATTAATTGATAATGACAAATTCAACGAATTTCCAACTCCATTAAAAACTTATTCCATCTTTGAGCAAAAGGATCTTTTGAAATAATTATTTGATAAGGGCCTGAACCACCTTTATCTTTAGGAGCTAAAGGAACACCGTCTATTTCATATGCAATATACACATTGTTATCATCTTTTACTTCTTGCGAAGTTAAAACAACAGTGTATCCATCGACTGCTTTTGTTATAACTTGATTTATTTCATTCACATTTATATCATATGATTCAAGCAAATCTTTTAATTTTATTCCCTTATAAATATGCTCTTTATCCTCTGAAGAACTACTTCTTAAAACTGTTTTAAATTCATGTTGTTCTAATTTCAAAATATCATCAAAACTAACTGTTATTGTTTCTTCATCAGCTAATCTTATAAAAATTTTAGATTCTCTTTGGCTGAGAAGTCTGTCTTCTTTATCTCCTCTATTCAAAAAAGCAAATACTACTACAATCAATAAAATCACAGTTAAAGATATCAAAATTTTTTTATTCACTATATTTCCCTCCATTTAAAATATCCAATAAGGCGTAAACATGTCTTCATGAGTTAAAATTCCATGCGAACCACCATCATCAGTTTTATGCATACCATGATCGGAATAAATTATCACTCTTCCATCCCAATTTTCAACTAATTTTTTTACATAACCATCTATTTTTTTAATTTCTTCAAAGGTTTTTTTGTCGAAATCTCCAAAATTATGACCAGCTATATCAACATCTTTATAATGAACGAAAATTAAATCGTAGTTATTAGAAAATAAGTTTAAAGCATTTTTAGTTTTTTCATCATCGGTACTTCCGTCATTATTTAAATCTAATGAAAAAACAGGACTAATTTCAAGTTCAATCGTATTAATTGGCCCAATAACCGCGGCAGATTCTTTTTTATTTTCTTTGCAAAAATCAAATATTGTAGGCAAATGAGTTTGTCTAATACCTCTTTGATATACTCCATTAATATGTGGGAGTTCGCCGGTTAATGATGCAGAAAAATTTACGGGAGTTACAGGCGGAAAAGCGGAAATTATTCTTTCAGGTTCAGGTAAACTATCTAAAAAAGAAATATATTCATTGTTTTTAGCATACTCATATTGATGATAACCAAGACCATCAATTAAAATCAATAAAACCCTTTCCTCTTTAAGAAGCAATTCCTTTGTATCTTTATAAACATTAGTAATTAATTTTTCAGGAGCATTAAAAACCAACCCTTTTACATTTTCTATTGTTAAATCATTTCCAATCATATAATTGATATTATTTTTTCCAAGAATAAAAATTCCATTTTGACTTAATAATTCAACTTCACCTTTATTACCTATTAAAAGAATTCTGTTTCTGTTGTTAAAACTAATATATTTTTCAAAATCTACTTTTTTATTCAAATAAAATGTTATTGCTTCTAAATCTTGACCGTTACTATTAAACGTAGATTTTCCTCTAAAAGTAGAAATTAAAGAATATCCGTCTTTATACATTTGACCTACAGATAAACTCATTAAATTTTTGCCTGGTTGAATAATATTAAAATTGTTTTCTAAAGAAGGATTAGAAGAAATTATTATAATTTCTTTGATATTTTTAATATTACTACTAACAGGATGATTTTTATTAATAGATTCCCAACCATTTTTATTATTCCAAGATAAATAGCTTTCCTCTAAATTATCATTATTAATTATAACACTAAAATCATCATAAGAGTTAAAAAGAATTTCAAATTTTTCGGTATGAGGTTGAAGCGTATTAATTAATTTTTCTAATTTAATCGCTTGAATTTTATTTCCTCTATGTTCTATTAAAGAAATATCTTCAAAATTATTTAAATTATTTAAAGCTAAAGGTTCTGAAATATCCCCTAAAAATTTTAAAGATAACATATAAGAATCGTTATCTTCCTCAGGTTTTTCACAAGATACAAAAATAAAGATTATAATAAAAAGCAAATATAAAAAGATGTTTTTTTTCTTCATGAAAACAACTCCTTGAAATTATTAAATAAAATTCTCCATTTTATTTTTAAATTTTTTTACAACGGAATAAGCAACCATCCCGCCTAATCCTCCAGATAAAGCAGCTGTTGAAAGACTTAATATTAAAGGAATAAAAGGAAGTCTAAAAAAAACAAGATTTACTAAAAATGTTCCACTTATATTTGCAGCAATTCCACCTAAAAAGCAAAAAGTCAATGAATATTTTTTATTCTTAAAAAATATAAAAACTAAATCTACAGCAATACCTGGTAAAATATAAGTAAAAAAGCTCATTATTCCGTGAGTTCCAAAAAAACCTAAAGCTATAACAACAATTGCTTGAATAGTTGAAATTAAAGTTGCAGTTCCAAATTTACCAACAAAAGATGAACCCATCACAATCCACATCATATAAAAACCCCCGGCAACAACTCCGCCGGGAATAAATAAAGGCCCAGTTATCATATGAGCTATAGGAACTATTATAGGTTTTGTAGCTATCCCAAGACAAGCCATCAAGGAAATTAAAACTAAATCAAAAATACTAAACTTTCTTAAAAAAGAATTTTTCAATAGAAAACCCTCCTAATTATTTAATTTGGAGTAATAAAAAGCAAATTTTTTACAGAGGTATTTTTTGGAAGATCTTCAAATAAGGAATAAACCTCACCGTTTCTTCTTATGTAAACTATACCCTTTTCAAGATCTTCGTGAGTTACCTGTACAGAATAACCATCAGACGCTTCTAATAAATATGTTTCAGAAGTTTTCATATTAAACCTTTTAGTTAATTCTAATAAATTTATTCCAGAATCATCATTAATTTTGTGAGCATCAAAAATTTCTAAACCCCTATTTACAGAAAAAATCCCTGTTTTATTGCTAAAAACCCACACAAGATCTCTTACATGCATACCTCTTGGAAGATCAGGCCCTCTATATGCAGGAGTATTTACGCCTTCAGTAAGAATATATTGCTCAATAAAAGTTTTAAATTCTTCATTTTTTTCAAAACCATCAACAGCTAACAAATAAATGCTTTCAGACAACTCAATGTCGTTAAATAAATCGGAAGTTTTTATTGCCTTTTGATCAGAATTTCCATCGTATTCAACAGCATTAAAATTTTTTATTAAAGATTCGAAAAAAATAATTTTTTCAGCTTTATTATTATTTTGAGAAGAAATATTAGTTTTTAAAGCGACCATGCTAATTTCAACTAAATTTCTCACCCAATACATCGCTTCTTCTTCAGGAATGAAAACTCTAATCGGTTTAGTGTTTTCTTTTAAAGGCATATTATCTATTTCATAAGCAAGAATTAAATCTTTATTATGCACAATATGATTAGGCACTTCTAAAGAATAACCATCTCCAGCAGTTAATCTTATATAATCCAGATCTTCAATTTTTTTATCAAAGTTTAGTAAAAGATCTTTTAAAGTAACTCCTTTTATAGGGTATTGATCAATTATCTCTTCATCGTCATTAGTTCTTTTTATTTCTTTAACAACATAACTCAAATCTTTTATTTCATCTACAGATATTTCGAATTTAGTATCACTATCCCAAATTAAAGTGATTTTATCATTTGATACAGTTGAAATTGAATTTGAACTATTGTTATCAATAACATTATCTCCATCATCTTTATTAGAATTAAAAAAATATATTAACCCTGCTCCTACTAATACAAGTAAAATAACTAAAAATCCAATCAATTTTGATTTTTTCATTACAATCCCCTCCTGATTTGGTTATTAGATGATTAAATTACCTTTTGACATCGCTTAAAAAAAATTTAACCCCCTTTCATAATATTACGGAAAAGAAGTTAAATTACTAAAAGATTATGTAAAATCTTTTAGAATAAATTAACACTCCTTTCCAATGGGAGGCACAACCGTTTCCAGTTATACCCTAACGGTCTTTATTTCATAGTTTCCCTTAGAAAAAAAGACTCGGAGTATTTTAGATTAAATATAAAATATCATATGATTATATTATAACATATTGAAATATTATAGTTCAATAAAAATTAATTTTCTAATTTAAGTAAAATAGTATATAATATAAAAAAATAATAATTTACTTTAGATTTTCTATATAATTTTTTGTTCAAAAAAATAAAAATGAGGTGAAAGATTATGAATGAAGGAATTATTGAAAAAAGTTTAAATCTAATAAAAAAAGTTGATTCATTAGTATTAAGTACTATTGATTACGAAGGATATCCTAACACAAAAGCTATGTTGAAATTAGAAAATAAAAACTTTGATTATTTTTATCTCAGTACTAATACTTCATCAACAAAAGTGAAACATATTATAAGGAATCCAAAAGCTACAGTTTATTTTTATGACGAAAAAAATTTTATCGGTTTAGAGTTAATCGGAAAAATAGTAATTATTAATGATGAAATTATTAAATCAAAATTATGGAAAGAAGAATTTAAAATATTTTATAAAGAGGGGAAAGATGATCCGGATTATTGTATATTAAAATTTATACCTGAGAAAGGAAATTACTATGAAAATTTAAAAAATTATGATTTTAAATTAAGATAAAAGGAGAATTTATGTTTGAATATACAATTTGTTTTATAAAAAGAGGAAATCAAATCTTATTATTAAATAGAGAAAAAACTTCTGGTTGGATGGGAAGTTGGAATGGAGTTGGCGGAAAAATTGAAAAAGGAGAAACTCCATATAATTCAATAATAAGAGAAGTAGTTGAAGAAACAGGAATAAAATTGTTAGAAGCTGAATATAAAGGTGATGTAACTTGGGAAAATAACGGAAAAGATTTTGGTGGAATGTATGTTTTTCTTGCTGAAGTTCCTACAAATTTTGAATATAAAACTCCAAAAAAAGTTGAAGAAGGAATATTAGATTGGAAAAATATTGAATGGATTTTACACCCTAAAAATACAGGAATAGCTTTAAATATACCAAAATTTTTACCAAAAATTTTAGAAAACGATGAAATTTACGAACATAGATGTTATTTTGAAAATGATCATTTAAAAAAAGTGGAAATAGTAAGAGAAATAAAAGGAGAATAATATGGAATTAATTTTAAAACATTTTAACGAACTGTCTCTTGAAGAGTTATATGATATTTTAAGATTGAGAAATGAAGTATTTATTTTAGAACAAAATTGTTTTTATTTAGATTGTGATGGCAAAGATAAAAATGCTCATCATTTATTTTTGAAAGAAGACGATAAAATAATTGCTTATTTAAGAATATTGAATAAAGGAGTTTCTTATCCTGAAAATTCAATAGGTAGAGTTATAGTCACTAAAAGTTTTAGAGGACAAAACATTTCAAATTTAATTATTGAAAAAGCTATAAAATTTATTGAAACAGAATTAAAAGGCACAGAAATAAGAATATCAGCTCAGGCACACCTTCAAAAATTATATGGGAAATTAGGATTTAAAACAGTATCTGAAGAATATCTTGAAGATGATATACCACATGTTCAGATGTTATATAAAAAAATAACCCCTTAAGGGTTATTTTTTTATTGGCATTTTAAACAAAGTTAATTTTTTATTTTTTGTTTATATTTTTGACAATATTTTTGATATAATTAATAAAAAAATAAAAAATATAAAAAGGGGATTGAAAATGAGAAAAATATTTTTTGTTTTATTAATTATTTTATTGTTAATTAGTTTTTCTGGATGTGTTTTAATTCCTATTCAAGGTTCTTTGTTAAAACCTTATCTTATTAGAACCGCTGAAGATTTAGAAAAAGTTAAATTAAATCGTGAAAGTCATTATAAGCAAATTGCAGATATAGATTTATCTGAATATGAAAATTGGGAGTCTATTAAAAGTTTTTCTGGAAGATATGATGGAAATGGATTTAAAATTACCAATTTAAAAATTAATAAAAAAAGCGATTATACAGGACTATTTACTTCTATTAGTTCTTCAGGCGAAATTTTAAATGTGGTAATTGAAAATATTGATATAAAAGGAAATTATTACGTTGGCGGAATAGCAGGATGGAATTCTGGGAAAATATGGAATTCAAAAGTAAGTGGAAATATTAACGGAAATTCTTCTGTAGGAGGAATTGCTGGATATAATATAGGAGAAATTATTAATTCTGAAGTAAATGGAAATATTTACGGGAGTTTTCAAGTAGGCGGTGTAGTAGGATATAATCATGCGAAATATTGGATAGGAGAAAAAAAAGATTTTTTTGGTGTTGTCAAAAACTGTTATTCTGAAGTTATTGTAGAGGGTTATGAAAATATTGGAGCGTTAATTGGAGAAAATACAGGAATAGCTGAAAATAATAGAGCAAATGGAAAGGCGATAGGAAAAAATTATGTGGGAGGTTTAATAGGTTATGCATTAAGAAATGTCACAAAAAATAATATGTCAAATGTAGAAGTTAAAGCGACTGGAAAAGATGTGGGCGGATTAATAGGATTAACAAGTGCTTCGATTGAAAATTCTTATGCAATAGGAGATGTAACCGGTTCAGAAAATGTTGGAGGTTTAGTAGGTAAATTGATTTCTAGTCGTATAGTTAATTCTTTTTCAAATAACACAGTAACTGGAGAAAAAGTTTTAGGGGGGGTTATAGGATATAGTTCTCATGGGGTTATTAAAAATTGCTATAGTGTGGGAGCAGTCAAATCATTTTCTGATACAGATGAAAAAGGTGCTTTCTTTGGTATTGGTTTTGTAATAATTGAAAATTCTTATTATGATTTAGAAAAATCTGAAACATCTGACGAATATGCTATAGGTAAAAGCACTTTGGAGATGATGAAAAAAGAAACTTTTGTTGAATGGGATTTTGAAAGTATTTGGGATATAAATGAAAGAAAAAGTTATCCGTTTTTAAGGGAGGTAATTTAATGAAAAAAATAATGTTTTTTTTGATAATCTCTTTATTTATCTTATTAAATTTTTCTGGTTGTTTTCTTGGAACATATAATAATCCAATCAAAATTTTGAATGCGGAAGATTTATTGCGTATAAACAGAGAACACTTCAGAAGAGCTTATTATAGACAAGAATCAGATATTGATTTGTCTGAATACGATAATTGGATTCCAATAGATTTATCAAATGCTTTTTTTGATGGAAATGGATATAAAATAAAAAATTTAACTATAAATGACGAATTTGGAGATTATCAAGGGTTATTTGGGAGAGTATATTATGATAGTGCTATAGAAAATGTTTATTTAGAAAATATTTCAATTGTTGGCGGTAATTATGTGGGTGGTTTAGCTGCTTTAAATAGCGGAAGAATTTCTAATTGTTACGTTACTGGGAAAATACAAGGAAATAAAATAGTTGGTGGGATTGTTGGAATTAACAATTATAAATTATCTGACTCATTTTCAAACATTGAAGTTTTAGGTAAGTCTAATATAGGCGGAATGGTTGGATATAATAGAGATACTGTTATTAATTCATACTCTATTTCTAAAGTTATTGGCGATGAATCAACTGGTGGATTGATAGGTTATAATGAAAATGGAATAATAGAAAATTCTTATTATGATTTAAACACTTCTTTTCAAAATGATTTTGGGAAAGGTGAAGGTAAAACAACAGAACAAATGATGAAAAGAGAAACTTATATTGATTGGGATTTTGATTTTATTTGGGGAATTCAAGAGAATACAACATATCCTTATTTCAAAAGAACAGTTCAAAAATTTTCATTAGAAATAAGACTTGAGCCTAACTACGGAGGGGAAATTTTTTATTTAAATAGATTATACGAAGTAGCAGAAAAAGTTGAAATAAAAGCATATCCAGAGGAAAATTTTAAATATTGGACTGATGCAAAAGGAAAAGTTTTATCTTACGATAATCCTTTCATATTTAATATGCCGCAAAAAGATTATGTATTAACCGCAAATTTTGAATATAAATTTAGTGGAGGAAACGGAACAAGAAATAATCCATATTTAATTTCAACTTCTAAAGATCTAGAAAATGTGAAATATAATTATAACAAATATTTTAAACAAATAGCAGATATTGATTTATCTAAATATGAAAATTGGGAAGCTATAGGACTTATAAGAATATTTAACGGAAATTATGATGGGAATAATCATAAAATAAGTAATCTAAAAATACAGAATAAACCATATAAAGGTTTATTTTCGCAAATAGGAGTAAATGGCGAAATAAAAAATTTAATTCTTGAAAATATGGAATATTATAGTAAGAGCAATTTATCAAATACTATTGGAGTATTAGCGAGTGAAAATTACGGAAAAATTTTAAACGTAGAAATAATAAATTCAAGTATAACGGCAGATAGGTCTTATGTTAAAATGGTTGGTGGAGTTGCTAGTTACAATGCAGGAATTATAGAAAATGTAAAATTTGAAGGGTACATAAAAGGCTCAAATCTTGTAGGTGGAGTTGTCGGATTAAATGAAGGTCGCTTAATAAATGTGAGTGCAGTTGGAGATATTTTTGGAAATGAAAATATTGGTGGAGTAGTCGGAATGAACAATATGGACTATTATCGCACTTATATGTTAAATGCATATGCTTCAGGAACAGTTACAGGGAAAAATAATGTTGGAGGACTTGTTGGTTCTAATGGGATTAGTATAAGGAATTCTTATTCAAGTTCATTAGTTACAGGAGAATCTAATTCGGGAGGATTAATCGGAAATAATATAAAAGGAAATATACGAAATTCTTATTATGATAATGAAGTATCAGGTCAAAATGATGCTGGAAAAGGAGAAGGTAAAACAACAGAGCAAATGATGAAAAAATCAACATATAATAGATGGGATTTTAAAAATATTTGGGAAATAATAGAAAACGAAACTTATCCATTCTTTAAATACGAAAAATAAAATTATTAAAAGTCTATCAAAATTTTGATAGACTTTTCTGGTTCTATGTAAAAAAAGTGGTTCATAATAATTTATAGTCAGTTGGTCAGGAAAATCATATAAAGCCTAAAAGTTGAAAGGAAAAGCTTTTCTAAAAACAGTTTTGAAATTTTTAATGTATTTCCTATTCAACTGACCAACTTTCTGCTCTCCAACTAATAATTTTATCTGATGTTTAGCACTTCGTTATTATAAAAGTTTAATGTTTTTGCTTTTTCATTTCAAATTATTAGAACTATCACCGAATATAAAAAAATAGATTTATGATTTTCCATAAATTATCTATAAAATATCAATGTTGCCATAAGTTCTGTAACGCTGTGCAAAGTTCGTCGTGGTTGTTGCACTACATTAAAATCTTCTCTAAATAATCAAAAGAGAAATTAATTTAAAGTTTTTTTAATAATAATTTATTAAAAATTTCTAAGTAAAACTCCACAAAAAGATATATAGAATCACTTTTCTTATAAAAATTACAAAAATTTCTTGACATATATAATAAAAACATATATAATAAATAATGATATATATAAAATTAGGAGGTGTTTTAAAATGAAATTAGCAATTCCAGTATTAGAAAACAAAGGAGATCAAAGTCCGATTTCAGAACATTTTGGTCATGCTGATTATTTCGCTTTTGCTGAAATAAATGATGGAAATTATGAAATTAATGTAATAGAAAATCCTATGGCAGAAACACATGAACCAGGACAAATTCCATATTTTATGAAAGAAAATAATGTTGATGTTATGGTTGTAAGAGGAATAGGTGGAAGAGCTATACAATTTTTTTCGGATTTAGGCATTCAAATTTATAGAGGTGCTTCGGGTTCTGTAAAGGAAATTGTAGAAGAATATATAAAAGGAAATGTGGAAGATAAAGAATATGAAGTTCAAGATAAACATCATCACAACGGACATTGAGGTGTGATGATGCCGAGAAATGGAAAAAGAGGCGGAGGTTTTCATGGGAAAGGGTGGTTGTTAAATGCGTATATGCTTTTAATAATAGCTGAAGAACCTTCTCATGGTTATAAAATAGCAGAAAAATTAATTGAATACGGGATAGACCTTCCAGGGATTTCTAATAAAGGAAGAATATATAGATTTCTTGCAGATTTAGAAACAACAGGAATGATTGAATTTGACTGGGATACATCCTCTTCACCACCTAAAAAAATTTATAAGATAACTTTATCAGGTAAAAAATATTTAGAAGATATAAAAGTAGAAATGATTCATTTGAAATTAAATATAGAAAAGTTTATTAGTAAAATAAATAATTTAAACGGTTAGAATTTTTTCTAATCGTTTAATTTTATGATTTAAAACTTTAATTCGTTTTATTTATCTTTAATTAATTATAATGATTTATAAAAGCTCTAGATAACATTTTATATATATGCAAAAAACATATATAATAATAATGCATATATATAAAATTAGGAGGTGGCATTATGCCTTACGGAGATGGAAGAGGACCAGTATGGTTATTAAATGAAAAAGTTAGTGAAAGAGAGAATAATGGAAATAGAGCTTTTTCAGGAAGAAGATGTTTTTTTGGAAGGGGCAGAAACAGAAGAAATTCTTTTTTTAATCAAAGAAATTTTAAAAACAGAAATTTATGTTTTTTAAATTATGATGAAAATGAATTCCTGAAAAGAAAAAAGGATTTTTTAGAAAAAGAAATAAAAATGTTGAATGACAGATTAAATCAAAATGATTAAAAAATTTTTTATTAATTAATGTAATGGATGGAGGAGAAAATAATTGAAAATAGCTGTATTAAGTGGAAAAGGAGGAACAGGTAAAACCTTAATTTCAACAAATCTTGCGAATGTTATAAAAGAAAGAAAACATGTTGAATTGCTTGATTGTGATGTAGAAGAACCTAATAGTTCCTTATTTTTTAATATAAAATTTGAAAAAGAAGTAAAAGTAAATTTAGATATTCCATTAGTAGATAATGAAATATGTAATAAATGTGGTATTTGTGCTCAAAAATGTCAATTTGGAGCTATAAATAGTTTTCCAACAGGAACTCTTGTATTTGAAACACTTTGTCATGGCTGTAGCGTTTGTAGTGATGTATGTCCAGTAAATGCTATAAAAACTGAAGAAAAAGATATAGGAATAATTAAGTACGGTGCATATAAGAACATTAACTTTGGTGAGGGCGTTCTTAATATTGGAAAACCTTCAGGAGTTAAAATAATAAAAAAATTAAAACATTTTTCAAAAAATTTAGATATTCAAATTTTAGATTCTCCTCCAGGCGCTTCGTGTTCTGTTGTTGAAACATTAAAGAATGTTGATTTTGCATTATTAGTTACTGAACCTACTCCTTTTGGTCTTCATGATTTAAAAGCAGTTCAAGAAATAGTTTCTCTTATGGAAATTGAACACGCCATTGTTATAAATAAGTATGAAAGTGAATATGAGTATAAAGAGATGAATCAATTCATAAAAGAAAAAAATTTAAAAGTAATTCAAAAAATTCCTTTTTCAAATGAGATAGCTAAAATATATTCAAAAAGTGAATTAATTTCTGAAAATGAAAAATATAAAAAAATATTTGAAGAAATAGCAGAAAAAGTTGGTGTTTACAATGTTTAAACAAATAGCAGTTGTTTCTGGAAAGGGCGGTACTGGTAAAACAACATTATCTGCATCATTTATTGATTTATTCAATAATTCTATAGGAGTAGATTGTGATGTAGATGCTTCAAATTTATTTTTATTATTTGATACAAAGTTAGAAAAACAATATGATTATTATGGAGGAAAAAAAGCAGTATTAAACAGTGAAAAATGTATATCTTGTGGTAAATGTAAAACTTTATGTAAATTTGAAGCTATTACAGAAAAGAACTCAGAATTTTTAATAGACGAATTTTCTTGCGAAGGTTGTGGAAGATGTGTAATAAATTGTCCAGTTGGAGCAATTGAATTAATTGATAACAGAGCAGGAGAATATTATAAATCTTCTAGAGAAAACACGTTTTTAATTCATGCAAATTTAGAACCGGGTGAAGAAACTTCTGGTGGATTAGTAGCTGAAGTAAGAAAGCTTGCAAATAAAATTGCAAAAGAAGAAAATCATGAAATTGTTATAATTGATGGTTCTCCTGGAATTGGATGTCCCGCAACATCATCAATTACTGGAGTAAGTTATGTAGTTATCGTAACTGAACCCTCAATATCTGGTATACATGATTTAAAAAGGATTATTGATACTGCAAAACATTTTAAAAGAGAGTTTGGAATAGTTATAAATAAATATGATATAAATGCTGAAAACACAAAATATATAGAAGATTTTTGTAAAAACGAAAATATAGAAATTTTAGGTAAGATTCCTTTCGATAAAAATATTATGAAAGCAACAAATGAAAAAAATCCAATTACAAAATATGTTAGTAGTTCGTCAAAAGAAATTTTACTAATTTCAAAAAAAGTATTAAAAATAATAAGAGGTGAAAAAAATTGAAAATATCATTATGTGCAAAGGAAAAAAATATTAATTCGTTAGTTGATGAAAGATTTGCAAGAGCAAAGTTCTTTGTGATTTATGATTTGAAAACTAAAGATGTTGAATTTTTAGAAAACCCTATAGATAGTGAACATGGCTCAGGCCCAAAAGCTATACAGCTTTTAGCAGAAAAAGGAGTAAATATAATTATAGCTCCTCCATTGGGAAAAAATGCTCATTTAGCTGCCGAAACAGCTAAAATTAAAGTTGTTGAACAATCAAAAACTACAGTTATAGAAAATATAGAAAGCTATCTTAATAATTCTAAAACTTCTTTTCCATGTTGATCTGGTTTAACTTTAGGAAATACTTTTAAAATAATTCCATTTTCATCAATGATATAAGTCGATCTTACTATTCCCATATAAGTTTTTCCATACATCTTTTTTTCTTGCCAAACTCCATATTTTTCTATAACCGTATTTTCAGGATCACTTAAAAGATGAAATGGCAAATTAAATTTTAAAATAAATTTTTCATGAGAAGATGTTTTATCTTTACTAATACCAATTACAACTGCTCCGGCTGCTAATATTTCGTCATACACATCCCTAAAACTACAAGCTTCTTTTGTGCAGCCCGGAGTGTTATCTTTTGGATAGAAATATAATACAACTTTTTTTCCTTTAAAATCTTTCAAACTAACATCTTGGTTTTGTTCGTTTTTCAAGGTGAAATCCGGAGCCTTTTGACCTTCATTAAGCATATTTTGACCTCCTACGAATTAGAATTTTCGAAATCTAAAAGCCATTTTTTTATATTTAATCCAGCTGCATATCCTATTAACGAATTATTTTTTCCAATAACTCTATGACATGGGATTACAATTGGAATTTTATTTTTATTATTAGCATTTCCAACGGCTCTTGAAGCATTTATATTTCCAATATTTTGTGAAATATCTTTGTAACTGCATGTTTTGCCATATGGAATTTTCATCAACGAATTCCATACTTTTTTTTGAAAATCTGTACCATCTAAAAGTATAGGTAGTTCAAACTCTCTTCTTAATCCTTTGAAATATTCTTCTAATTGTGAAAAAGTTTTTTTTGTTATATCATTCTTAATTATGTTTTTTTCATATAAAATCGTATTAAATGTTAAAGATAACAAATAATTCTCAGAAGCTTTTATTTCTATTATACCAATTGGAGAATCAAAATAATCTAAGTAATTATCCTTCATCTTTTTTATCCTCACTTTTAAAATGTTTACAAATTTTTTTTAATACGAAAATTTCTCTTTTTACCCATGGATTAATATCATTATTTTCAAAATTTAAAAGTTCTAAATTTTCATGTAAAGCGGTTTTAAAATTAATCCATACAGGAGAAAAATCTAATATTTTTTCATATTCATCTAAATTTTGTTCATATTGACATTCACTTATATCGCATAAATAATAAATTGATTTCATCTCAAAAACAGCTTCTTTTTCAAAAATATCTTTTTTTATTTCATCAATAATTCCTAATTTTTCTTTAATATTAATTATTTTAAATCCGGTTTCTTCAAGAACTTCTCTTTTTAAAGCTTCTTCAAAATTTTCATTTTTTGAAACTCCACCACCAGGAAATTTATAATCACCTTTGATAGTTTTAACCATTAAAATATCATTATTTTTTATAATAACAGCCCTTACAGCAACTCTTGAAATAATTTTTTTATTTTCTTTTTCAACTTTATCAAAGTTAATTGAATATTCAAAAATCATATTTTTACCTCGTCAATAATAGTTATAAGTTTTTGATTACAATACTATTATATCTTTTTTTTTGAATAAAACAAATAATTTTAAACCATTTTCTTGTATTTTAAAAGAATATATATTATGATATTTATTATGTAATAATTTTTTTAATAGATAAAATTTAATTTTAATTTTTAATCAATTAATTAAATATAAAAGGGAGGAATCAAATGAAGGTAGAATTCTATTATGACGAAAAACCTTTCAAAAATGAAGATTTAAAATATGCTGTTATCTTTTCAAAATTTAATAACAAATGGGTATATGTAAAGCATAAAAAAAGAGATACTTGGGAAATACCCGGTGGACATCGAGAGAAAGATGAAAATATTTTTGATTGTGCAAAAAGAGAATTATTTGAAGAAACTGGAGCATCAGATTTTCATTTAATTCCGTTATTTATTTACTCAGTAGAAAAAGAAGGAATTAAAGATTATGGAAAAATATTTTTTGCTGAAATAAATGTAATTGGAAATTTGCCAGAAACGGAAATTGAAAAAATAGGATTATTTGATACTTTACCAGATAATTTAACTTACCCACAAATAATCCCTTTTTTAGAAAAAGAAGTACAAAAATTTTTAAGAGGTGATAAATAATGAAATTTGATTTGATAGTTTTAGGTGGAGTTGCAGCAGGTACAAGTGCAGCAGCGGCAGCTAAAAGAGAAAATCCTAATCTTAAAATAGCTATTTTTCAAAAAGAACCTTTTATTTCTTATGGAGGTTGTGGGTTACCTTATGTATTAACTGAAGATGTAAAAAACACGGATTCTTTATTTGCTTTTACTCCTGAAAAATTTAAATTAGAAAAAGGTGTAGAAGTTTTTATTAATCATGAAGCTTTAAGTGTTGATTTTGATAAAAAATTAGTACAGATAAAAAATGACAATAATATTTTTTTTGCTGAATACGATAAACTTATAATTGCTACAGGAGCATCTCCAATAAAACCTGATTTCGGATATTTTGGTGAAGGTATTTTTTATGTTAGGAATCCGGAAGATATTAACGAAATAGAGAATTATATAAAAAAATATAATCCTCAAAATGCTGTTGTGATAGGTGGAGGTTTTATAGGAGTAGAAATTTTAGAGGGGCTTGTACATAAAAAAATTTATTCTACTTTAATTGAAGGTACGAGCAATTTATTAGGAGATATAGAGCCTGAAATACATGAATATTTTTATGAGAATATGAAAAATGAAATGTTAGAAGTAAAATTCAATTCTCTTGTAAAAAAAATAAATAAAAATGAAAAATTTGAAATTTTAATTGATGACGAAATTGTTGAAACAGAAATGATAATAGTATCGATAGGTGTAAAACCTAATACGAACTTTTTAAAAAATTCAAAAATAGAGTTATTGAAAAATGGTGCTGTAAAAATAGATGATTTTATGAGAACTAATATAAAAGATGTTTATTCTGCTGGAGATTGTGCATGTGTAAAAAATTTTATTACTAAAGAAGACGTATATATTCCGCTTGGAACAACTGCAAACAAACAAGGGAAAATTGCTGGAAAAAATTCAACTGGGAAAAACGAAAGTTTTTCAGGAGTTATTGGTTCTCTTATAACAAAATTTAATGATATTGAATACGCTAAAACAGGTCTTTCATATAAGGAAGCTATTTCAAAAGGATTTGATGCAGACTTTGTTGTAATAAAATCAAGAAATAGAGCGGGGTATTATAATGGGAATTCTAGAATAATAATGAAGCTAATATTTGAAAAAGTTACAGGGCGTATTTTAGGTGCACAATATTCTGGAAAAGAATTATTAGGAAGAATAAATGTAATTGTTTCACTTATTTATAGGAATGGAACTATTTATGATTTAAATAATTTAGACTTACCATATTCACCACCTTTTTCACCTGTTTGGGACATTAATTTACTTGCGGCATCTAATGCAATAAAAAAATGAAGAGAAGAATTATCTTCTCTTCATTTTTTATAATGGTTTAAATATTTAAATATATTAAATCCGAAATTTTCAAGATCTTTCAAAAATCTTTTATAGTAAGCGTTATAAAAATATTCGTCTGGTCTTTCATCAGTAAAATAATGTATAAGTGATTCTTGCTGAATTTTACTGAGGTTATAAAAATTGTTGAAATACACATGAAAAATTTCATGTTCAATAGTATCTTCAAAAATATTTCTTTGTTTTAAAATGTGAAAAGGTTGTGTAATAATTATATATTCATCACGATGTTTTGTAGTTACTGCTGAATAATATGTATATTCCTTTTTAGTCAATTGAGTAAACTGATTGATATTTTCTGCTTCAATAATAACGATACGAATTTTAGGCACTTTTGAAACTTCTAAAAATTTATTAATGTTAACGTCATTTATTCTTATAGATTCCGGATAATAATGAATTTTATATGAAACCGAAAAAACATTTATTATCAGAAAAAAAGCTATTAATAACTTTTTCATTTTTCTATATTGAATATTCTCGAATCACTAATACCGTAATTTCCTTGATAATACATATTAAAACCAATTGAAGGCATAAAATAAATTTCGCCTGCATGAGTTACTCTAAAATAATAATCAAAAACACCGCTTGAAAATCCATGAGAGAAAAATGCAACAGTATCTCTTTTTACTTCAAAAGAAGAATACCAATAATCCCATGGCTGATACCAATAAGAATAAAATTTGTTAGTACTCGCTACATTTTTTTCGTTATAATTATTCAATATTTGAATATTTCCAGGAATATAATCTTCAATAGTAAAATATCCATCTATTGATGTTTGGAATTTTATGCGAGTTTTTAAAATATCCCCATTCACAATATTATTTTCTTTTCTTGAATAACTAAATTCAAACAATAAAGGTTCTTCTGAAACATTTTTACGATTTCCTTCAAAATTTAATAACCCAAAAGTTTTAATTTTATTATCATTTATTTCAAGTATTTTAGTAGCTTTAAATGGGAATAACTCTTCATAAGTCATCGCATCTAAATTTAAAACATATGATTTTTCATCTGCTAATATAATCTTTCCATCATAATAATCTAAAATTCTAAATCCATTCATTATATTAACAGTTTTACCATTTGAGAAAAATAATGATGTTTTGTTATTGTTATTAAACATTACTATATAGCCGTTTTCTGAAACTGTGAAGTCAATTAATTCTTGAAACTGAGTTTTTTGAGTTATATTATTTCTTAAATTTAAAACTATGAATTCATTATATTTGCTAATATAAACAAAATCATTTTTAATAATTATTTTTTGAACATAATCATAATCTGCATCATTAATGAAAACTCTGAAATCAGTTTTTCTAATTTTCAAATTATCTGAATCAATAATCCAGTAATCATTTTTATTATCGTTAACCCACAACTTATATGAATCTGTAATTAATAAATTATTTTCAACTTCTTTAGTTTTTATTGAATTTACAAAGAAATCATCTTCAATATTTATAAATATATCTGCTAAAGCTAAAAATTTATTATCAAAATCATAAATATCAACTTCATATCTTTTAAAATATTCTTTTTCAAGAACAGTAGAAATATTTTCTCTTTCTTCAACAGATACGATTCTTATAACTTCGTATAATCCTGAATCTTTTATTAATAAGTCATTTTCTGCTTCAACAAAATCGTGTTTTAATTCAGATGTGCCAATATTTAAAAGATTTTCAAAATTTAGCATAAGTTCGAGCATTCTTGCTGAATCTTTTGTTGAATACCATCTTCTTCCATATCTATTGTTTAAAAGATATCTGAACAAATTCAAAATTTTATCGTTTTTAGTATCTCTTTTTAAAATACTATTCAAAGCGAGGAAATTGTATTCAATTTCTCCGAAGAAATAACCGTCTATAGAAATTTTCAATTTAGATAAATCGTTATCAGTTAATATCATAGAAAGCATTTTTTCGTAATTTTCTTCATCATAAAAAGACATATACAATATATCTGTATCAGATTTAGGCTTATAAGAAATATTTTGAACATCATATTTTTTCAAAACATAGTAACTGTAACCAGTTAAATCATTTTGCAATAAATACTCAATAGCAAGTTTAATCATATCATCTGGAACAAAATATCCGCTATCTTTAATATGCCATAACCCTTCAAGAACATAAGAGGTTAATTGAATTGAAGATGCATCATTTTGCCACCAACCCCAACCGCCATAAATATTTTGTTGAACTATAAGTCTTTGAACAGAATTTATAACTAATTTATCTAAATCTTCAACATGATACCCATTTTTTGAAGCGATAACAAGTGGATAAACGGTAGAAATAGTTTGTTCAGAACAACCATAAGGATATTGAATAAGATAATCGATATTATCTTGAATAATTTTTTTAATATCAAACGGTCTATAAAGTTCACCTTTTTTAATTTCTACAGGATTCGAATCTGAATTATAAAGACTTAATATTTCTAAAGTTATTTTAGTATCTTTCACTTCAAAAGGTAGAATAACTATATCTTTTTCAAAATCAAATTTTATTGAATAAATACCAATTTCATTTGCTTCTAATTCAAGGTTAACTATTTTTGATTCAAAAGGAGATAAAGCAATTTCTCCCATATGATTTTTGATGTTTAATCCTTCGGAATCAACTTCAACATAATAATTATATTTAATATCCTCTTTAGAATTATTATATACTACAACATCAAAGAAAATATTTTCGCCTTTTCTTGAAAAACTTGGAAGAAGAGGTCTTACATAGTAATCTAAATTTGAAACTATTTCATCTCTTGTAAAATTAACTTTGCCTTCGCTGAATGCAAGAGCGTTGATTCTCCAGGTTGTTAAGTTATCTGGTAGTTTAAAACTTACTGTAGCTTTATTATTTTCTGTTTTTAATGTAGGTAACCAAAAAGCTGTATCAGTAAATATTTCTCTTGTATTTGTTTTTGTTTGTGAACTGCCTTTATAAGATGCAAATGTATGCATTTCATCTACTTGAATATTAGCATAATAATTAACTCTGAAATATTTATCAGAAAAAGAGAAAGAAACTTCAGGCGAATATAATTGAGGATAAACATCTTCTGTATAATCTCTTTCGTGCCCTATAAGTTCATAAATTGCTTTATCTACAACTGATAAACTAAAAATACCATCAGATTCACTATCAATAGTTAATTCAACTATATCTCCGGGTGAATATTCATTTTTATCAGTTGAAATAACATAATTATAAATAAAAGAATCACTATTTTTCAAATCAACTCTTTCATTAATCCATTCTCTTTTATTTTTGTTGAAAAATAAACCTTGAATAAAAATATTTTTTTCGATTATATCTTTAGGTATTTTAAAAGAGTATTCAGAAATATTTGAATTATATTCTACAAAATCATAAAAATCTTCTCCTGCAAGAAATAAAACTCCTTGCATATCTTGCAACATTCTTAATCTAAAGAATAATGTATCATCTATTAATCGAATATTTTCAACAAAAACATTTTTAAAATAACTTCCAGCATAAACATAAAAAGTTAAATCGCTTTCTTCAAAATAAACGTTTAAAATATAACTACCTTCATTTTCAATAATCCCTTCAAAAATCCATTCTCCGTTTAAAACATTGATTTCCGTATTATAAATAAGCTCATTACTATAATTATATATATATATTTCACCTTCTCCAGAAACTTTTTTATCGGGATTATTTACATAGTCAACATTTCCTTTAATTGAAAATTCTTCATTTAAAGGAAGAGAATAATAATCATTTTCAGTAGAAATTATATAATCCCCTGAATAAACTGAAACATCATAAGAAAATTCAAGCTGTCGTTGACTTTCATCAACGGTGATAATTTCTATAGTGTACCTTCCGTTGTGATTTTCTTGAGATTTTATAGGAATATTCATTAAACCATCTTCATTAGTAAAACTTATACCCCTATAAATTAAATTTCCCCTATCATAATATCCAGAACTGAAAGGAGCATAATAAATATAATATGAAATTTTAGCTTTTTTTACAGGAGTGTTGTTAAAGTATTTTACTTCTGCTTTAAAATCAATTATATCTCCGGAATTATATTTTTCTGAAGAACTGAAAAGTTCAACAGTATACTCAGGCTTTACATATTCTTGTACTATAAAACCGTAATAAAAAATATCATTTTCATCAGTGTATTTTATTTCTATTCTATAATAGCCTAAAGGTGCTGAAGGAGAAATAAAAAAACTATTATCATATCCACCTAAATCTCCTGTTTTTACAATTTTATTTTCAACAATATTTCCAGCAGGATCATAAATTTTAAGAGAAATTTCTTGATTCAAATTCAAATCATAATGATTTCCCATTTTTTTAAAACTATTAATTTTGTAGAACATTTCTTGATTAGGTTTATAAATAGGTTTATCGCTGAAAAACTGAATAGATTTATTTTTAAAAACAGTATAACTATGATAATAATTATAATTTAAAAAAGCATAATCATTATTATTTTTTATGATAACTTTTTTTAAAGGCATGTTTTCTATATTTAACTCGCTTAAATTATTAAATGTAATTAGATTATCATTTAAATCCATAACATAAACTTTTTCACAATTTATTGATTGCATCGAAGACTTTTCGTAAAATTTTAAAAAAAGTCTCTCTTGATTATAAGCAGAAATCATTTCTAAATCTGAAACAAGGACATTTTCATAAGAGATAATATTTGCATTTTCATCTTCAAAAGAAATTAAATATAAACCTTTTTCTTTAAAAGAGAATGAATCATTAATTTGATTATTTTGAGATCTAATAATTTTTTGAAAAATAAGACGCTTATTTTCATTCAAAATATTTTTTTCATGAATTAAAATATTTTCTGGATTATTAATCTTAAATACTTTCATAAAAGCTCTATCAAGATTATAACCATAAATATTTATTTCATCACCAACCCCAATAACATTTTCGCCAGATATATAAACATATGAAAAAATAAAACATGAAAATAATAAAAGCATAATCAAAGTAACATATTTCTTCATTTCAATACCCCCTTTTCTTTTTTATAAAAGTTATTTAAATTATATCATAATTTCTTTTTTTATAAAAAATATTTTTGATTTTTCTAAAGTTTTGATTCCATGTAGTTTTAATACTTTCTACTTTATCTGTTTCCCATTAGGAATACTGCAAATGGAAGAAATAGCTTTACTCAAACAATCTATACTACGACTTCATGTTGCACGCTACACTATTTTACATAGAACCAAAATTGTTAATGTCAAAGTGTTAAAATTAACAAATTTCATTAATTATTTAAACGAAATTAATTTAACTATTTAAAATTTAAAAAAACATTATTTTTTTAACGTAAGTGTGATATAATTAATATTACTAATAAATTTTTTTATAATAATTATTAGGAGGGGATTACTATGAAGATAAAATTTAAAAGTTTAAAGATTCAATTAATAGTTATATTGTCAATTTTAGTTTTCGTAATTTCTTTTACTTTAGGCATAATATCATATTTTACATCATCGAATGTTTTAATAAGTGAGATTAACAGAGAATTACCGCTTCATGCACAATCAGCCGGAAGAGAAATAAAGGGTGTTGTTGAAACCTATTTATTGAGGTTAGAATAAGTTGCAAATAGAACTTTTGTAAGAAGTATGGAATGGGAAACTCAAAAAAGAGCTTTGATTGAAGAAATAGAACGAAATAATTATTTAGCAATGGCAATAGTAGATAAAACAGGTCACGCAAGATATGCTGATGAATCAACACTTCAGCTTGGAGATAGAGAATATGTAATAGAAGCATTTAGAGGAAGAACAAATATTTCAGATCCTATAGTAAGTCGAGCAACTGGAACAGTGGTTTTTATGTTGGCTACTCCAATATATGCAAGTCAAACGAATAATATTGAAGCGGTATTAATTGCAAGAATTTCCGCTGAAGATTTAAGTAGTATTGTTACAAACATAAATCTTGGCGGATCAGGTTATGCATTTATGATAAGTGAAAAAGGGACAGTAATAGCTCATAATAATTTAGACTTGGTTTATGATCAAAGAAATTTTATAGAAGAATCAAAAACAAATCCTATACATGAAGCTCTGGCAAGAGTTTTAACTAGAATGACAAATCATGAAATCGCTTCAGATAATTATTATTTTGAAGGTGAAACGAGATATATGGGATTTGCTCCTGTAGGGATAAGAGGATGGTCTGTAGCTGTAGGTTCAACAGAAAGTGCAATTTTACAACCGATAAACAGGATAAGAAACATTGTAATAATAACAGTTATATTATCGTTGATTATAGGAATAATAATTTCTTATATAATAGGAAGCATGATAGCAAAACCATTAAAATTAATGTCATCAAAAGTAATAACCTTTGGAGAAGGAGATTTAACTCAAGATTTTAAAATAACTAGAGAAGATGAAATAGGAAAAATGTCAAAAAGTCTTGAGGAAATGTCAAGTGCTTTAAGAAAAACTGTTTTAGAAATAAGAAATTCAGCAGAAAGCATGGAAAGTTCATCATCAGACTTAGCGGCATTAGCAGAAGAATCAAGTGCAGTAAGTGAAGAAATATCATCAGGAATAGAATCCATATCAAATGATGTAAATAACACAACAAATTCAGTAGAAGATGCAAATTCAGGAGTAGAAGAGGTAGCCGCATCGGCACAAAACGTATCAAAATTATCACAAGACTTATCAGAAAATTCAAGAATAGTATTAGAATCATCAAAAGAAGGATTAGAAAGTATACAAGAAATAGTGAAAGAAATAAAAAAAGCAGAAGATCAATCAAGAAGCACATCAAAAGTAGTAAGAATAGTAGAAGAGAAATCACAAAACATAGGAGAAATAGTAAATAAAATAAACATAATAGCAGAGCAAACGAACTTATTAGCGTTAAATGCAGCGATAGAAGCAGCAAGAGCAGGAGAAGCAGGAAAAGGATTTGCGGTAGTAGCAGATGAAATAAGAAAATTAGCAGAACAAAGTAAAAAGACAACAGGAGAAATAGATGGAATATTGAAAGAAATAAAAACAGGAGTAGACGAAGCAGACAAAGCGACAGAAAACACAGTAAAAATAGTAGAAGGGGTATCAAAGAAATCAGAAGAAATAGAAAATGAATTTACTGGAATAATAAAAAGTATAGAGAGAATGAGTGATTCGATAGAAAACCTAACAGCGACAAGTGAAGAACAAAGTGCATCATCAGAAGAAATATCAGGAGCGATAGATACATCAGCGAAAGCAGTAAGAAATATAAGTGAACAAGTAAAAGAAATATCAAGTTCAATAAATCAGCAAGCACAATCAGCACAACAATTAAGTGCAAACGGTGAAGAAATGAACGCATTATCAGAAGAACTTCTAAACCTAGTGAAAAGATTTAAAATATAATATTAGAAAACAAAGAAAAAAGTGTGGTCAATATGATCACACTTTTTTCTTAATAATTCTTAATAAAAGTAAAAATTTCCATAAAATTCAAAACATATAATGAAGTTGTGATTGATAAAAAAATTAAAACTTAAAACTTATGGGAGGTATTCAAATGAAAAAAGTATTATTGATCGTTTTAGTTGTATCTATGTTTTTGATTTCTTTTGCAGAAACTTTAGTAATTAAAGGGTCTAACACTGTTTTCCCTGTATCTCAATTATGGATTGAAGAATTACAAAAAGTTTACCCTGAAATGACTATGACACTTGAAGGAGCAGGTTCTTCAACAGGAATTGCTGGACTTTTCAACGGAACAGCGGATATAGGAAATTCAAGCAGATATTTAAAATCATCAGAAATTCAAAAAATGCTTGAAGATGGAAAATATATTATTCCTATAGTTTTCGGGTATGATGGAATTGCTGTAATTGTACATAAAGATTTAGGAATTGATAATATATCTTCAGCAGATCTTAAAAGAATTTATGCAGGAGAAATATCAACTTGGAATCAATTAAATCCAAATTTACCAAGACAAAGAATAGTTGTTTATTCAAGAAATACAGCTTCAGGAACTTATGAAACTTTTTCTGAAAAAATAATGAATAAAGACAGAATGGCAGCATCAGTAAGAATGGTTGAATCTACTCAAGCTGAAATAAATGCAATAGCTACTAATAGATATGCAATAGGTTATGCAGGTGTTGGGTATGTAACTCAAGATGTAAAAGTTTTAACTGTAGATGGAGTTTATCCTACAAAAACAGATATATTAGGTGGAATTTATCCAATATCAAGACCTTTATTCTTTTTCATAGAAGCTACAAATCAATTCCCATCTTCAGGTCCAATAAAAAAATATATAGATTTTGGTTTGTCTAAAAGAGGACAAGAATTAGTTGAACAAGCAGGATACGTTGCAGCATACGGATTTTAATAAAAATTAGATGCAATACCCAAGACGAAGTGAGGAGATGAAAGAATGAATAAACAGGAAATAATTGATAAAATTAATAAAGTAGTTATCACTGTCATTGCATCTGTTGGGATATTTGCGTTAATCGGATTATTTTATTTCATAATAAAAGAAGCACTTCCAGCCCTTATAAATGACGGGGCTGGTATTTTTACAAGTTTTGATTGGTATCCCACAGATTATAATAATCCCGAATTTGGAATATTGGCTATGCTTATAGGATCTGTTCTTATAACTTTTTTAGCTAGTATTATAGTAATTCCTATTGGATATATGGTAGCTTTTTTTATGTTTGATTATGCAAATAAATATGAAAAAAATATTTTAAAATCAACGATAGATTTATTGTCTGGAGTACCTTCGGTAATAATAGGATCATTTCTATTATTTCATGTATCACCATTATTTTTAAAATTAGGAGCCTGGTCAGGAGAAAATATTTTAATAGGTGCATTTGGTCTTGGTATTTTGTCATTACCATATACCGCCTCTTTAATGCAAGAAGCAATGAATGCTGTAGATAAGAACTTAAAGGAAGGAGCACTTGCTTTAGGTTCAACAAGATTCACAGCAGGTTTTAAAGTAGTTAGTAAAGCAGCACTTCCCGGAATACTAAATGCTGGAATATTAACGATAAACAGAATTATTGGTGAAACTATGGTTGTGTTAATGGTTGCTGGAGGAGCAGCATTAATTCCAAGATCTTTTTTTGACCCAGTAAGGCCATTAACAGCAGCGATTGCTGGGGAAATGGGAGAAGTTGAAATGGGAAGTATGCATTACCATGCATTATTTCTTGCCGGATTAACTTTATTACTGATTTCTTTTGTTTTGACTCTCATTTCTAAAAAGATGTCAAGGAGATGGTCACATTGATGAAAGATAAAATAATTAAATTATTTTTTCAATTTGTAAGTTGGTTTGTTTTTGCTATTATTGCCACTATATTTTTTGTTATAATATCATCAGGGATTAAATATTTTTCAATAGAATTTTTTACACAATTTCCTAGTGGTGGAATGACTTCTGGAGGAATTTTTCCAGCTATTTTAGGCAGTATTATACTTTTAGTAGTTACTTTAATTTTTGCAATTCCAATTGGAGTTCTGACTGGAGTGTTTTTATCCGAATTTGGTAATAAAACGTTTATAGGAAGAATTTTAGATACATCAATTACTTCTTTATCTGGTGTTCCTTCAATAGTTTATGGTTTGTTCGGATATTCATTGTTTAGTATAACTTTAGGATTTAGAACATCTATAATTGCAGGAAGCCTTACTTTAGCTATTATGACTTTACCAATAATATCATCTTCTGTGAGAGAATCTTTAAGAGCACTTCCAAATACTTTGAGAGAATCGGCATATGCTCTAGGTGCACATAAAACACAGGTTATATATAAAGTGTTGATACCAGCTGCAAGAAATCGAATTATTACAGCTATTTTGATAGGTATGGGAAGAGTTATAGGGGAAACTGCCCCTGTGTTATTAACAGCAGCTGTTTTTTACTCTACAAGATTACCGGGTAAAATTTTAGATCCTGTAATGACTTTACCATCTCATATATATTTTTTAGCAGTATCTTATGGAGAAAATGCTCAATGGATGGCTAAGGGAGCTTCAGCATTTCTTTTATTATTTATTTTAACTATTTATACAATAGCATTTATGATCAGGAGGAAATCTAATGTCAAATAATATAATAATTGAGGTTAAAAATTTTAATGGTAAATATGGCGAAAAACATGCCCTAAAAGATATAAATACACATTTTTGTAGGAATCATATTTCAGCAATTATAGGACCATCAGGTTGCGGAAAATCTACTTTGTTAAGAAGTATAAACAGAATGAATGATGAAATTGATGATTATAAATGTACTGGAGAAATATTATATAACGGAAAAAATATTTTCGATAAAAATCTTGATATAACAAAATATAGAAAGAAAGTAGGTATGGTTTTTCAAAAACCAATTCCATTTCCAATGTCAATTTATGAAAATGTTGCATTTGGATTGAGAATTCATGGGATGAAAAATAAAATAAAAATTGATGAAATTGTTGAAAAATCTTTAAAAGATGCAGCTTTGTGGAATGAAGTTAAAGACGAATTATACAAATCGGCTTATTCTCTTTCTGGAGGACAACAACAAAGGTTATGTGTTGCAAGAGCTTTAGCTGTTAGTCCTGAAATTATTTTGCTCGATGAACCAACTTCAGCACTTGATCCTATTGCAACACAAAAAATTGAACATTTAATTGAGGAATTGTCAGAAAAATATACTATAATTATAGTAACTCATAATTTAGCTCAAGCAATAAGAATTTCTGATAGGGTATATTTTATGTATCAAGGAGATCTTATAGAACGAGGAGATACATCAGAAATAATTAAAAACCCAAAATCTAAATTAACAGAAGATTATCTAAACGGAAGATTTAGTTAATTATAGGAGGCCGATTAATATGGAAAGTGTTCATTTAAATAAAGAAATGACAATTTTAAAAGCAGATATATCAAAAATGTTATCCTTAGCTCTTGAATCATTTGAACTATCTTTAAAATCGATTGAAGATAGTAATAAAGAAATAGCTTTAAAATTAATTCAAGATGATGACAAAATTGATGAAATAAACAGAAAAATCGAAGAATCAATTTATCAAATAATAGCAAGATATAACCCACTTGCTAAAGATTTAAGGTATGCTATAACTATGATAAAATTTTCTAATAATTTAGAAAGAATAGGAGATCTTTCTTGTAATATAGCCAAAAGAATGTTGGAGTATGAAAATTTTAATTTAAAACCTATTATAAACGAATATATAAAAAAGATGTTTGGAATAACATTGCAAATGATTAAAGATAGTTATAGAGCATTTGGAGAAAAAAATGTAGAATTAGCGGTTGAAGTTTGGAAAAAAGATAATGAAATAGATGATCTAGAAAGAAAAGTAAAAGCAAATGCACTTGAAAAACTGAAAAGTGATTCTACAGATAAAGAACAAATGATACCATATATTTTGATAGCAAGATCAATTGAACGAATTGCTGATCATGCGACAAATTTATGTGAAGAAATTATATATATAGAAACAGGAAAAGAAATAAAAAAATATTTATAAAAGGCTGGTGAAAAAATGCCGACAATTTTAATTGTTGAAGATGATGTAGATATAAGAGAAATATTAAAAACATATTTAACAGTAGAAAACTACACTATTTTAGAAGCTGGAAGTATTACAGAAATGAGAAAAACAATTAATGCTGAAAAAGACTTAGATTTAATTCTTTTAGATGTGATGTTACCTGATGGAGATTCTGTAGATATCCTGCCTTCAATACGTTCATCAAAACTTGATTGTGGTATAATATTAATATCAGCCAAAAATACTGATAGAGATAAAATATATGGTATAGATTCAGGAGCTGATGATTATATAACAAAACCATTTAATCCAAGAGAAGTTATATCAAGGGTTAGAGCTTTATTAAAAAGAGTAAAGAAAGATGTAGATTTATTAAAATTTGGAACACTTGAAATTTTTCCTAACAGTTATTCATTAAAATATAGGAATCAATCAATAGATCTTACGTCAAAAGAGTTTGAAATTCTTTTAATGCTTGCAAAAAAACCTGAAAGAATATATACTAGAGATGAAATAATTGAAAGAGTGTGGTATGGAGATGAATTTATAACAGATAGAGTTATAGACGTTCATATAAGCATGATAAGATCAAAACTTGGGAAAAATTGGATAAAAACAGTTAGAAATGTAGGATATAAATTTAATAAAGATGCCTTTTTGATTGATGGTGATGAGGAGATTTAATAAATGATTGATTTTTCAATTTTTGATATTTTTGAAAACCCAGTTCTTCAACTAAGTACTACAAAAATTATTAATTGTAATAAATCTGCGAAAAATTGGGAAATTTTTGAAAATTCCGATTTAATGCAACATTTAACTTTTGATAAAATAGATATTTTAATAGATTGTATTTTAAATGAAAAATATTTTGAACATGAATCTAATATATATTTTATGAAAGGAAGCAGTAAATACTGCAAAATAAAATATGAACCGAAACATTCAATCCTGCATATTCAAGATAGGACTCAATTTCAATTGATAAAAAAAGTAAAATCAGATTTTATAACCTCTCTTTCACATGAATTGAGAACTCCTATGTCTGTAGCAAAAGGAAATGCTCATATTTTAGAAGATTTTTTAGAAGAAGAAAAATATAAAGGATATGTAAAAAAAATAAGTTTATCTTTAAATAAACTTGAAAGAATTTTAAATCAACTAACAATGCTATCAATGGCAGAATTTGGAAGTTATTCAATTAAACATGAAATTCTTGATCCGCAGCCTATTTATGAGGAAGTTATAAATGATTTAAATAAAAAAATTCTAACTAAAAATATTCAGTTAGAATTTATCCTTCAAACAAAAACATTAAAAGCAGATAGATTTATATTTTATACACTATTAAGAAATCTTATTTCTAATTCTACAAAATATTCATATGAAAATTCAAAAATTATTGTAAAAATAAGTGAAGATGAAATTGTTGTTCAAGATTCTGGAATTGGAGTTAGAGATGAAGAAAAAGAAAGAATTTTTGAAAGGTTTTACAGAAGTTCGGAAGCATTACAATTTGCTAAAGGCTCCGGACTTGGTCTTGCGATAGTAAAACACTTTTGCGAACTTTCAGATTACAAAATAGAATTTGATTCTAAATGGATGATAGGAACTACATTTAAAATAAAACTAAAATAACTCCTGTTATTAAATAAACAGGAGTTATTTTATAATTAATAAATTTTTTCTAAATTTTTGCCTTTAATAAATAATTCAATAATTTCTGAAATTTTTGTTGATTCAATAGATTTTAGTTTATATGATTCAAAAATGTTTTTATTTATCATAGAAGTAAATTCAGCTAATTCATATCTTAAACCGTCGCCATCAAATTTATAAAAATATCTTTTGTTATCTTTAAAATTTTCGAATCTTATTTCAAAATATTCGGGTTTCCAATTTAGTAAATGAGGCTTCTACATTTTTTATGTTTCCAATGATTCCAATTTTTAAAATACCACTATTTTGAATTCGTGATTCAGTACTTGAGATTCCTTTTGTTCTTTCTAAATAAATAACTTCACAATATTCTTTAAGATAATCAAATTTACCTTTCCAATCAGAGCCTATTGCAAAGATATCAACATTACATTTTTGAATATCATTTATTTTTTACTAACTTTTTTCATCCAATCTTGATTCTCTAGATACCAATCAATCGTTTTTTCTATACCTTCATCAAACATTATCGTTGGTTCCCATCCTAAATCTTTTTTTATTTTACTTGGATCTATTCCATATCTTCTGTCATGTCCTAATCTATCTTTTACATGTTTTATTAAATTTTCATTTATTTCTTTATCCCCTGTTTTTTCATTTAAATATTTTATTATTCTTTTTACTATTTCTATATTTTCTTTTTCATTGTGTCCACCTATATTATATACTTCACCTTTTTTCCCTTTTTCAAACACCATATCTATCGCTTGACAATGGTCAGTTACATATAACCAATCTCTGATTTGTTTTCCGTCTCCATATACAGGTAATTCTTTATGGTTTAAAACGTTGTTTATCATTAATGGAATTAATTTTTCTGGAAATTGATATGGCCCATAATTATTTGAACATCTTGTTATGTTTATATTCAGTCCAAATGTGTCATGATATGCTTTTACTATTAAATCAGCTGATGCTTTACTTGCTGAATATGGACTGTGAGGATCAAGTGGTGTGTCTTCTGTAAAAAACCCTGTTGCTCCTAATGCTCCATACACTTCATCTGTTGATACTTGTAAAAATTTATGATTTTTATTTTCATCATAATTGTTTTTAAATACATCTAACAACGTCTGTGTTCCTAATATATTTGTTTTCAAAAATATTTGTGGATCATGTATCGATCTATCTACATGACTTTCTGCTGCAAAATTTATTATTCCACTTATATCATTTTCTTCATATA